>Ga0056128_1007441_pt1 | contig 13820 bp, 2 predicted proteins | sample WorMetLIZISLAND2_FD_71113 | JGI IMG/M metagenome (GOLD analysis project Ga0056128, IMG submission 71113) | Marine gutless worms symbiont microbial communities from Max Planck institute for Marine Microbiology, Germany - Olavius geniculatus... ... | reverse complement strand
GAATGGTCAGATGACATTGAGCAGTGGTGTGGGGCAACCCTGCAGGAGTTAAGCCACGCTGCCCTAGATAGGCAGCAGTGGGCAGCGATAGTAACAATGGCGTCAGATACCAACGGGCATTGAGCCCACGGTTGTCGATGATGATGATGATTTTTCAGACGACGCTTGAAAGTGGCATCAGTGACGAAAGTCTGATACGGTATTAAAAACCAGAAGCTAATTTTTTTCAGGCTGCCGAAACATGATAGCTGATATCTTTCACGCGTCGCGTTTGCTGCCCCGTATTTAGTTTCTTCTGTCATTGCTGGAAAAAGCTTGCATAGGACATTATTATGAGCGGAAAATTATTTTAGTATGTTTTGGCTACATTACTGAAAAAGACAGTCTGCTGAGGGGCAGTGGCGGATTCAGGATGGCGCCCCCATTGACCGGAAGCATCTTAAAACAGGTGAAAATTTTGCACGAAAGTGCACTATTTTGGCATAAAACTTTAAAACATTTTTGGGAAGGGGCATAGCTCCCTCCCTAGATTCTACTCCCTGTCCTTCCGCCCCCTGTTCAAAATTTCTGGATCCGCTACTGCTGAGGGGCAAAACAAAGCCTTGTTGAAATGTTGCGCGGGAGGCCCAAAGTTGCATAGATTTAGGTCTGACACGACAAACGAACTAAAAGTTTTATTAACCCATATGTGCCGGAGTTATTTTATAATATACCGTTAAAGTAAGTCTCCTTTATAAAGGATGGTAGGCATGGTTAATAAACGCTTTTGCCATTTCTTACTTTCCGTCCGGTAAAACTGTTTTACATGAATCAGATAAATTAATTATCGAATTCGTTGAATACAACCATTTCTCAGATGTATTTGACAGTCACTGACAGTCAGCGAAAAAGATAGGTACTCGTAGCTTACTGATGACTATTTAGTTACTTTCCAAGTATGGACTTTTATTTGTACTTTCTAGCAAACAGCATAGGCTCTAATTGTTTTTACGCGCGAAAGCAGCTATGCTTTCAGCGCGTCTTAGCCATCGCAATTTCGTCCGTCCGTCCGTCCGTCTGTCTGTCACACGGGTGGATCAGGCAAAAACGGTCCAAGCTAGGATCTCCAAATCTTCACCATCGGTTGTCTGGAAGACTCTAGTTTCAGGAACCGTAAAGTTTTTCATAAATTCAAAGGGGGTCACCCCGAACGAGGGCCCTAAATGAGAGGGGGTGGTCAAAATTTGCGATATTCGGCCAATAAGTCGCTGTATCTCAGTAACGGTACGAGATAAGGCCTAGGTTACTGTTTATCACTAATAGCAAATCGTATACTGGCTTTTGATTGGCGCCGAATTCAATGACCTTGTATGACCTTGAACGCCAAAATAGGGGTTTTTTATGGATTTTTTGGCCATTTTCGCCTGTGACAGTCTATATCATTCACAAGGTGCCGCCACGCCGCTGAAGCCACACGCGCCTATGGCCGATGTGTATTATGGTCCCGATGGGCCGAGTCCAAACGATATGCGATTTTCGAAACTATAACTACTGAACTGGAAATGCTGCAGGCTTTCGCGCGTCTCGTGAGCTTTGCTGAAATTTCTTGTTAATATTTTGGGGGATTTTTATTGCAACGTACTGGCAAGTTTAAATAAGCGATCCAGAAACGATGTGCAGTAGGCTATAGGACGTGGTGTGCAATTCTTAGCGTACTCAGCCTAAAGCCAAACACTCAGCCTTCCAGTTAAATTTATTATATCGACTGGAAAATTAAAGGAAAATACCACGAAGAATAGCTGATTAGTTCTAACGTTACTATATCTGTAGACTATGTAGCAAACTCTGTGTCATGAGCCTTATATTATAGGCATAGCAGTGGCCCTAGGTATAGCGGTATAGATAGAACCGGAACGTGACGCGGTGTTAACACGTTGTGGTCGCGTACTGAACGCCGGTCGCAGTGATAGTCGTTAACGATTACAATACTAATGAAGTCAGTGACTGTGTATGCTAAGTAGGCAGCTTGACAGTAATTTCATCGCAATGATTGATATCGCTCATCACCAGACCACCGCCGGCCAGACCCACGTGGGTGGTCGTATATAGCCTCTGTAAGTAAGCAAACAAGTAAGTAAGTAAATGATAGTACATACAGGTTGAAGTCGGACAACAGCTAGACGAGTATGTTGCCCAATACAAACCGTTCGTTGTAGGCCTAATGAGTGTCGGTTGATCTGTTATTGACTCATTATCTTTTCTATTTTTGAAAAAAAAACACAAGATATTTATCCGGCAGCCGGATGAATAGCCGTTAGGCTCTGCGGTACGGGTGCTCATCGTACCGCTGCAGAGACATGTTCTCGCGGCAGCCGGCCAACTGACGACCTCAACTTTAGCAGCTAGGATATCACGGGTAGCGTCCGTCGGCAAGTCGGCGGCTTGCCTCTAGTAGACTGAAATTAATGACCAATGTTACAGCCTTAGTTTGGGTGTCCATCTATCGTCACACAATTCTTTGAAATACGCTAACCCTTATCCTAATCCTAGCCCTAAACATTGAACCCAAACCTTAATATTAATCTTAATTCTACTGCATATATAACGCTAACGATAATCAGCGACACTTGTGCTACCGCCTAGCAAATTTAATTAAATCTATGACCGCCGTAAAAATAGCCTACAGGCTATTTGTACGACTTCCTTAACAACAGTTAGTGCGTTTGTAAAAAAACTAGAAAGAACTCACAAATTTAAACTTACGCTAGGGCTAAAAGTCTATCATGTTATGAGCTGCTCTGCTGTACACTAGAACAATGTACCTTTACCATGCGGCGTCTCTACTCTGTTAGTTGCGCAATGGCGGCGTCACGTTGTATCAAATGCCGATAAAATGATGGTGCTATACTAGGTGCTGGTGAAAAAAACGAGAACCGGATCGATTAATTACTTCGAAATATGGCTGTTTATTGTGTTTCACAAATAAGGTTCACAATTTCAGAAACCGCACGAGAATGCATTCGTTATTTTTAATTTTCGGTTACATTCGGTTGCATTCAGATTTTAGACTTCGTTGTAGGCTCGCAGTCTCGCACCGGTGCATGGCGGGAAAGGGTGGAATTAGACAAGTGTGTAGGGAAAAAAGAAAGCAGTGCAGTATGGTTGTCGTTGACAGCGAGACGGGGCGAGTGACGTCGTCGGTAACAGTTAATTGTAGGCTTCGCGTAACTGTCAGCCTGATTGTCGGTCTCCCTGTCTGTCTCCGTATCTCTCTCTGTGCGTCGTTTGCATACGTCACAGGTAGCGCGCTGCTGTAATGGCGTCTTGGGGGACCGACGAGCAACCAACCACTTGTCATCAACCAGACGCCGTTATATTCAATCACTCAACCCGCCCGGTATAGCAGCTCATTACTGTTATGATAATTTATTCGGCGCACCGGCTGCCGACTGAATATGCAAATTACGAGCACATGTCATCTTCTGCTGCAACCGAGTTGATGACGTCACTGCAAGAAATATCTTCCCGACGTTTTAGATTTGTCACTTTAATACGACAAACCAGGATTGATAAAATACACTTCCGACATGCATCTTGAATCTGATGCAAAATATCGAATTTGTTCTCAAACCGGAATTAAAGTCAGTAAGTAAATAAACAAATCAGTAAAACGTCGATTTATATAGCGCATACTGTTAAGAAACTCGAATGATTTACGGTTTCAGACGTTTTATGTCAACGTCAAGCACTATATATTTTAGCCTCCAAAAAAATAAAAGTTCAAAAAATTGCGGAACTAGCACAGAAACCGAGAGGTAGCAGTGGAACTGGTCAATTTCCATTCGTTTTTTGTAAATTTTGGAAGCTATTAAAATAAAAAAAACAATAAAGTCTAACTAAAATTTTAAATTTATTTTTGAGTAGTTATTTATAAATGTCAATACTATGGAGAGCTTTCTGTCAGTCTAAGTGCATCAGACATGGCTGTGATCAGTGTTGTCTGAGTTTTAGGCCAAACATTTAGCCTACTTCTGTTTTGTCAATGATAAGGTCACCGATTATCGCAGTCGTAGTCATAAATAATATAACGTTAATTTATTCGTGAACATCTTTATTCACCACAACAGATGGTAGCGATTATAACATATTTACAATACAAACAATAAGAGAAAAGGAGAAAAAAACACATATCAATAAACTGACAAATACTGAGTGATCGAACGTCCATTTCTAATTGACCGGTTTAAATTTATAACAACGTTTCTCTATCAGAACACTAGGTAGCATAAAGTTAAACATACACTGTGCATGCCTGATTACTTCGATATTGTTCGTCTGAAATAAGTTGATTAAAAATCTGTCTACGACAAAGTCTAAACCTTTGAGATCAGATTTTCTTAGCGAGCATACTTTCATACCATAAATTAACATTGGTATACATTTGCTGTTAATTATCTGCAGGATGACCTCTTCAGAAGATATTCTACCAATTCTACCAAAAATACCATTAACACTACGATAAAAATTTTTTTGGCATAATGCAAATTACACTTAAATACACGTTAATATATATAAGAATATTATTAAAACATTAGTTATTAAGCCAAAATTCACCTTTGAAATGGACTAAGCTTTTTCGTTTATGGCCACCGAAACAGTTTTACGTCTACCGTTAATTTAATCTTTCTAACGTGCACTAATAACAATAGTTACAAAAACTGCGTTAGCGCTTCAAGATCTTAGAATGTAGGCCTACCGCTACCGGTGCGCGATTGTTCCAGCACAATGCACTGATGTGTATCATCGCGAACTTTGTCGTTTAGCGACTGCAGTTCACGCGCCGTTGATCAAACGAAACCACGAACAAACAACCAACCAGCGCAGCCACATTTAGATGCTATCGTTGCTAATAATTTTCGAACAGTTTTGGCTCGTTTTGAGCGATCGGTGAAGCAAAGAACAAGGACTAAGTAGAAAAGCCTGGGCCTGGCGACCGACACGAGTGCCTCGAGGCAGCTTGACCATCACTGACCTATGACGACCTTTAAATTACAGCGCCGCTGGTCCGCCGAGATTTCTGTCGGCCGGCGCCTGGAATTACCGTCGAGAAATACCGTTGGTAATGACGGTCAGTCGCCGTGCAGCAGGGGAAAGAGATGGGGTGATGGGCTGGGGTGGTCTCTCGCCCAACATGTAGGGTTAGATCTCCCCTGAGTGGACGATCTGTGCTAATGATACAGTTAGACAATGTTTGAGAGCTGTGCCGTGTAGTTATAAGTGAATTACTGTTCATCTGCACCCGTTCAACAGCAAGTTGACTGCGACTATTAACTATGCACTAACACTCTCTTAATAACCGTCATCCACCCAGTCACTGCAGCCTGTTAACTATAATCTAGTATAGTGTTCATTGCTAATGTTCGTTTGGTGCATTATTAACGATGGACTACTTTAAAATAGGTTATCACATTTACACCATCATATGGACGCCGTCGCTGTGAGCTCTTTTTTGAGTTCATCGTACACAATAAGATTAAGATTATATTATACTCGCCGAGTCGCGGAAAAGTATCCGCAGTTAATGTTCCTGTATTATGTGTATCTCTTTACATTAAACAGAATGGAAAATTTTTGATGTTTGAAAGTTTTTTTGCAGCAAGTGATACACAAAATAATACTGGAACACAGAAGAAAGAAAGACTTGTCATTCTGGATACGTAGGGCAATTAACGAACATTAACAAAGGCGCTTTTTATTTGTTTTATTTATTCTGCTTCTCAATTACGTGTGTATCTGCCAGTTTTACTCCATTATTAAACGTCAAGAAATAATTACAAAGTTATTACAACGTCAGATTTGCAAAACTGAGGGATTTAATCTGCCGAATGGTTTGACGGATTGAAAAAAATAACGCGCATACTCGTATATATTTTTAGATGAACTAACAAGACTTTCAAGGTCAAATGAAAGGTCAAATGTTTTAGTGATTATTGCGGCCCTCGGAGGCATTTGCACAGACATTTGGCCAATGGGCATCCTTTTGCGTTTATATTATTTTCATTTGTACTGCGTCCATTTTATCCAAAAACAGATTGCATGTTAACGGTCGAATAAAGCTGTTCTAACACTTGTAGGCCTATTGGATGAACTTGATGACAGTACTGTTCAGAGTTGTCGTTTTATTGTCATTATTATTATTATCGTTATTGCACCGAAGGCAGTTATCGTTCGGCAGTTCTGTCAGTAGGCAAAGTACATAGATGTGCCCTATAATAGCAAATAGGCTATCTATCTGTCCCACGCATGCAGTTCTGTAGGTAGCCTATCAGGATGCACATCAATTGAGCCTATAACTGCGTGGTTGGAGTTAGTGTCAACCGCACAACACTCCAGTCTATAACAGCACACACGAGGCCTTTCAGGAGCATGCAAAAGTTGAGTGAATTTTGAGCCTCCTGTAAAACTTTTGAAAGTTAAAAAAATCAGAACAAGTGTTACAGTCAATTATTTACCACCGACGCACGTAAAGTTGGGACTGTCTTTCTGCGGTCATATTTTTTTGGATAATATTTTGTTTGTGTTTTGTGGCGAAATGTGCATTTTCAGCTCACATTCCACCATTGCGTTCGATAGCCGAGAAGGGAGAAAAAGATGAGTTTTTTTGTGTACGCTATTGCTTGAATATGTTATTCACTGTATTACGACATCTTGATACATCTATCCAGCCAGTCACTGACAATCAGGAAATGATGATATTCACAATCTTAATAACGCCGTGGGCAAAAACAGCACTAAGCTCATATAGACTTGTAAGACAATTCAACCAATGTACAACAATGTGGCAAAATAAGCAAATTATATAGTATGCGACAAATCGACACAATACAAATAAAAATGTTACAGCGCCGTTGCGTTTAAGGAGTCCACTCCGTCATACAATATAGCTAAACGTTTACAAAACGTTTTCGTGTAAACGCTCTCATCCCTGCCGTTTAGCTGCATCGTGATTGACTGGCGTGAAAATAGCGGTGAATGCGTTAAATTGCATGACACCGCCAGCCTGATAAAAACAGTAAATAACACGCGTCCGAAATCAGCAAATAAAGCAAAAAGGTGTATGCATTTCAGCGTTTAACGGACAAAAATTGGACTATAGTGTACAATATTTCTCAATATTCCAATATTGCTATCATTGCATTGATCATGTGTGAGTATTGTGCATATGCGCTGATAATGGTATATAAAACATATCCTTATGGAAGAACACTGCGAGAAACAAACGAGGATGTCGGCCTACTGCCGACATGAAACGCGGTCGTCCGCCCAGCTATGAACTGCGCTGCCCAGACCCTAACCGCGACCGTTGACTTTTTAAACAGAAAACTGGCACACCGACTGCGGAGCGTTTACACCGATTTTTGTTTATCTACGCGTCTGTTTTCGATATAAGAGCGCCTATATGGTATGAGCAGACTAAATGACAACGACAAACAGACGGACCACACTGCAGTAACATCTGACGTAATGGCTGGCATTGCCATATCGACTAACAAAAACATTCTATACACGCAATCGCGACCATATCAGCTGACGTACGAATATTCATAAGCCGTCCAACATGGAACTGACGAACTTTCCCTGAGTCCACATCGTGTCGTCGACGTAGTCGAACAGGCCGGGGGGTGTCCACGAGCACTGGGCGGAATTGACGTCAGAGACCACGTGACGCACCGCCGACATGCGCTGGTACTCGGCTGCGCATGCGCGGTAGCCGCACGACGGCTCCGTGGGAAATTCCCAGGCGGACGATGACGTCGGATAAACGGCCAACGTCGGCGAAGAAGCCGAATTGCAGGTCACGTGACCGAAACCGAAAGCGGTATTCTTCCCGCCGTACTCGTGGTTCCACGCGACTTCGTTGGCCGAGTGCGGATAGACCTGCACGCCTCCCGCACCCGCGGCGCCGTAGTACCCCACCCCGCGCTGTCGGGCGGATATGACGTCATCGAAGGGGACCGGAAGTTGATACTGAAACGCGTCGGCGAGTTGTCGACCTCGCGGTGGTGGTATACTGGGCGCTGCGTTCCAGCCGGTTGAAAAGACCTCATACCTGGTTGTCGAGAACGACTGATGATGAGCGCTGACGTTGCTATGACAACGCGACTGTCTGAAGCCGCTGCAGGCCAGGGCCCCGTGCAGTCGGTCGTACGCACTGGTATAGTCGTTGCTAAGCGACGTAGTCACGTGACCGTTATTGTACGGGGTCACGTGATGTCCCGCCGTCGCGCTCAGCGTCGAATACTGTGACACTCCGTCTGCAGACGCACGCGCCAAACTGGCGAAAATTTAACGGCTATTTTCGCCATAAAAATATGCCCTCCCAATGCCGACAAATTATGCGACCGTCCAGATAATCTGTGACAATTCGAGCTGAAAATTGACAGAACGGTTATTTCTACGTTCGCGTAAATTTTGTTTTTTACGTCTTCCTCTGTTTTTGAGTTAAAAGAGTCCGTACTGGACGGACGGACAGAAAGACGGACGGGCAAAACCCGTAATGCGGCCTATTAGAAGAGCCGCACAATAAACCACAAAGTTTCTGCATGTACTTTTGACTAAATTGTGTACCAAAAGTCCAAAAAGTAAGCCGATAATTGTTTTTTTAACATCACTGTATATTCAAGTTTGAAAATTGTGTCACGTGACAGTCGACAGTCGTTAATCAACATCGATAAAGTGATTATTGCAGATCCCGTCACGCCTCACTAGTCGCTACTATCTCGTGGAATGTTATTTTCAGCTTTTCACTGCTATACGAAGAACGCTTACCTGTGGACGACATAAACGGCTGTTTATCGACGTAGTCTTGGTAACGCGCCGATGACGTCTTTTTGACGACAGAACAAGCACCTGCGAGTTTGCGGCGACGAACTTTTGACATCACCTGTTACGTACACAGAGACAAAACACTCTCACGGGCCCTGCAGAAAAATGCTTTTGCATGCGTTTTAAATGTACGTAAAAACGGAAAGTCCTCTTAGAGCCGTATACGGTCCATAAAAGCGGCACTGATCTTCTTTTCCTTAGCCCTCAGCCAGATATTGCCTAACCACGGATACGGGACTAATGCATCGCGCGGTGTGCCTGCAATCTGTATGTTCACGTTTCAGCTTTTGCAGTTATTGCGCCTACCCACGCAAGGATGGCCAGGCTGAGTTGACCTGGTGACTAATTACATAATTATGCAGATGGTTATCCGTTGATTAAGCTTTTTATTTCTACTACCATATATTTGGTGAACAAACACGTTTCGTGAAGTATCTAACCGGTTTTCGGTTTTCTTTGAGTCTGCCTCTGCAGCCACGTGCGGGTGCGGGCAGTGACTTGCGCTGCGGAGGTGGATGGTCGTGTTCGCCCTTCGCCTGGAAGAAGATGGTGGACGACGCACTGGCTCCAGGCCGCGGGTCACGCACCTCACGCCAGAAATGTGTAACCGGATAACCGCCGTGACCTTTGCACGGCCGAAGCCACAGCCGACCCGGGCAACCCTTCGTAGGACACGATCTATCTGCACACACATGAGTCGCGCGCGACCAGAAGCGCTTTTACAATCTTAAAAGTGCCAGCTCGTTGACATGAGCTAATGATACCGCACCGCCCCAATCAGCCACCCTAGATTTTCACCCCGTAGCCCGTAAGCTGCAGTCCATTTCGCATCCCGTTGAGTATAAGAGCCTGTGTTAACCTGAGTTTACGCAGCAGTGATTCATCCAGTTAGGGAATATTCTTAACATATATTTTCATTATTTATCGTGTTATTCATTATACATGTAGTACAGTTTAGCATAAATGATAGTAGTAACAGAATAATACGGCATAAATGATAAAAATAAAAATAGTATGCAATATGCGCAGCAACTCTGTGAACTGTGCCTACAGTAAAATGTAGCATGATAGTGGTCGTTAATCTTCAGTTTTCGAATTAGGTTCCTGACAATCAGACAGAAGCTAAGTTTGTTTTATTTTTAACACGACTGTCTGACGAATATTCATAAAGGAGCCAAGAAATAAATACGCAAATGACGAGCACTAACTCTTGGGCGGCGTTGTACTTTTGAGCAACGGCAGTAATACGGTTAGTTACTCACTGATTTGTTTCTTGCGAGCCTTGTCGCAAATGGACGGTCGGACGCGCACGATGTCTTTGCCGTCATTCGTTCGACATTGCTGGTCACATAGCAGAACTCCCAGGCACGACTTCTTGAGTATCGCCTACATCATCACAGTCATCAGACCACAACTATAACTGTTCTAGTTGCAACAGCTGTGTTAGCAGCAATATCATGATAGAAATAAAAAAGGTAAAGGTGAAAGTGATGTAGGCCTGTAGCTTTTTATAGAAAGCCCATCACAACGAACGGAGCATCGTCTGCCATATGGGATCACACAATGTTAGCTGCCACCCGACACCAGTAAACGCGCCCCGCTTTAACCCCAGCCAGACAGGTCGGTAGTCAATTTATTTGCCCCGGAAGGATGGAAGGCTGAGTTGACCTTGACAATAACTTCATAGCGACGGGAAAACATCATAGCACAACAATCAGTGGCAATTCCCAATGCACAGAAAGGTATTGTTAACGCTCGAAAACAAGTGCCTTTTGGTCTACAGATTCAGCATCTAACCAGACATTCGATTGTGACTAAAATTACCAACTCAAGTGTACAATTTCGTCGATAACGTTGTAACGTATAGACAATGTTATGAACATTTTCAGCTGCAAAAAGCAGTCATGTTGCGACACGTAAAAGTCTCGCGAAAATAGTTGAAACAGGCGCACAAAATGCTGCTGCTGAGTATGTGCTGATTTATTGAGTTACTGAATATTAGGCTACCATAGAATGATGACATTTTAAAATAATATTTTATTTACAAATTATATTGCAACGGTCCTGACATTCGAAACAAGCGCTTGCAAAAAACGATAAACAAATTCATGCAGCTTTGCCTGCTCTAACCCTAAACCTAACCTAAAACAAATCCTAACCCCAATCTAGTACCGCAACTCGATTTTTAAAAAGTCGAGTAGCAGTACTCGAAGATGCATCGAACATCGAGTACCGTTACTCGAAACTCGAAAACTACAACTCGACGATGCTGTAGACTGCAATTACCTGGTTGTGGTTGTTGGCGTTGCGAGCCGCCCAGCCGCTCTGGTGAGTCCTGGCCTCCACGCAGTCACCACGGTACGCGTACTTCAGGTAGCCCATCGGATACTCCACGAAATCGTCGTGCACTTCCACCTACATACGTACACACAACTCAGCTCTAATGAAGTTCTAATAAAGAACGCTTGTGCATATTCTGGCAGCGGTAGCTTGGTATTGTAATGGTTAGGACGTTGGACTTGCGATCGTGAGGCCGTGAGTTCGACTCCCGGTCGAGTCACTATCAAGTGGTTAGTATTTGGGTGGGTGACTGTCTAAGGACAAACAAACCATCTCAGTATAATAACCAATCATCAAGGTCGTCAACTCAGTCTTTCATTCCTCCGGGGAAAGCAAATCGAGTACCACTCTGTGAGGCTGGAGGTATCGTGGGGCGCGTTTATCTGTGTCCGGTGGCAGGTAACATTGTGTGATCCCATATATAGTAGCTCTGAGATGGATTTCCCATGAAGAGCTATATAGGCTATATCACTTCACCATCAACCATTTAGTAGCAGTAGTCCGCAGTATGTCTGGGGTACGAGCGGCAGCGGTTTATTTAGCGTATGCACGCCGGACCATGCGCACGCTCACGTCCGCCGACGGAAAAACAGACAACAATGCATTTACGAAAGTGTTCTTTTTTCTGGGAGGAATTACTGCCAAAATAAACAATCAATCAAATGTTTACCGTTTCTTAAATAAATTATCAAAAACCTAACTCTGGTATGAGCAAAAAATAGACATGGCAAAGCTTATTGTCGAAGTAACAAGAAATCTGAGAGGCGCGAGAGCCTATAGCACTTCCCTTTCGCAGGTAATCTTGGTCTATCTCCATCCATTTCGTCGCAATTTACTCTTTAACAGCCAAAAATCGCCAAAAATAACTAAAACCTTTTATTTTTAAGGTTCAAGGTCAATCAAGGTCATCAATGTTGACAATCCTAAAAAGCCCGTCGCCAGTGCTTGTTATGTTAAGCAACATGTCTGTGCTTATCTGCAACCATTTTCACGTGAGACAAGCCAGCAGCGGATAAATAACCACTTCTTAAGAGGGGAACCCCTATTTAACATCCGCATGGGCAGGCCTCCTTGAACCTAGATGGTCCGGATTTAAATTGCTAAAATTTACATTCAATGCTGAAAATTTCGTATGCAGGTTCTCTTGGTCTATCTCCAGCCATTTTGGTGCAATTCACTCTTGAAGTGTGTGTCGCAGCCCGAAATCGCGAAAAACTCACTAAAAACCCTATTTCGGGGGTTTAAGGTCATTCAAGGTCATCGACGTTGACATTTCTAAGAAGCTCGTTGCCAGTGCTTGTTATAATAAGCAGCATGTCTGTGCCTATCTGCAACCATTTTCACGTTAGAAGAGCCATTAACGGTAGAATAACGCTTTTTAAAGGGGAGTGTCCCTCTTTCTCCTTTCGTTCGTAGGGACCCCCTTCACCGAGTGGCATGAAATATTGTCACAAAATACTAGAGACTATAAGCTATCATATGGTGAAAACCAGAAGTCTCTATCTCACCTGGGCTCCGATCGGTACCGGGTTGTGACAGACACCAAGACAGAATTCATCATCATCATCAGTTGTCGTCTTCTGTATCAGAAGGTTGACATGCTATGGTGAGAGCTCTCTACTTCTTTCTATCACTGGCAAGCATCTTTATCTTCTCATAGGTGTCCATCTTAGTCCAACTTTTAATGTCATCTAGCCACATTCTTCTTGGTCTCTCTTGTGATATTCTGGAGTTTAACTTCCCTTCAAGTACTGCAAGTAATTCTTTCCCGCTTGATCCACGTAAGACATGACCAGCAAAAGCCAGTTTCTGTTTTTTTATAGTGTTATATAAGCACAATTCTTTTTTTTTATGCGGTGCAGTACTTCATCATTTGAGACCCTGTCTGTCCATTTAATTTTTAACATTCTACGATAGCACCACTGCTCGAAGGAGTTGATGCGGCGTATGAGGTCATCATTCAAAGTACAACTTTCACAAGCATATCTTGCGATTGGATAGATATAACAGTTCAACGTTTCCTTTCAATAGTTCCTTATGCTTCAAGAAAGTGTCCTTCGCCATACCAATTCTCGTTTTGATATCCATGTCACATTTTCCGTCTTCTGTTACCAGCTGCCTAAATATTTGTACTGTGCTACTTGTTCTACTGGAGTATTGTCAACTGTGATATTGCAAGATGTATTTCCAGATTTACTAATAACCAGTGTCTTTCTTTTCTTCACATTCATCTCCATACCATAACTTCTACAGATATCAGCTATTTTCTGAATGACTTGCTGCAGAGAGTGTTCCTCATCGCACACAAAGACTGCGTCGTCGGCATATCGAATATTGTTGTAATTTTTACCTCCAATTACGATTCCCGTAGCTTCGTCATCAAGTTCTCTCATCATAAACTCGGTATATAAATTGAACAATATCGGTGAGATGATACAGCCTTGCCGTATTCCTTTTCGAATGCAGATTCTTCTCGAGATTCCGTTTCTTGTTTTCACAATTGCATATTGATTCCAGTATAATGCCTTTATTAGTTTTCTTTCAAGTTCTGGAATGTCCGCCTTTTCCATGATCTGAAGTAGTTTCTCGTGGTTGATACTGTCAAATGCTTTTTT
>Ga0056128_1007439_pt1 | contig 13822 bp, 8 predicted proteins | sample WorMetLIZISLAND2_FD_71113 | JGI IMG/M metagenome (GOLD analysis project Ga0056128, IMG submission 71113) | Marine gutless worms symbiont microbial communities from Max Planck institute for Marine Microbiology, Germany - Olavius geniculatus... ... | reverse complement strand
GCATGCGTTAAAGGCCGACTACAGTGAAAAATTTTTATTGCAGAATATGTTTGGATTTCATATTTATATTACAAATATATGCATCAAACTTTCTACTGAAATAGTTATTATTTAAAAAAAACAATTGACGACGAGTGTAAATAAAATGTATAGAACTGCTCCGTTATTGATACTGTGCATTGTGAAACACCGTGAACTAGCTCGCATTATTTTTTGTTTGTCGTTTTATTTTTGTTCGTGACATTTACCACTGCATTTGCTGATATGAAAACAGTGACATTACGTCGAAATTCAATAACTTTACAACTTTAACGCCGATATCTCTTGAATAAAACAATATAGTGAGGCGCATCGTGATACAAAATTGGCTAACAAATAACTGTCAGAAGTGCGCAAAAATGCATCATTTCGGCATAAAAAATGAAAAAAAATTTTCTGGGGAGGGGGCTATACCCCACCCCCTTTGGGGAGGGGGACACCCCCTCCCCAGTCTCCACTCCCCTCGGCGCCTACGGCGCCTCGACCCTACGTCTCGACGCCTTCGGCGTCTCCCGCCCCCCCTATTGGAAAATTCTGGATCCGCCACTGCTGAGATGGGCGACCGACCGTTCGCGCGCACTAATTGACTTGCCCTCAACCACAGTCGACTAATAATCTCGGCTGTACCGTACGTGTAAAAATGTGCGACATTCTTAGCTTATTTCAGTTGCGTAATTCCACTTAGTTTATCGTTCGGCATACATTCTATTATTTCGTGATCTACTTCGTCATCCTATCTGTCACCACAGTGTCTGGAGTGTTATAACCGCTCATAATCTTATATTCCAGTCAAACGTGACGGTTGAAACGTCTCTCGCGTCTGTTTATCGCACGCAAGTCCCACGCAGAACATACCGCATTTGTCTATAATACCTCGTTTACACGATCGAGCAAACATCGAGCAAACATCAGGCAGGCCTGATGGAACCCCGCCGCCTAGCTCAAATGTAGGCCTAGGCTTAGCCCACAGCTGATCACGTGTTATATAAGCCTTCCAATTACAACCCACTCGCCCTCCTAATTAGCATGCTTATTACCATAGCTCGTCGAGCTAGCTGGATGAATGCTGGCAAACATCGAGCAGGCACCGAGCAGACGTCGCGTAATTAGCATGTGTTTTTTGAATACATTTGCTCGACGTATAATATCCAATATATTACACGCGTATAAGAAACTATTACCGTTGTCAGGCTATAAATTTTTGACTGACGTAACGCGCATAACCACATATGAAGCAAACTTGTCATGCTCCACATGCCACGCACGCTATTGCATTATGCCGACGAGCATTGAGAATAAAAATGCACCGGCACGTCCACGTCGTCTTGCATGGGAGGCCTGTCGCAGACACAGTCATTACGGCGAATGTACGATGCTGATACAGAAGCTGGACGCGAAGCGAAGCATCGCTTTAATGCATCTATCTCGTTGCATTAGCGATATTCGGTGTCGACCGATGCCCCATTATAAAATCGCTTCCCAGAAAAGTTTTCCCCCGGCCGACAATTTACCAGCAAAAATGCTCCCCGCCCGGCGGCCGCCCGGGCGGGGCAGATTTTTACCAGTAAACTGTCAGCCGAGGGAGACCTTTCTAGCGGACGATCCTATAATGGGGAGACTTTGGCAATATTTTAGTAAGGGGAAAACATATCAATTCCGTGATTAGCTCTCGTCGGGCAGGTTTTTCATGGGGAGACATTTTAATGTGACACCGGCCGGTGCCGTCTGCGATTACCATTGCAGGATAGCAGCAATGTGAGCGTGATAGTTATTTCGAGCAGATTCGGCCGTTCGCGTCAGATCAAATACTCGTACGTCGTGCGCGCGGGCGCCGAAACATTGCGCTACAACAGATTACCGACTATTTCTTTCTTCGTTCCTGTCATGACGGAATTGACGGCTGAACGGCGTCTGTCGCCGTGACTAAAGTGTGATATACACATTGCCCTTCTACGTCGTCTATGCTCTATTTCTTTTTGCAGTACCATTTAATCAATAAGAATAGGCTAGTAATCTGGTTCGGTATAAACTCGATAGTTTCACTGCTATGGATGCACCAAGCCTAGTAATTCGATATCGGAAAATAATTCGCCCGCGAAGACAAATTGTGTTTTTGAAATATGCAATAAAAATGCAATGTTTTGTGGATAAAATTTCCAAACAAATCCCTGTTTCCGGTGACGTGGAAGGCGAGTCCTGTTAGTAGATGTCTGTGTCCACGCAAAGCTTATCGCGAAAAACCGTTACGGTAAAGGACAGAATTAGAAATTGCGTTAGAAATAGGGATAGGGTTAGGGTAAGGGTCAGTGTTAGAGTTAGCTTAGCGTTTAATGAGTAGGGTTTCGTCGTCGGCCCTTCGGAATGGCGGCCCCGAATCAATAGGCGACCAGTATCTATTCATCTCTCAGTGTAGAGGATGTAAACTAATACGGTAACTTCTGTTCAGCTGTCTTGATTAATTACCACCTTTGTCACATTGCACCATCAGCATCAGCTTTTGTTTTATCTCGTCGGTCATATTTTAGATTCAAAGCTCGCCTGTTTACGCCCCGACTTTTTCATCACCATCAAAGCATCTTCTCAGCGATCTTTTCCAACTGCTGAATACGAGAGTACTTCATCCAAATTCCGAAAGCGTTTTATATGCTGTATGTAAACACTTACCAACTCACGTAATATGATAAAGCGCACCTCTGTTTCTGGCGATACGTCAAACTGGATGTAAAAGAGAGGATAGAGCAAAGAAAGCGATGTCTTGGGAATAGTGACGCAGACGACCGACCGATTCTATGCGGTGTGCAGCAGCAGGACCGTCGCAATGTTTAACACGAATGGAGACAGATAGATTCCCAAGGCGCGCGCGGTGCTACTGACTCGGTCTGTTCTGTTCTCGGCTGCACCTGACACGACCGAATTCTCCGCGGACCAAAGACGAATTCAAGTCATCCCGGTGGTCGACACCGGCAATCGAATTTGCGCGCACCGGCGTTGTTGAATAGCGGCGGCGTCGTCTCCTAGCGACGAAGGAGGGCACCGCCCACCCAGCAGCATCAACCACACCCAGCATCAGTCGGTTCTCATCCATCCATCCATGCACTCTCGGCGGGTCGACAGCATATTGGCCAACCAGCCAACCAACGAGCCACTGTAGACGACATCGAATTACTGCGTCGTACGCTGGCTGCGCGGACGAGCTTAGCTGTGAATTGACTACAAAGTCTTTGTCATCGCAACATTACAATAGACCTACAGAACAGGGCCAGACTTAACACCCAGCCTTCAAATAAACTACACCCGCATCTGTTGTTACTCGCCAGTCAATCCTGCACCTGCATACCGATATACGACTACGTTTATGTCCATTATTAGCCAACAGTATTTAAATAACGATCGAGCTATTGACACAGTTGTCGTCGTCTATCTGTCTGTTCGTCACGGATGTATTGTGGCTAAACGGTCAGTCGAAGGGAGTCGGCGATGGTACCAACGGATAGGGCGCTGGCGACTTTCTATAAGCTGTCAGCAGTAACCATCTGCAGCGGTTTGGCCGCAATTGTCAGTGGAAAGTTTCAAGCTATAAGTGGTCGTATCTCGAAAACGTTAAGATTTAAGGACAAGGTTAATACTGATCACTAATAAGTAACAGCATAGGCCTACGCCCTTTCAGATTAAATAAAAATCATAGACCTTGAATGACCTTTGAGATCACTGAAAACCAGTACGGTCGACAATCTTACTGGGCTTCTTGTTATGCTTACGCACAATTCATCCCCTCATACCGGATCAAAATGTAGTGGATTAATTTAGATTCTTTCTTTTACATTTTTTGCTCGTCTGCGTTGCGATTGATTACGTTAATAACACTTGCCACGGTTGCTCTGCTAAGTGTTTTCACTCTTCGGTTTTGAGAATTAAACCTTGTCTTTACTAGTATCTTAGAGCATAAGGCTAAAATCTGTAAAACCGAAACGAAAAATCTTTTTAAAATGCACGCTTTTACACCAGATAATTATATTTTAGTCGTCTGCTTGAAAAGTGAGTTAATCAGATAATTAACAGTTTAAAACACCCCCCGCCATTAAATCGATCTCAATTTTAATCGCTGGCACTGCCCAGTATATAAAGTATTTTATCATCCATAAGAGACGGTCCCGCGATTCATCACACACTGACACGTAGTCCGTCTGTCTGACCATCTGTCCACTCAAGTCCAGTCTGATATCGTTGGCTGCGGACGCGCCATGAGTCAAGCTGAAATAGAAGGCAACGCAAACGAACTCGGGCGCTGTTTGTCCGTGCACAGAACAAGTCGTTTCGTGACAATTTGCCAACTGGACTTGTGGACATGGCAAACACCGACCAACCGACTAGTTTTTGTGCCGATTTCTTATCCTACGGTTATTAATGGCTACTGCATAATCTATTAAGCCAAAATCTTCGTTGGATATATTACATAAATTTAGCATAATAGTCGCCGTAAGATGTTCTGCAAAATTTCCAAACCGTCTAAACTAAACAGCTTATTGCGGTACAAAGGAATCCAAACAGCATTCAATATTTTACTTTCTATTGTGATTGAAATAAACTTTTATATACATAACATCGTCCACCGACAGTCAGCTTTCTTTGTGCTACTGCAATAACCAAGAAATTTGAGCTAATGCTCGCGAGACGCGCGAAAGCCTATAGCACTTAGGGTTCAGTAGTTTAGCTGAAAACTGAGGTGTTCACGCTAAATTAATATACAAATGCCAAATTCTTTATCTAGATCGCATACCGGTAACGATAGTACCGTGGCGCCACCTTGTGAATGATATAGACTTGTGTCGCAGCCCGAAATCGCCAAAAAAAATCAATAAAACCCCCTATTTTGGCGTTCAAGGTCATTTAAGGTCATTGAATTTGGCGCCAATTGAAAGCCAGTGTACGACGTCCTATTAGTGATTAATAGTATCCTAGGCCCTATCACGCACCTAGTTTACTGCAACTTGACATAAATGTTGTATTCTGAAACAGAGAATTCAAAAACGCTTTTAAAAGTAATTATTTTCGTGCATTTGCAGTCAAAACTGACCGGCATTGTTTGACTGCCGTGAAGACCGTCGATGGCTGATTGCGCGTCGTTGGTACTTGAGAACTTGACAAATGCACAACCTGCACACATTACATCACAACATTCATCAATGTTAACATCATCATCGTCATCTGGAAACTGCAGCAGTAGCCGAAGGAATATTACGTCCGTCAAAGAGTTAAAATATTTATTCGCGAAACACGCAATACAAATCTCAGATCGCGATATAGACGTATGCCTAATGATGTTACAATAATACTATGGACATATATGTTGACTGTATAGGCAGCGGCGACAACGAACAATAGATAAAAAGCCAAGCTGTCGCTAGGGTGGAGCCCACCGTACTGGTTGTCATTGACCTTGAACATCGTCGATGATTTTTTATGTCATCTGAAAGGGCGTATGCTACTTCCTATTAGTGATTAATAGTAAGCTTGGCCCTATCTTGCACCGTTTAGCTACAGTATATCCGTGACAGACAGACGGACGACGGACAGACGACAACTACGACAAAGGGCAGACCTTTAAGCTTACAGCTTAGCTGTCGGCCCAAAAAGAAACGACGAGTTTTAGTTTCAGAACTGACGCTTTGAACGAAGAACGCAGTCGGTGCGGAGATACGATAAAATATCATCAGCTGAAACAAATGAAAACTTCGACATTAGACCTATTTGTAATCTATACCGACGAAAAGTGAAAAAATTTCTAGGCACACTACAAACCACTGGCCAGCAAAGAAAGAAAAAACAGCAGTGAACGAAAAATCGGTAATCCTAGATAGCGAGCGAGAAACAGTTTCGTCAACAAAAACGAGTAATACCCCATTTACACGATCAAGCAAACATCAAGCAAATGCATTCACAATACACGTGCACGACGTGTGCTCTAATTGCTTGATGTTTACTTAATCGTGTAAACGGGGTATTAACTTACTGTCGCACGATAACTTTGCACGACGACCGCGCGCAAGAACTGGCGTCGTCTGAAGATTCAGCAGCAGGTGCTAGATCTAAGCAGATATTTCAGACCGCATCAGTAGAACGCAGTCGATGTCGACCGAGCTGTGCTAACAAAAACAATGACTCTCCGCCGCCGCAGCCGAAACAACACGCAGTGCACGCTACCGTTCGACAAGCCCCTCTCGTCCGAATTCGACGCCACACGTGCGCGGATTACCCGAAGTTCGATCCACCGTCAGACCGCCATTCCAATATCAAAGCCGCATGGAGGCCCGACGTCACACTGTTTCCGTCCGCAAGGTTCCTGATATAAGCTAATAAACGAGCTTTTTTTTACATACGTTAGTTTTTAAATTATGTTTAAAAATGTATTATGTTGCTGTATGCTTTTAGTCCTTAACTTTCCATGTTCTGATATGTCTTTCGCTGTTTCTCACATGAATTCACTGAAATGCAAACTACATCGGCTGAAAAAATATAACTCAAAAATTACAACACAAATCAACGATTGTCAGATAATTAACTGATTCAAGTTTAACAGCGATAACGAACATAAAAGTTGCAAATCACAAGCGCAATATGGTGCGCCGTATCACGTCCGTAACAAGTAACTTCGCTGAGCATGAAACATCATACGAATATACCATACATTAAAATCAATTGTTTGAAACGGAAACTGCATCCGGAAACATATAGTTAAATTTAGTTATTAGGATAGTAAGCGTTATATGGCTTTTGCCTGTGCTTACTTAGGCCACCAGTAATTCTGGTCGCTTCGGTAAATTCGGTGAATATAAGCAAGGGTAATAACTAAGTAGTGAAGCGGGTGTCGAGAATGTTTAAATCGTGACTGTATAGTGCAGACATTCTACGTTAGATTTATTCAAGTTCTGCATTTCGTCAGCAAACTCGATGTCTGCAGGCTTAACGTGCGTATCAGCGTCAACCACGTTGAAACAAGTTACGCAACGTATATAATTCGGAAAACAAAACCAACGAATTGCACGGCACTGAGCGTGAAACCACCTGAACCTCGGGATTTTCGCAGCAGAATACGATATTTCAAAATCCGCGCTGAATCAGCGTCCACCGCTTCTCTGTGATCGCCATAAGCACCGGCGGCGGATCGGAGTCCATAGCAGTCCGCAGACCGCGGCTCCGTGTTCGGCGTGTATCGGGCGCCCAATCCACGAATCAATACGGTTCGGAAACAATCTGATGGGGTCGAATGCAGGTCGGACAAGCCGGCGAGCATCGTTCTGATAGGATTGCCAGTGAACTAATGGTTCTGCTGCATGTTACGGTCGGCCGAATAAACGTATCGGATGTCTGGAACCGGTTCAATCCAATCTACATGTTTAGCAGTTAGCGAGCTGACCGAATACGTCGACACGTCTATAATAATGAATTACACCGCCATTAGGCTACAAATGGTTCAGTCATTAACCACGGTTTAACACGACCGGACCGCTGAGTAACCAACTTTGTTAATTCACCGCCCTTAAGGTGCGTACAGGGCGACGTAACTGAACTGAACTGAACTGACATGGTTTAGTTTTTGACGAATTGACCAATGGGCAAACAGTGATGCATTAGAGTAGGCACCGTTTAACAGCGTCCATGGCTTACGTGACTACGCTCACGTACGCGTCAACCGAAACCAGTGGGTTCGCCTGCTCGCTCATTGGCCAGTTCGTCAAAAATAAACAGTGTCAGTTCAGTTCAGTTACTTCGCTGTGTACTCGCCTTTACGCAGTAACGTAAACTTGTGTGCGGGCAAATACCGATGATTTTCGGTCAACCTACTTATCTTAAATGTTTAAGTCAATTTTCGTGCACTATATGTCTAAGCATTATTAAATCAAAGTAAGTACATTTTTGTGCTCGAGAGCTATAGCGCGTATTAGCTATGGTAATTCTGTCCGTCTGTCCGTCTGTCCATCTGTCTGTCACGACCCGGTACCATTTTAAGATCAGTTGAGATAGAGACTTCGGGTTTTCACCGTATGATAGCTTAGTGTCTCTAGTATTTCGACAAAAATTTCATGCCACTGGATGACAGGGGTCCCTACGAACGAAGGGACGAAATAGGGGCACCCCTCCTAAAAAGACGTTATTCTACCGCTATTGGCTCGTCTAACGTGAAAACGGTTGCAGATAGGCACAGACATGCTGCTTTTGCAAAAGAGTGCATTGCGACGAAATGGATAGAGATAGACCAAGATTGCCTGCGAACAGGAACTGCCATAGGCTCCCGAGCGTCTCATGAGCATCAGCTCAGATTTCTTGTTATCATCCGAACTTATGTTCACGATGCATCTGGTGGCAGGCTATAAGACTTTGTAATTTAATACTGTTGTACAGACTTCGCGTGACTTGCCTCCGACTGAGAATTATTATGAACACCTCATTAAAAACCGCCCCACGGACGAACGACGACGGGATATTAGTATCACCGGGCCGGGCGGCGCTTTAAAAGCGAGCGAGCGACCGAGCGTGCCGTGCCTTGTTCAGTCATTCAAGGAAGCTATACAATAGAAAGGCTGCGTGCCAGGCGCGCCCGTACTTGGCGTCCCACGCACCGTTTTTTTGTTGTGCCGCCGTAGTTATGGTGACCCCGACAGCACCGAGTGATAAAAATAGACGACCATCTGCGCGGCGACAACGACTGGTGGGCGACTATAGACTGATCCGGTCTGCACATAATGGGGATCTGCATTGGCGCACGATCGAGTTGGCATGGCAACGGATCATGAGGGATAATAATGGCTGCAGAAGAGAGATCGTTCGGTGCCCTACTCACGCAGTGGGTGTTCTATTAGCTAGCGCAACACGTCGTCATCTACACTGCGAGTCGAAGAGTAGATTCCCAGTTTCCATTAACTTCACCAAGACTTATGACTAAGTACTCCGAAAAGGTGGGTCGTGGCCCAGGGACCAATAAGTTACATTCTGGCAACGATGCGAATTCTTTCGTGGATACTGAATCATTTCCCGGCATTCTTTGTCATTAGCAGACAGACCGTAAAGTGCATACGTTTTGCAGTCACTGTATCTGAGCAATTTATGAACACATTTTAGTGGATTCTTACGGCAGAAGTAGCACGTGGCCCCGAACAAATCGACTGAATTTTAGAAGCAATCCAGATCTAGAAATTTTTCAATTCAAGTTTATCCAGCGCGGCTGGTGATCTCTCTGTTGAGACCGTTTGTATTTAGTATATTTATTTGCAAATTTTATGAAATGTCATCAAAGTAAAACAACATAAATCGATTGGCTCATGAGTATGCAGATCGAGCAACTTTATAAAGGTTAAAATAAAAGGGTTCTTGCGACCAAAATTGCCATACACTGACCAGAAAATAGCAAGGATGTCCAGATTCAACAGTAACAAAGTACATCCTTTTAGCTATGCAACGAAAAACGCTGGGGGAAAACGTTAGCATATCAGGCAGTCGTTTATCTGCTGCAGTGCACGCGTGCATGTCTGGTCGCATTTTATTCAAGTCACGGCGTCCGGGACAAAGAAGCCGACGTCCTGCCACCCCTGCAGACTCGTATTAATGTTAATTTAAACGACAAACGTGCGAATGGCCGGTGGCTTCCATGGACTGCCCCGAAATATAAATCGAGTGAGGTCGTCGGCATGTTTATAAATCATAATAATAGCGCGCGAAGATGACCTTTCGATCTCGACTGCTGTCACCGAGTAGTGGGATGTGACAGACAATGGAAGCGGCAACACTCAGCAATGATCAGCAGTGCTAATTTAGGAAAATACAGGCACCTGTCAATAACGTAACGTAATGAGTAATGATACGAGAAAATGATACAAGATAATACGAGAGAAATGGAACGAGTTCTAACGACACTTGCAGGTTTATATTGTTACGAAGTTACGACGCTCGCGTTTTCTGCACTTTTAGCTGTAGCACGTGACGCCCACTATGCTACGATTAGTTGTAGACGACCATCAAAGTTAGACAGATAACGTGATAACTATAAAAATTAACAAGTAATTGCAGTCAATATCTACAGGTCTACACGAAAGCATACTGATTAATACTGACGAGCGACGACAACAGTAGACAATGAACTCGGTAACGTTCCCGCTAATTAGACTATTCGCTAGCATGCACGAGAAAAATACATAGACACAATATCGTATTTTTCTTTTCCAAACGTTGCTTTTTTGACTGCGCAACTTCTAAAATATTTACATAGTGTTAATCAGTTGCGTGACTAGCCTTCGTTTCTTCCGGCAAGTCATTTGGCATTTCGTCCACCTGTCTCTGTTTTACGCTAATCTCTTTAACTTGTAGCATTTTCATCCTCATCTTCTGTCGTTCATTGTAGCATCACTCGTTCTCCTTGCTGAAGCCGCTGCACGGATAAAATGCCATTTCAAATCCTGGCCATTTTGCAGAGACACTCACAGGGTCCCAAATGACGTTGTATTTAAACACAAGAGCTTCGGTCTCTCTGCGACAAATATAAAATTTTGGTGTACGTAATACCCCCTCCCCAAAAAAAATATTTTGCAAGTTGCGGGCAAACTGGCATGCGAATTATCATCACTGTTATTTTTAGCAGGTGCATCATTAGTTTAAGTAAAAAACAGCCATGAATCTAACTCAAAATTTTGATATATAAATCCCTTTAATTTTTATAACAACAATTCGCATTCATCCTCAAAGTCCACCAAAGGTCCAGTAATGTGTTTATGACACTTCTGGCAGTAAATCCATTTACACGAGCGAAGCAATAAAAGTGCCTTTAGCTTGCAACATCCCACAGAGAATATGCGGCGATGGGCATGCACGGCAGCACAAAGAGAGGAGACAAAGCTCGGAAATTGTACCGTAGTTTGCGTTAGTCCAGTTGCTAACGCGGAAACGACGCAAATGTGTGTGCGTGCTGTGACTGCAGACAGTCGTGTTTTCCCAGCCCCGTTGTCACACGGGCTTGTCACGACGCATGTATGTACGCAGACATCGTCGGGGGAGATCGATAGCTGTTCGATGCCCTCAGTGAAGTCGCTTGCCAGCTGAAGCGCTGCAAAATGATAAAAGGCGAGCGAGGAGCGCAATAGATGATAAGTGACATCGGCGCATGGCACGCAATTCGTCCTGTAGACAGAGACACGTCAAGGCATTGCACAGTTAGTTCTGTCTGGTTCGTCTCTGCAGCCAGTTCCTAGCTCCACGGCTTCGTCGTGTGTTCTCCGTGCTGCCTGGGCATTTCTAACGTAAGCGACAATCCGCAAGCGAACAGCTTCAGCATACTTCTCGTCTGAGAGGTCGAGAACGCAGTTTAAGCAGTGGCGTGGACAAAGGGGAGCCCATGGGGCCCAGCCCCCAATCTTCCGAACAAAACATAAGCATACATTTAAACTCCATCAAATTTGTCAATTTGGTCACTTTATTCTCCGAAAAGAGATTAAAATTGTTGCCACCAGATCTCATCTTTTAAAGCTAAAATGCACCAAATTTGATTTCGGCTGGGGCTCTGCCCCAGACCCCACTGGGGGAACTCGCAGCGCTCCCCAGATTCCGGTAGCTAAATTTTAGGAGGTCCTTCTTTTAACAGAAGGAAGGAAGGGGTAGAATGAGAGGGAAAATAAGGAAAGGGAAAAAGAGAAAAGGGGGAAAAAGAGGAAAAGGGAAACGAGACCCCATCCAATTGAAATTCCTGGCTTCGCCAGTGAGTTTAGGTAATACGTCGGTCACTGTGTGTCAAAAGTTCAATGTTCATCACGCTGTACATAGGTGACTAAAAGCCGAAAGTACTGTCTGGATCATGGTGCCGCAGAGCAATCTAAATAATATATCAAAATGCCTACAGCTTACGCTGTTAATGCATAATGCATAGCAACTAAAAAGAGTTCAGTGTAACCGACTCTGATAGCCGAATTCGCCGCCGTATTTTTGTGCACTACAAATCCGCCAAAAATACAGATATTCGATTCTTCTTTGTTTTTTTACTGAGAGAAAAAAAACACCATGACAACTTCTATTTTAATCTGTAACTAAAATGGCGCAAAAACTACTAAATAATGCTTTTGTCTGTGAGTTCGTATTCCGTAACAGTTTTAACTTTGGAACAGTAATGTTGTGACTTGTTTTGAAATGTTTGCTGCACGCTTCTGCAGCACAATTACTGACGGTTCTGTATGTATGTATGTGTCGTAATTTGCCTTGAAACACACAAGTACCAATACACAGATAACATAAAAACAGTGAGACTGGACAACGTGCACTTACGGTTGCCCATACTAAAAACTAATAAAAACACACTAAGCCTACTTAAAGAAATCACATTGGTAAAACACATTAAAATACACATAACGCATACAGAACACTATTGAATAATAAGAAAATCGTTAAAATCGACTTTATTAAAATTACACTTAAAACAATTAATAGAACTAAAATCGAAATCCGCTGTCCTGCGATCATTTCTTTAATCCAGATGTTAGCAAAAAGGTCTTTACACCCATATACATTTCAAATGGCTGGCCTTCCTTTTTAACTTGAATGCATTCTATGACAAACTGGTTTATCTATCAAGTAGGCCTACCGCCAGTTTGCTCAGCACCATATAACACAGTCTCAAAGCTATAAAGTCGTAAATTACTACTCAGAAAAATGTAAAACGCTTAAACGTTGATCTTCAAAGTCAACACGGATCAACGTATTGCCAGGGTGCACACACACTGACGTCGATAAATTAGGATTTAAATCCAATCGCCTAATGCGAAAAAAATTCTAGTCGATCGTTTGGTCAGCGTCGATTCCGTACCTCACTGCAGTAATAAATTGTCGTAACTGTGTGGTACATTTTGTGCGTTTATTCAGGCCCGTCGAAAGCCACAGCGGGGCCCGGAAAACCATTCTCGCGGGGCCCTAAATGGGGTGCTGTCAGTGTCTAAAAAGAACATTTTTGAAGACACCCTCACAGTGGCACAAGCCGAACATTTTGCACTGTTTCCGACAGCTCTGGTCAGCCTTTTTTCCGGGCCCTCTGTTCGGCTGGACATGTAAAACATGCCTAAATCCGCCGGCCTTAAACTGTTTAACGAACTACTAGCAGTTTTGCTGTCGAACAAACGAACAAAATAACAAAATATATATATAATATATATAAATATAATATAATATTTTACCTATTACCGAACTTCATTGTTTTCAAATACTTTGTATTGTTCATAAATTTACTTACCATAAAGAATTACTGCGAAAGATTTATCATAATTATTTTACTGAAAATTATAAAATCTATGATTATGACACAAGAAATAAAAGCAATTTGCACTTATCAACCGTTAATCTTTGTTACGGGTCTAGGGCAATAACTTTTAAAGGTTGTAATTTGTCGAATCAATTGTCAGAAGATATTAAATAAAACTACATTTAAGAATAAATTGAAGGAATTATTTTACAATGGTATGTCTTTGTGTTGAAGTTATACATTGTTATGTTCTGGCTGGTTTTTGCAATTCGTCATAATCATCTTGTTTGAAACTGACTATTGCACTTTTCTTTTTTTTCTTTCTGTTTTCTTTTTTATCTTTGGATATTGTAACACAGTAACACAGTATTTAATAAAATATGTGACAAACGCGCATAATAAAATAGCAAAACAGAAGAGAAATGTAATTTAGACAAGGTAGCATAGCATAAAATAATTAGACACAGTCAAAAAGTGATCTAACTAAAAAAGACTGTTTATGCAATTTTTTACTAC
>Ga0056128_1007438_pt1 | contig 13823 bp, 14 predicted proteins | sample WorMetLIZISLAND2_FD_71113 | JGI IMG/M metagenome (GOLD analysis project Ga0056128, IMG submission 71113) | Marine gutless worms symbiont microbial communities from Max Planck institute for Marine Microbiology, Germany - Olavius geniculatus... ... | reverse complement strand
AATGAAACTTTTGTGTACTAATAATTTGTCTATAGTTGATGAATGCAGGCAATATTTTAGCTTTGAGTTACCGAGTGAGCTTCTCTGTAAGCGCACAGAGAAGTTATCGCGCAAGCTTAATGTTAATTTGTAATGTTCAATTGTCTGATTTGTGTGTACTTGCCCGGACCATTCTTTCTACTAATTATTATTAATTATTATTATTTATGTATTTTATCTAATCGTTAATTATTACTATTATTTATGTAGTTCCTAATTTTTCATCTATTTTTCTTTCTTTTTTGTTGTGCTACCAATGTTGGTGAATAAAAGATTGTCAAAATACGAGAAGTAAGTTAAACACGAAGAATCAATGTCGCACAGCAAATTCTTAAACTGTGACCAAGTGTAATACCGCCGCCAGGCAATGTTAACATAAAACAAGCTTAGTGTTATACCGACACAGACTACTCTGGCTCGTTATATAGCAACGTACAATTACACACAATTTAAAAATTGTAGATTATTGGATACGTTTCTTGGAAGCTTATCCGCGCACCGGTTCAAGTACCAGTATAATGCTATAGCAAGTTGACGTCCAGCTGTCCACTGTGGATGTCGCCGATCGTCGTCGCCGTTCTTTGTAGAACGCGTGCAGCATTCAGTTTCAATTACGGAGGTCGCCTGCATGCGGTGGGCGTGGTCGCGCCTGGAGACGAATTATAACCCTGCAGCTAGGATGGCTCATTGTTCACTTGACCTGTCTTGATGGTCCGAGGCCAGGTCAGCAGCTGGCGGCGGAAAATAGCCACTTGACCGTGCTATAAGACGACGACGAGACACGACGCCATTAAGCGATATTAAACACGCGACGAGCGCATCACTTGATGACGCCTGGCCACGAGTCACGTGATTAGCTGCTGAGACTGCAGAGAAAAATTATTACAGTTTGCTCGATTACACTGCGTGATACGATAACTCAGTTAATTGGTGAATGAATACAATAAGGAAATTTATGTAGGTCCCTATAGGCTACGTGTAACGCAACTGTAGCCTATCGTTCGTTTCATCATAATGATTTCCTAAAATTTTGTCTGCTTTGACAAAATGTGTTTTCACGGCTTGTGCGGTAGCAACAAGCTGTTGTATAAGCGATGTGCCATTGTAGAAAAAAAACAGTATAAGATTAAACAGTGCAAAACGAAGTGAACGAGTCTGCAAAACAACGCTGTTCCAAATGATTATAAATGCGAACAAATTAGGATAATCAAGCGTTTTCTCTTTCTGTTAACTTTTTGCTTTGGTTTCGTGTGGTAGGCCTATGGTAGGCCTACTGTTTTCAGCGTAGGTAAAATTATTACAATGCCACATTGGAGTTTAAGCTTACCGTAGCCTACATGCAGTATTTTGATTCTGCGTTGCTTTGACGAAGAAAACACGTTACAATGTCAATCTCTGCCAACAACAGTGAACTGTGTTGGTTTTATTTTTTATTAACTGCAAATGCACACTGAACTGAACATTCTACAGACCAGAGCAGTTCATTCGGCGTCGTGTGTCGATGCGTATGCACGCGCTTCGTCCCCAAGTTCGTCATTCGTTTAATCGTTCAGTGATTCGTTCGTTCGTTCGTTGGATTGCTGTATGTACAAAGGTTGTCGGAGGCTAATGGATTTCGTTCGGACTCAGCCCGTCTCGGTCGTTTCACGGCTCATCGGGCATGCATGCAGTAGTCGAGATTGCTCGGTCTTCGGTCCACTCCCAGCGCGTGAGCGACTGCCAGCGTCACTGATCTATACCGAGCCGGTGCGGGTCCGTCGCCTGAAAATGCAGGACCGAAAAATGTCGGACTTGAAAATGACGTGGGCCTAATTATTGTTATGAAGACAACGATCTACAGCTAGAACTGCGTTGCCGAGCAGACTTCTGCACGAACACAGTCTGACCGAGTTGAAACGTGCTTTTTTTCTTGACACGGATTATCAACGATGTTCTGCGTGAAAATAGCACATGATAAACAAGCGGAAACACGTTACGTTTGATTGGAGTGACGTTATGAGCGGTTATTACATTCCAGCTATTATGGTCAGACACAGGACGCGTGTTAATTATAAAGCTCAACTGCAGCAAGCATTTTAATATGATGGGTGTGACATTTTTTCATAAATTGAAAACGTTGTCAACGATATGATTGTGATCTCTTTACCTCGGTCTTTCAAACTCAAACGCGCATTGCTAGTTCGTAAAATTGGATTCCGGCATTTTCAAGTCCGTCAATTTCCAGTCTTGCTTTTTTTCGGTGCTGCACGGGAGTGCCGTCGCCTGGCCGGGGAGGAGGCCGTGCTACGACGGACGACACTAGATGATGTATAGCGGTCAGACTGACGCGGCGTAAAAACGCGAGTAATTCTGTCGACGGTGACTGGCCGAAAGACGGTAGAGGTGAGGTGCGGGCGGACGGACGGCCGCGAACGCGGGTGATCCGGGCGCCGCACCGATATTCACGCTACGTCGGCGCGTCGCTTTCATCCGTCAGCTGCGCAACCAATTGCCGCAGCGATCAGCCGTGAACTGGCTGCCATTTACGACCCACGAACACGCCGTCGACCCACCCGTCAAACTCACCAATGCAATCATTTGCTTTGAACAAAACGCATAGGCCTGTGAACTAAAATTGTTAACTAAAATTGACGTTCGAAAATTAAAAAGAAACATACTTGCGAAAATCGCCATTATGAAAAAGTGGTAATGATTCATTTTCGTAAGATTTGTATTATCTTTAGCAACATGCACGTTGACTGCTGCAGACAACTTTTTAACTGCTTGAAATGGTGTTGGTGCATTATGCTCTGTCATATTTTTTTTCTGGTGCAACTGCGTCAAAGACATGAAAGTGCGTATATTTAAGACAAAATATCTAGCTACTTGTGTTTGTGTTAGTATTAAAAATTACCAGGATAACGTTATCTCAAAGAAATAACAAGGCTGTGTATCAAGACCAAGTATCTGAAGTATATGGCAGCGTCAAGCTTAATTTTACGTTTTATACATAGTTTATAAAGTATTCAAATTTATTTTAAAATACACAGTATATTCATCTTGAAAATTATGCTGTGCATTAAATTATGGAAAAAATCTTCGTCATGCGGTCATTAACTGTGTACAAAACTTGTATATATCGTAGGGTTCAAAGCGAGTTAATGCATGAATTTTGATAGAAGCCTGTCGAGAGGTGGGAAAGATGGGGGGCTAGCGGGCCCCGCGACGTTTGGGGCTCCTCCGTCGCCCAGAAATATAAAGTACACCAGAATGCAACATTTAAAAAAAATTTAAAATTTTCCCAAAATTAAAAGGAATCCCGCGAAAATGTTTTCCGGGCCCCGCTGTGGCTGTCGACGGGTTTGTTTTGATCGCATTTATTTTATGTCAAATAGGTCTATCTATAGGCTGATGCGTTTGCATGTCATCGATAATCTCCGCCAAACAGATAACGCTTTTGTTTCGATTTTTCGGTTTATGCGTTTGTTGACATTGACAAGATAACTACTATGTTGTGAATAAATTGTAAAAAATTAAAAAAAAACATAATTAAATAAATGCCATGCAATTAGTTGGACTTTTAGGGTGTTGTGGATTTTTTTCTTACATTAGTCATTTTTTCGTACAAACCGTATAGGCCTATTATAGGCCTACTAGTGATCACTACGTGATCAAGCATGCTTCAAATAGTTATATAGTTAAGTTTTATAGTTTTATAGTTAGGCCGTTTAATCAGTTTTGTCGAAGGTTTACAGTTTCTGGATGTTTTATAGTTAAGTATAAAACGTTTGACGATATTAAAAATGACTATACGCGTGTCGTATTCGATCCATCTTGTAAACTATAGGCCTAATGTTTGCAATGCGCGGGACGTCAAAAGCTGATTGACTTCGTTATCGCCGATCGGTAGTCACAGCCATATCGTAGCGATAGACGCAGCCAATCGGTTATTACATTAGTTTTAAGATTTACCCGCTTCGCTCATAGCTGCAGTGTTTTAATTACAGCTGCTCAGAGATAGATACGAGACTGCATGTAAGCGGGCGTCATTACTGATAGATTACGCCATAGGCGGCGCAAAGTGTTACGTATGAGCGACAGTAATTCAAGGCGACTGCAGTGATACGCCCGTTCCCCAGCATCATGCAGCGGGATGTGCCTGAGAGAAGGAGAGAAAGAGGCGGATGCGAGTATAAAAAGTGGATCGTCGCTTAATTGCCATGAGCAAACGGACATCACGGCGGCGGCGGCGGCGGCGGCGGCGGCGCATCTGCCGTCGTTGTCGCTGGCTGCATGGAACAATTGCAGCAACACGACGTCGTCCGTCGCGCTGCAGGCCGAATGATGCGTCACAATAAATCACTCTAAACTGTTCGACTGTCACTGATAGCATCGTTTTATCCGCCGAAATCGACGTCTTCCAAACGACCCGCCTGTCCCACCGTCAATCTGCTATACATCCTGTAATGGTGGACAGCTTCAGAGGAACGTTATACGCATCTGCAGCAGTTCACTGCATAGACTTTTGCATCTCATATGTATGCGACTTGCACAATCAAGTTTCAAATAAAAGTTATAATTATGCAATGCACAATGGCCTATAAGTAAAATTTTTATTTCAACAAAATCGTTATAAAAAGTATAAAACGTTCTGTTTTTTTATGTGTTTTAAACTTTAATAATGTAATTAATCTTGCCATATGATTTCTGCGTATCTTTGTGACGCTCAAAAATTTTGCGGGGCAGGTTTCAGTGCGCACTGTTGCCAAATTATAACTATAACGAAACGATTTGCAGTCAGACTTTGAAACAGAACAAACATTCAATAATACATGAAATTCTACGAACAATTGAAGAAACCATTTAATGTCATAATTTGGAAAGAACTGCAGGAGCCTTTGTCATACAATATTGCAACGGCAAAACTATCGTACACTTACGTTATTATTGCACTTTTAACATCATTATATTATGCGTTGTAATAAATCTGTACAAAACAGCTAGGATTAACATTAAAATGTTATGTACAAATTATTACATTTTACATATTTTTGTTTTGTTTTCTACCACATTGTGTTGGTGAATAAAGATTATCATTACTATAGCGACACACAGAAACAACGAAACCTCGCACGAGTAGGTCCATAAAGACAATAACTTGACGAAACACTATAGCCTGCAATTTTATTGCTGTCGTCGCGTCTCTGCTGCTATTTATTGCTTGTCCGTATTACGTATACCGTCCACTCCTTGATGAATAATTACATGTATATAGTCAGTCGGTCATTTATCGTGCGATTGAATGTCCGTGATGGACAGCGAACGACTGATGTCTGACGATGATTGGCATGCTGTGATGTACACCGCCACGGCGCTGCTGCTGCTGCTGCTGATGATGATGACGCTGATGATGCGCTGCAGTCTGTTGTTGGCCGAAAGATTTCTCCAGCTGCTGATGCTGGCCGCGGATCGCAATGCGATTGACGTGCACCGGTATGGGCACCACGAGGCGCGGTGTTTTCCCGTCGGTCCCCGGGCCACCGCCGGCGCTCGGCATGTCACCGGCTCGCCCGCAAACTCCACCGGTCATCAGCGAACCACCACCACCACCAGCAGCACCTTGCACCACCCCCGCCTTGACGCGTTTCCACTTGGCGCGTCGGTTCTGAAACCAGATTTTGACCTGGACCTCGCTGAGACGCAGCTGGCGGGCGATCATCGAACGCTCGGTCAGTGAGAGATACTTCTTGCTGTGGAACTCCTTTTCGAGCTCGAGCAGCTGGTCGCTCGTGAAAGCCGTGCGTCGTCGCCGATGTCCTCCGCCGGCGCCGGCACCCAGTCCGGTAGCCGCTGGGGGCAGGGAGGCGGTTGACTCGCCGGTACAAGTCCTGATGTTGTCTGCTGGATGAGGTGAAAGGTCGGCGTCGACGGTGCTCTGGTTGGACGTGGTAGAGCGGCACTCGATGTCCGACTGGTCGTGCTCGTGGTCGGTCGGCTCTAAGAGTTTATCGACGTCGCTGCCTGCAGTGCGCTCGCCGTGCTGGCTGCCGCTACACTGGTTACAGTCTACGATGATGTTCTGAGACGGCGAGCGGCGAGGTTGCAGCGCTGACTGGTGCAATCGCTCCAACCAACGACCCGCTGCATAACGCCGCACACATATACACCGACAGAATGCCATTATACGCCGTCTGTGACTCAACAAACTATGTGTCGAAAGTTTTTGTCATGTCTAAACTTTCACGCTAAAAATGTGCAATAACACGTTCGCTAAAGATTTTTATCGCACTTTCTACTAATATGTCATGCAGATACCTTTACACAAGCGGTGCAAAAATAGAACGAAAACTTGCAGATCGATATAAGTGCGTTGATAAGCAGCGGCGAGGCCATGAGATTGTTTGACACTTTCCACAGTTTTTTTCTGTCTATCTGCACCCCCAATATAGAACCGATGTTGCGCATGTGCACAACGACGCGCAGAAGTGCGAGTGACATCATTTTACACATTTTTATTCAATGCAAACGAGAGCTTAAACGATAGAATACACATAAGCGAATTGCCTGCAGATAAGGGAAAAAATCTGCAAGTAATACATGTAGGCCTATACCTACCATTACTATGCAAATGTCCTGCAGTGGGCGATGATGCTGTGATGATGTCGTTGATGGGACGCCGTGCTGACGGAAATTCGTCACACTGCTGCAGTGATGTCGGTGTTCGCCAGTGATCATTGTCGACGTCCTCGTCAGTGTGGTACCAGTAGTTCATGGCGCGGCGCTGTAGCGTGGCCAGTATGTCGCCCGCACACGTGTGCACGTCAGCGCTGCAGGCCGCCGTGCGAGCGCACAGACCGTCCAGTGACGGTGGACGGTAGACGCGGAACGCGTGCCGCAACTCGACGGTTTCCTGACGCTGATCCAGATCAGTGATGAACGCCGTGGCCGTGGTCGGCGGGGGTGCTCGGTGGCAGATGTCCTCGAGCCGCGAGCAGCTGACGACGTACTGCAGCTTGGATGATGTCGTGCAGTCAGTCGACGCGGTCGACGGTTCGTCAGCGTCGCTGAGCTGCGGCGGCGGCGGTTGTCGTGCTGCGGGGGGACTGGCGCGCGACTCACTGCTGCTGCCAAGCAGTGCATCGATTGTGAAACAACTGAACGCACTTCGACGCGACATTGTCAGACCGACAGACTGCTGCAGACGCGGTGAAGTCTCACCGGGCTAGTAGCGTCACATACTTGCTATACGAAGCGATGATTTCATGTCGAGTCTGTCTCATCGCAGTCATAAGCTAGATCACATGGAAACGCTGCTAAAGAACCGGTTTGCCAAAGAACGATAGCAGTAGCGACATAAAGTCGCATTGTTAAATTGCAAACAAACTTATGCGGAGCGATCGGTTGAAAGTTACTGGCGTCGCAGTGGTCGGCGTGAAGTCATAATTACGCAATTGATGCAGCAACTATGTAGCAGCAGCATCAGCAGCGTCTGAATGATGCATACTGCAGTCAAGTCGATTGGCTGCATGCGATGCATTGTCTGTCATTGGCGCACGATGCACGCTGATTGGTTCGCGCTAGCTGCGGCGCGGCGGCTGATCTTCAGCGAGCAAAATCACCGATTAGCGCCCGCAGCAGCAGCCGCAGCCATAGCAGCTCTGCGTGGAGGCATATAACTGCATCAGCCATTCGATGCGTCATTTTGTCGTTATCTTATAGTCATGGCTTCGTCCTGCTATTTTTCACTTTTAGACATCATACTTCTAGCATAACTACACCGTAAATTCTGTGAAAAATGTATATGCAAATAAAATTTGTCGTTTCAATTTTTTAACCTTGAACGAAAACCTTAAAATGCAATTTTAGTGTTTATACGTAGTTTGTATAGTAAATTACGTTAATGTTGCCGAATGCCGATAGATAAAAAAAGTTTTTAGTTTGTTTTTTTTCCTGTGGTAGTTAATAGCTGCAGCTCACTTGACGTTTTAAGCCAAAAACTGCCGTTAAATGATGTTTTTTCTCAAGTCAACTAACCATTTGTTATTCAATTGTCAAACCGTTAAAAAACCAAACTTTATGACAACGTGTGTCAGCTAAATTATAATAGCATTTGTCTATATTTGCGTAGCTGTTTGTGAAAGGTGGTTAAATTTTAATACAGATTTTTAATGCAGGCCCATGTTCATACTTGTTTTAAACTGTTTCGTTCGGCTTTTTTCAGCTCGACCTACGCATGCAAATTTCCGGTGAACTAAACAACGACAAGAAAAATAGCGATTGTCACCAGTTAGGTTACTTGTTAATAAAACCGTCGTCAGACGTCATGAAAGTAGCAGTATAATAGTCGTGACATATTTTAATGAGTTATACGCTGTTTTATTATGTATTGGTCTTACAACAACAATCCAACAAAATGAACAAAGAGAAAGTCGGTTTGTCGCCTGCAGATTCAGGAACCGGCGAAGCGCGCACTTAATCAATTTCTTGGCGCGACTCTTCGGACGAACTAACTATTTGCCGTGCATGATCGGCGCGTGCGACGTCGAACCAATTTCGCGACGAGCGGCGTTCAAGATCGATTCGCCCCATGATAGAGAGCTAGAGCGCGCGCTCGTTATACGCCACAGCAGCGTGGCGTCCGTTCATCATCAAGCCGTCCGCCTCCCGCCGCTATAAACGCCCGACAAACCGTTGCAATTACATGTACAACCCATGGCGCCTGCCTGCATGCACAGAAATTGACTCGCACTGTCGTCTTAACTACCGATTAGCGCCGCTTGATTGCCAGCCAGATAGAGCTCATTTATAGCGCCGGACATTTCCCGCGATCAGATCTGCAGGCTAGAAATATGAGACACTTCGGACAGCAAACGGAACGCAGCAGAGATACTTGTACTCGAGATTCTCAAGTTTATATCGCCAACTTCGCCAAGTGATCGTATATCGTATTGTTTCGAAATAAAAGAAGCAAACTTTTTTTACTTGTAAAATATTTAAAGCTGTACGCCTATTACAGTGTAAATTATAATGTAGGCGTATCAGCTGGCTGAGCTGTATGATCTCGATATCTAGTTCAGGCTCTAATCTAATCCGAAAACGATGACATGGAGAATGGACCATAACTGGCATGCTTTGTACACGGCGTATGCGCTGGAGTGTGGGGCATGGGCTGCGGCAGCTGGATATTATTCCCGCATCCGTGATGACATTGCGTTCTACCGCGCGCTGTCTTGGACGTGTATGCATCTTGGCGAGTCGTTTGCCGGCGACGATCTGCAACTCAGCACGTGGCAAGACGCCGACAACACTTAGCTGCTGCATTTTCTCATTAACAGACAGACGTACAAGTGTATGTTAACGTGTCAGACTCCTGCATGTACTCTGTAATAGCTTTAGTGGTAAAATAACGCTGCGTCAAGTGCTGAGGCTTGCCGCTGCAGTCGTCGATATGCGTGTGGGCTTATATCCTACACAGGATTATCGTTGAGAAGAAATGCAATCATCTAGCGGCGGCGTAAACGGTTGCGTAGTTAGCAGCAGTCATTGCAATGCAGCATCAACGAGCTCGTGATGTGATGTGTCTCTATTGCCTCAGTGAACGGCCACGTTCGCCGTCAGTTATTTGCACGCATCAGTACGTGACGCTATCATATCCTCGACGAAGCGACGTTCTACAGGGAACAATTCTGCACAGTGCCGATCATTGCGGGCAATATTAGGGCTGGGCCATACGAGTAATTTGTTACTCGAGTATTCGACCTAGTCCTATAGCCAATGCACGAGAAACACGATCGACTAGTGAGACTACTGTTCATTGGACGTCGACGGCTCGACGCCGCCGATGTGTCGTTTAAGAGCGCTCGTACATGTGTGATAAAATAAAACAAACCAAAAAAGCTAAAACCGAAAAAAAGTAAAAACAACTTAAATTGTTTTATTGCAATGCATGCGAACTTCTGCCATATAATACAACTTTTGTGCAGCTTGTAGCGCCACGTTTCTTTTTGTGATAGGCTAAACTAGACCTGGCAACCAAAGCCGATGCCGCAAAAGCTGAGCCGCAAAATGTTTGAGCCGAACTGAGCCGCATTTTTTTGGAACCGAAGCCACAAAATATTTGAACCGAGTCGCTTGAGCCGCAAAATTTTTGAGTTCATATTTCTCAACAGTTTGTAATAGGCCTGTTTAATTGATAAGTCGCCATATCTCAGAAACTATTAATCACTGACATGAAGTGGCATATTGGCTTTCGAATGACATGAAAACCGTTAATCTGTTCTTGGATGACCTTAAAGGTCAGTACGCGATATTGTGGCTAAACGGTGCGAGATAGGGCCAATGTTGCTATTGATCACTAATAGGAAATGGTATACGCACTTTTAGATGAGATAAAAATCATCGACCTTAGATGACCTTGAAAGTTAGTACTGCAACATGAACTGTATAGGCTGTAGCGCGTCTTCCCTAGCTACAGCTAGGCTTTCTTGCTGTGCACTTGCATGCATTTTTGCTAAAATTCCATAAGTAGCGTATGTCTAAACTCAGAAAACCAAATGCCGGAGAATATAGCATTATGATAAGAAGAATGCACCGAACTGACGTCTTGTTTTCTAAGCGGTAGCTAAGCTTCTTGTTATAAACGGCCAAACTGCAAATTCTGCATTTCACAAGGTAGTGTAGCAACAGTATTAAAGTGAAGTGAGAAAAACTGTATAGTCACTTAGGCTTACAGCAAGTTTCTTCATGATGTCGTAAATATGCATGTCAAATTGAATCGGCCATGAACGAAATAACCAAGTGCAAAAATACAGTGATGCTAAACGAAGACAATTTCTTAAGACCGAGGCCGAGGCCAAACCTTCGAGGTCAAGGCCGAGGCCAAAATTGTGAGGCCGAAACGGAAGACAATTTTCGAAAGACAAAGATCATCTATAATAATATTATTACGTTACTGCAAATAATAAACAGTCGCTATACTGTAGGCGTATTTCGCTGAAATTATCGTAAAGTTTTCGTTATTATTATCTTTATTTAAATTATATTTTACTGTAATAGTAAACTGTAAAGCAAATTGCAAAATTTTGTACAGCGAAGATTTCGTGATGCCTACTTTCAACGTTTTTACGTGCGACATTATCTCACATATTTTCACGTGGACAGTAGGCCCTATAAAAAGTTCGAGGACAGGTCGAGGACAAATGCTCAAAGCCGAGGCCCAAGACATAAGATTATATCTTCGAGGCCGAGGCTGAGAATAAAATTTTGGCATCGAGGCCAGCTTGGCCTCGAGGACTTAACATTACTACATAAAGATGACACAATTACAATTACTTCTGTCGTATCAGTGTAACCAGCAGCTAAGTTAGCAATTCTTATTCTAGGAATAAGCAAGCTGAATGTTCTGAAGCCCATCACATCACACACAGTTTAATAATTATCAAACCGTTCACACACATCTAAATAAATGCATATCATATGACAACGATACAGTTAATAAACAACATCGTGATAAACATCGTACAGTGGCATGAATATGAAAAAGTGGATCGCAGGCGATCGACATCAGTTGCAGGGCCGGATTTATACACGTGAAGGCCCCGAGAAGCTATCAAAATGAGGACCCCTGTCTTAAAATGCTTGAAATAATACGGCGACAACAAAATATTTTAGAGTCATCCAGTATAGTCTAAAGTACTTTTTGGAAGTAAAAGCAAAATCTCAATGCCATTGGAAAAACGAGAATATTTCCCCCAAAATTTTACTAAATTTTAAAACCCAGTCTAGGCCCATGTTTGAGTTTAACACACTAGGCAACAAAAATCGTATTTTTCCATGAAATACGTGGAGACCCCGAGCTTGCCCAGTCGTAAACCCGGCGGCGGTGCTGAAGATCAGTTGCAGAAACAGAATCTGCGCAGATGCGGGAACTGATCTAAGACGCAGTCCGACTCGTCTGTGTAGGCGCTAATGCGGCTGATTTCACCGCTCAGTTGCCTCGTCTTCGTCACAGGGTCGAACACAACAGTCGCTTCAAACACGCCTCCATGCGGCGGCTGCGTTGTGACGACAATCTGTTGGTACCTGATCGTGGACAGGTGAGCCCCGGTGAAGTTCGACAGTCGCCGGCCGTAGTAGAAACGGTTCTCGACGCTGACTACCTGTTCGTACCACACGCAATTTGAATGTATGATCGCAATGGATGGATGACTATAGTCGTTATTTATTGACGAATATTCATTTGAGGTTTTTCGTGTTTACAGGCCTACTAATTCAGTCATAAATGACATAAAGAAAATTGATGTACGACCCTCAAAGAGGACAAATTTGCAAAAACCTTGCAAATAAACTTGCTTATCGCTTGTCGCTCGAGCACGGTATTAGGCCTAAGTTATTAACAGCACTATATGACTCTAATGGCTCATAAAAGAAAGCAAAGAAAATGTAAAAAGAAACGTACGGCCAATCTTTACTTCGCATTTAAGAAATTAATTTTTTCAGATACATGTAGTTTCAGATCACAGACAGATTTGCAGACTAGCAACGAATGAAGACAATGGAGACTCGATGAAAAACGTTTTGTATGAGAGAAGACTGGCAGAACAGTGTGATCGGCGTGCGTACGTACGAGGTCGGTAGGGATGAGATAGTGGGCGTCGACGACTCGCATCAGTGCAAGTGGTTGACAGAGCTGCGCCTCGACGGCGGGTCGGAGAAGCTCGTTGATGCGAGATACGACCCAGTCAGCCGTCAACTGCCACTCGACACCAGTACTAACATTCAGTGACGACGTCTGCGTGTACGTACACATGCACCAGTGCACGGCGACACCCGCCGATTGACAGGTGCGCCCGATTGGTATCTCATCAAATAGGCTGGTTGCATTTTTCTTCTTCATCCTCGCTCTCATCGCTGCCGTCTTCTTCTTCGACTGTAATCATCAGAACCATCAAAAATCATGTTTGTATGCGACGAGGTTTAGACCTACTATGGCCTAGGCCTATAGCAAAGTGATGACAGTCGTTTATACGTGAGCTATGTTCTTGTGAAGAAGAACACCTTTAGAATAAGGTTCTGCTCTGTTTAGCGGAAGCGCTCTTGCAGCGCAAGCGATTCCCTATGGTGGACTGGGTGGTCTGTCTGTTTGTCTGTCTGTCTCTGTCACATTCGTATTGTGTCAGATGGGGTACCTGACCCCCCAGGAAAAGGGGGAAATTGGGGAGGCAAATTGTGGCCAAATCATCACGTGCCATCTGGCGAACAAAAAGAAAGCGATTCCGTCTATTGCCAAATTGGTTTAGTCCTTGTTCTCGTCGCTGCATCATCGAATCATCCGTTATCATCGACAAAGTTACTGCTCACCTGCCATTCGTTTGGTGGCAGCATCACATTGTCGGCAATACTACTGTCGACGATTTTGATGTTGCATGGCTTCTTACACAGTAGGGCCTTACACTGTGTTTTTGGCTTTTAATAATGTTCGTTATAGCCGATTAACACCTAGAGTTGCATCGCGTCGTAGGTGTGAGTGAACAGAATTAACGATGCGACTTGAATGTCAGCGACAGTTGAGTGGCGTCGGCAATTCGAGTTCACACTTTTATATTTGTAGGCCTACCTGTGTCGCGGAGTCAGTGTCGTCGAGCAGAGCAAGCAGCGTCTGGTGCACGTCTAGCGGCGTCACGAGTCTGTCGCTGTTCGTCGCCAAGTTCTTCATCATCACGGAATGCTCGTCGACGAACTTTCTCGGCAGCGAGACCACGAGCAGCGGCAGTCGTTCCGCCGCCCTGCCAAGCTCCGTCTGACGT
>Ga0056128_1007437_pt1 | contig 13824 bp, 7 predicted proteins | sample WorMetLIZISLAND2_FD_71113 | JGI IMG/M metagenome (GOLD analysis project Ga0056128, IMG submission 71113) | Marine gutless worms symbiont microbial communities from Max Planck institute for Marine Microbiology, Germany - Olavius geniculatus... ... | reverse complement strand
GCAAATGTCTGTACTGTCTGGAACGCAGTGCCAGTCTCAGACTGCCAGTTTGTCATCACAAGGTGCTCTGTGAAGTCTGCTATATGAAGACCAACGAGTGTCCCACATGCCAGGCGGCTATCACGATCCCACAGTAACCAACACAGCAGTGCATCATTGAGTAACAACATCGTAGAGGGACATGGCCATTGCATGTACATGTGCAAGTAGATTGCAGTTGCATGGCCTAGTGTGTGCATATGCTTATGATTTACCATTGCTCAGCTACGTCATTTTGACTGCGTGCAAAGTCATCATCGCAGGCCATTGCATTTGCCAGCAGTCACGATGTCTGATAATGCCTATCAGTTGTGCTGCTGTGTCGTTGGCTCTCAACTGGCAAATGCTTATAGGAGGCTAGTCACAGCATGCTGTTTGGTTTGTTCCGATTCAGTTTTCTGCTGCATATGTGCGCCATGTAGTTCTAACCACGCTCATCAAATCATCTTCAGTAAAACTATTCTGTATAACAATTCAATGCTGTAGTGTAATTCGGCTTGGGCTATTTTTGCAAATCAGGCCAAAATCCAGCTCTAGCTATATTTTGGCCAAATTTGTAGATTGTGCCAAATTTATAACAATTTAGTTTCACCGTGTCATATTGCCATGAAACTAGTTTTTTGTAGTTATATTTTGTCGCATTTGTTGTTTATTTTGTGGGAAGTGACATTAAATCATTGGGCGGATAACAACCCTTTGTGGGCTGGATGTGGCCCATGGGCTGGTATTTGTACAATACAGGTTAAACCATGCAGGAGGCATCTTACTAAGAAGCTGTCGCTGTTTACTCCCTCAGTCTTTGGTTTGTACTGTGATGTGAGTGGTTTGAATGCGAATATTGAATACTGGTCAGAGTTGATATCAGAGTTGGCGTAGTTGCATTGTTGTTGCCACTGTATATAAAGTTCTCTCATATAATTACTGCAGTCAACATAATAAGCTGACATACATGTGCTGTACTTTGTTTGCCATGGTTCAGTGTTTTTCCATGTTAAAATGATTGTGAAAGAAAGGCACCTCTGCTAACTGTTGTGTTATGTATTACATCAATGGCCATGTTGCGTGGCAGTAAGAACTGCAATGGTCGAGTCGGTCTTTATTACGTCTATTGTATACTCAGGGCGTTTAGCTCTGCTGCTGCAGCTCATGTCTAACACTGGAAGATATTTTTTGCAATTTTTAGCTTGAATGTCAAATTTATCACGTAAGTTCATCATGTAAACTTGTATATCATATGTTTCTTATAATTTGTCAGTGTATTATTTCAGAATTCTCTTCTGGATTTTTTAATGATTAGTATTTGACACCATGGTCCTACCTTGTGGTAGGTGCCCTTTCTTCTTTTTTCTCACCCGACAGCAATTTTAAGTTTTTTCCGGTCAAAATTGAAAATGCCCTATTATCTGTACAAAATTGGCATAGAAATGGGTTATATTATTGCACAACCAGGACTATTTTACACTGTGTTCTTGCTATGTGGATTATGTGTGACCCTTTGGGACAGATTGTTACACGTAAAACATCTTGGAAAGTTGGGATAAAATGGTCAACAACTGGTGAAATGATAACGGCACAAATCATTCAGAGACATTTGTGGGTGCTATGTAGTCACTACATTTTTTAGATTTTTTTTGTCTGTAATTCAGTTTATCAAACATTAATTAGTAAGCAGAAAAACTGGTGTCTTGAAAATAGTTGTCTCATGTTGTCAGCTTCATTGACGGGCTTATTTTGTTGCTGGCATAAAATGGCTGGGTAATATTCTCTGCAACAGTAGTTACAATTGTATTATGGTTTTATGCTATTGCCACATTTAAACGTAGTTGCATAAACTTGTATTTACTTTTCAGTCTTAACTGAAACTATTATGCAGTGAACAGATAGTGATGGTAATGTGAAATATTGCTTTTGTTTGCTGTGTAACAGTGTGACATACGCTAATGTGTTGTAATCATATTCAATTTTATTAAAGGCACAATATCCTTCATTGTATTGCACTTGTTTGTCTGTCAGAGATGTGCGGATCCTGAAATTTTGCGTCCGCATCTGCAGATTAGCATCTGCATCCGTTAGGGATCTGCGACCGCGTTCGCACTGCCAGCAACAGTGATAATGTTTGAAATGTACTGGAACCCAGGGACAGCCTTTAACAATGTGGCATGTGCAAAGTACGGCAAATGCAACTGGAATTTTGTAGTATTATTGTTACTAGAAAGCAGAAATGTTGCTGTAAAGAAATTAGTTTTTCTCATGGACTGTCTGTGCGTTTGCACATCTCCGTTGTATGCCATTTGCAAGTTGGAGAATCCTAAATATTTTTCGAAGTTACTTTTTGTCAACCTATGCTGTAGACAACTCTGTCAGTCTGTCCTTGGTTTTCGATCGTTTCCTTTTGCCAGATATAACCACGTCCAGGAAAAACCCCAAGTCGCTAATACGAACAACAATATTTCCGGTCAGCCACAGCAACGTACTACTGAATAAAATTACAGTTTTATGGTAAAAAAACAAGATAGTTTCTTAGTATAACACATAGTTGATAGTTTTTTAAAGACTGTTTTACATGATAGTGTTGAACAGTGCAAGAAAAGCAGTCACTGACGCAATCTATATAACCACGCGACTCATCGCAGCGTTCGCTTTTCAGCTTTCGCTTATAAAATAGTTCATCTAGATGTTTCTATTAGAGATGCGACATAACGGTTAATTTACTAACCGCTAGCCGACGACAGCCCATTCATGTCATGCACCCACGGCCATTGTTAAAAGGCCATTTATTTAACTTTTTAGTTTTTAAGTTTATTTATTGTAAGAATTCAGCAGAAACAAAATTAATGGCAATACAAAATGCGACATGTTCGAGGTCTCAGCACTCCTCTAGCAGTCTAGCTCTAATGGCCAATTCACACATTATGACGCCGATTCACCTCAACCAAATATACTAGATAAAAAACGGTCACTGGAACTTTTCGTGCCAAAAAACTTTCGATTTCACTCAACTGTCGATTGTAATGTACGCCAGATAGCAGTGTTTTGCGTGTAATGCTCTTGTGACGAATTAATGATTGTCTAATCGATTAAACTGTTGAGTTGAGTCGCGTGGTAGATGTAAACTCGAATTGCCGACGCAACTCAACTCAACTGCTCAGGCATCGCATTGTCGTTGTCAGTCGCAAGTTGCAACTTGGCGCCGTGATGAAAGAAAAATAAGATGTCCTGTGATTTACACACGTGTGAAAGTAGTGCTTGAAGCAGAATACAACGTTTACTGATGCGTCATCGTCATATGCGCGTTGTAGTTGTTGAAGGTTGAAACTTGAATTTTTTGTGATTGAAAACTATCGACTGCACAATCTGCAGATATGTCAGCTTAGTTGCGTACTGTGTTCCACACTACGCAACAAGGAGCATTTGCTCATCATGGAGTAAGTAATTGACATGTTGTGAAGTTTATTAACTCTAACGAACTGTCTATACTTCTGTGATGCACACGCCCGATTTCTTGGGTTTGGGTTCTTCCAAGTATGGTCGGATTTTCAACAAGTTGACTGACCAGTGAGCCGTGGACGTCCCTGGAGTGCTGAGTGCACATTGCAAAATGTTCTGGTGCAAAAATAGAAATACTTGTCTTTACATTTGCATCAGTGCTGATTTCAGTACTGGGTAATTCAGCTGAATATGAAGGACGATGGTAAAAGGCGGATGTGCGGATCTACGGATGTGGTAACGGGTAAAAGACGGATGTCGATGTCGAGGACATCCGCCTTTTACCATCGTACTCAGTCACGCCTCTGGACCAATAAGCGGTGTACAACCGTGTATTAATTTGGGCCTTTGGCAAAGAAAGTTGGCAAAATAAGTAGGGCTCAGTTGACAAATCTGGGTTTACAAAATTACAATAGTAACTTCCTGCTGCACTTATTAGTCATCGTCGTCGTCTTCCGTTGTCATTCGTCGTCGTGTGACGTCTACATCATCATCGTGCACTGATGAGCGTCGTCGTATGTCGTCGTGCATCGATATATCATCGTCCCGCGTTGTCATCGTATACCGGTATCATCTCTGCACGTCTTGTCGCGCATTGCGTCATCTACTTACACCTACATCGACGTCGCACTTCCTCGTTCGTTATTGCACATCGTCATCGTTATATCTTGCCGTTGTACATTGTCGTCGTCAAGTGACAAAGCAGATCATTGTTTTCTGAGTAAATGCTTAGATGAATTTGCGATCAGGAATTAGGCTAATGTCTAGGCCTATGCAGAGTGTGAACTGTGAAGAAATTCACACCCTGGCAGACTTCAAACGAACGCTGCCTATAAAGCGTCCGCTAAGCAGTTAATTACAGAGCAAATGATTAAAAAACTGAACAACTTTTATGACTGGTGATGTATGTGACAACTGTTATCTGCACATCTCTCTTTTACCCACACATCCGCACTTAGCATCCGCAGATTTTATCCGCCTTTTACCCGTTGCCACATCTGTAGATCCGCACATCCGCTTATTACCCATAGCCAAATATGAAGGGCCTTCTTGACAGTTGACCTAGTAGCATTTGGCTGCTACGTGTCTGAATATGTAGTTGAAAGAAATTAAGTAAAAGTGATAAGACCAGGTGGGTGTCACGTGTCAGTGTTGCAAATTTCATTTGCTGAACATGTCTCACTGATTATAATAAACCCTATTGATATATTTCAATATATTACACTTTTTTTTCGCAGATTGCACGGTTTGTTTAGCTACAGCTACTGTATTGCTGACTGGTAGTGGCAGTCTTTGTATTTTGAAGCCGCAGTCTTGCTGTGTTTGTGATCTCCAATAAGTTTATTCTGTAGTAATTATCTGTCCCATTGCTATAGCATAGCATGGGACAGATTATAAAGTCACTTATGTCATTCTGTCAGTCTGTCTGTAAACACTCCTGCGGCCACAATTTTGATTCGATTTTGATGAAATTTTGCACAGTGATTCGGGGCCCGAAAAGTAAGATCGAGTTTGTTTGGGATAAAAATCTGATAACTCCTTCCCCTATTTTACAGCCTATGGGGACTTTAAAGCAGTATAACTCAGTCCCCATAAAAGATAAATGCGTGCTGTGTTTACCTACCCCCCTGTTTTCTTGGTCGGGCACTCTTATGGTGTTATTTAAATTTATCCCCCATCAACCCCTGTTGCCATAGCAACCATTCAAAAGTTGCAAAATTTTGCATTACGGCCAATGGAGATTTCACAGCGGTATAACTTGCTCCCCGTAAAAGATAATTGCGCACTGTTTGCACGTACCCCCTTATACACAGAGCTGCTAGGATATATATAGCGTGGCAATGGACAGATACCTCGTTCCACAGAATGTATTTCTAGTTCATTACGTACTTTGTATAAAAAAATGTCACGAGTAGAGCTGTCAAATTAACATGTTGACTCAACGCATTTATAAATTAATGAGCATTAAAAAATTAATGCACATACATAAATTTACAAAATTTTTGTGAAGCAGGAGTTTCAATATTCCATTAAACTGTTTTTATTTGATGATCTAATAATGTTCAAGTAATTAAAAATTGTTTTGTTGCCATCCATCATTAGTCATTACTGTCATGGTCCTGCAACACAGCCACAAGTTCATCAGTCATCATTTCAGTCACCCTCTCGATGTAGTCTACCTATAGTATCAGCAGCATTAACGATGCTTTATCAATGCGTTAATGCATGCATTAACAAGTTAAGCTTTGACAGCTCTAATCACAAGTAATTGTTAAGAACTTGGGTCTATATGAAGTTATTTTGAGAGACTGCAGTTCTCGCTCATTTGCATATTTTGTTGCAAGGTATTGGCATTTGTTGTAAGCTACATAATGCGACGTGATGTGTGTGCCATTTGCAGCAACCTCAAGAAATCAGCCATTGTTAATGAGATCAGCACAGAGTGTCAGAGGAATGATGTCGTTGGAAACATTTCAGAATGTAGACGACTGGCGTATGAGCACCGATGTTGGCAGTTTGTGGGAGTTGAGCTGGAAGGCGGAGGAGCTTGGATTTGTTCATGGTTTGGATGATCATGATGATAACACTACTGGTGCAGGTTATCTGACATCACCATGCATCGGTGATGGTCTTGGACACTACGATGTGACTGCTTCCCTCAGCAGTCCATTAAGAAGTAATCACCAGTCTTTTCTGTCATGTAGATTGATTCGTTGTTTACAGATTTTGTGTCATTCTTATGCAGAAATTATTCAACTGTTTAGAGTTGTGTTAGTGTTAATGATATTGTTAAAATTAATGAATGAAATACCATTCAGATTCAGTTGAGGACTAATTTTAGGAGCCAATTGCAGCATGGCACAGACATTATTATGGAGTCATGGCCCACCAGCATTGTCTCATAGTTCAGTTTTTTGGGGAATCATTGTGCTATTCTTAGTTTTGAACTTGGTACCATTGCTAATTACTTACTATTGAAACGGTTTGTAGTGCAGTGTTATGGCTGGTCATGCTTTGTTTTATCCATATATTTTCTATTATAAATGCAGTTCATGCAAAAAAAATTTTACCATATGGTTTGTATAATTTACCCAGTTGCATGTACTTTCTTTGTACTTTTTTGTCTAGTATTTTGTCACAATCCAGCTATCTGTAGCATAATAAAGATTTTTCATTCATTCACTCACTATGTTGAAAGCTTGAAATGCAACATAGCTCACTTTCTGATGTCAACATGCAGTACTTGTATCATATTTAACAACACATTGGCTGACTCATTGACTGCTGTGACATGTACAGATTCAGTGACAGAAGTCACAGAATGCTGGGTGGTAGATGTAAACGACGAAGTACCTCCGCCATGTGTCAACAAAGCATCAGACGGGTTCTTCAGCAGTAATGAAGAACTGCTGAACGATGCGTTCTCAGTCCATCAGCTGTGTAGTGTTGGTGAAGCGGGGATACAGCTACCGGAGGTTGCTATCAGTGAGCTGGAGTCATTGCTGATGATGGAGAGTGAAGGGGAAATCATTGGTGGTGCTGACTACATCACAGTTAATGCTGATGAGCTCGAACCAGTTCATGAAAACACTGGCACCCAGTTTGATTTTGTTCATCATGATATGGAAGAAGTGCCGGCAACGGTGTCCTACGATGTTGATGAAGATCAGAGTACATCTTTGGAGGAAGATGACAGTCGGGATATGACATGGAGCTACCGTCGTTCTACCAGACGCAAGTGTCTGCGTCGTCGTCATCGTCAGCTTCGATCGAAGTCAGTGCGACGTCTGTCAAGGAACAGCACGATGGATGAACGCAAGAAACTACAGAACAAATCAGCTGCAACTCGTTATCGAGAGAAGAAGCGCTCGGAGGAGATTGAGAATGAAATGTTGTGTGTTGAGCTCGAGAAACGAAATAAGGAGCTACGCTCACGTGTCCAGGACATGACACAAGAAGTGGCCGTGTTGCGCCAACTTGTTATTGACATCTTTAGAAGCCCAACTACTTGTAGTGCTTAAACCTTCAACTACTTCAGTTGATGTAGAATCTAGCTGTGACTTTTTAACATTTAGTATACTATACGTTACATAAAAAGTAAGTGACAATTTTATAACTTGATCAGATATTGACTAATTTCAAAATTCTTTCAATGACACAGCCAGTTGCAGTATTGTCATCTGTAAGGATTCGACTGTGCTAAAGTTTATCGATACTTTGTTGGTGTAATATTAGCATTAATATCAGTTGTTGAGGTCATCAATGATCACTATTGCAAATGGTCAATATTTATTATTGTTATTCGGAAACTCAGTGGGTCACTGTTTTGACTAGTTTGCAGTCTTGTTGTTTAGGAGTATTTTAGCATGTTAAATGTTGTTTATTGTGTTGTATGCTGTTATCTGTAGCTCATGGTGAAGAAAATGACATTGAACTGTCATCGTTTAGTTTTTTACTGAACTATGAAGTCCACTAATTAGCGATTGGAACTAGCAAAGTGATGCTGAACTGAATTTTTGTTACATGAATGATAACTTAAAGAGCACAAGAAAAATTCATATGGTGTGCCAGTGTCCAAAGGCCAGCAAATGTGAATGACCAGTCAGTTCAGCACCGGTGTTTGGAAGGAAGGGAAGAGTTGGCACTGTAGGCATTAGATATGATATTTGCAAATGCCTGTAGCGTGTCAATACTAAGCATTTTGCTGATAGTTTGGCCGTAATGTCCAGTGCAAAGTTTTCGGGGTCAGGACCCTTATTTTTAGAGAACAACAGTTGTCCCTAGGGAGTCGATGATGGTGTGGTGTGATAGGGCATTGATAGGTTCCTGTCGCCTGTACTGCCTCTCATAGTAACTAAGTTGCTAACTGAAGCGGTTTGGCTACAATTCGCAGTGCAAGTATTTTAGGTGCAGTCGGTACTAAGTTTGGTGAAAATGGAGTAGTTGTAGCTGGAGAGTGTACCGTAAAGGGGATGTCAGACGAACGACAAAATCGGCCGATTTTATCTGCCGACAAAATCGCCCGACAAAAATCTGTTGTGTGTCCTGCAATAATTGCCCGATTTTGTCGACCGACAAAATCGCCGGATTTTGTCGGCCAAGATAGAGCATGTTCTATCTTCGACGATTTTGTCGGCCGACTTTTTGTACATCGGACTACAAATTTTGTTTATGTTGCCATGGTAATTGTTTACAACGGAAGATGAATATTTATTTTAGTTACTTATTGTGTTTGCTATTTTATTTTCGTTCATTAGATGCAGAAAAAAGTGATGCAAGTATTATTTTGTGATCTGCATTCGGCTGTTATGCTAGCTGATAACGTATGAAGTAGCAGACAAAACTATCGGCTGTGTGTCATGGTTCACCGATTTTGTCGGGCAACTCAACCACGCCCACAAAAGTCGGCCGACTGTCGTTCGTCTGACATCCCCTTTAGGCATACCACTTAGCCACAGTACGTATGTAACATGCAGACGAACATAACAGTGTACTCAAAGCTCGTAAAGCTCGGCCAAAAAGTAGATTAACTATGATTTTAATACTAGCCTAATCAGTTTTATTCTACACACACAGTGTAATAATCATATTGGTCGTCAATAGTAGAGGCACCGTAGTCGTCGAGAATGAGACCGTGAGACGTCTCAGCGGTCGAGTGTGTGTGTGTTGGGGGGAATAGCAACTGTCCTTGGCAAGGCATCAGCACTACAGACTTCAGCTAGCTCGCAGTCGCACACAATTATTTTATTTATTTTATTCATTTCGTGGTGCAGTATACAGAACAATTACAGTGTAACATCACAGCTCCCAGGCACAAATAAATGAACAAATAAACGGTAGCCCGGTACACACCGTAAGAAATCCAACACTAAAACACAAAAACTAGGCTACTAACATGCCTACGGATTCGTCTGCAGGAAAATTTTTTTTGCTGTTATTCATGGGTAATTTTGTAAGCCTGATGTTGAATATTAAATTAGCAGCCAATTTTTACATCTTTTGATAACGTTCTTGATACTCAAAAATCGAAACTAATGATTATTTCGCGACAGCCGTGCAGCACTAATCAGAAGGTCTATATTTAGCACAACTGCAGCGGTGCGCCGGAACTGGCCGAGCGAATGTGACGTCATGGCCGACAGGTGTTTTATTGAGTGAGTTACTTGTTGCATTTACCTGGGATGACTTTGCAACTAGTAGTCTTTAGTCTTTATTAACAGACAATATATTTGGCATGTTATGCACAGTGTGACATGTTGTGTTGCATTTTTGTTGAATTGTAGCCCTGTGGCTTCGCTGTTACACTGATTCATCCAGTCACTATCCACAGTGACTAATGCAATGGCAATGGGTATGCATTCTGTTTAGCCTAGCATTTTATGCCATGTTTTTCTTAGATCTTTAGATACCATAACAAAATCTAGTACGATATTTTGTCTACATTCTGTCTAGTAGTCGGATGTTACACCATAGCAGTTTGCATTTGTTTCATTCATCTGTCAGTCATCAATAACAAATATAATGAATATTCAGTATTATTTTTTACATATTAAACTCATTTCTGTGGCGTTCTTATACTGCAGAACGGGGCTACCGTTGGTTGGCGTATCGGCGTATATTACGCCAAAAAAAATTAGAGAATACGCAACAAATCCAGACCCCCAGACGTAAGGATACGCCAAAATTTTGAAGCCCAGCGTCAGCGTACGTAGAAAAATAATGTCCTGGCATCACCGCTCAGCTGTGCACATAACTCAGATAATGCAGTCTACGAGAGAGAACTGTGCTGTTGTGATGACAGATATAATCCTAACGCCATGAACACATCATTAACGTTTTGCACTGCAAAAGGACATCTTGACGTGCACCGTTGGTTAATCTGAGACCTGAGTTCGGCACGTGTCATAATTTATTGCAGCCAGCGATCTCATGTCGTGGAGTCTTCTGTCTTGATGGACAGCTGAGTATGTCGAGTGGTTTCCCTTGTCACTGTGCAGGGCTTGATAAAATTTACGGCTGCTGCTGCTGCTGATGTGGCTGTCAGGTCATGTCAGATTATCACCCCGACATCGCTTGGCGACGGTTTGCTAAGTTTATGCTACAATTTAATGATGTTCCGCACTCACCTCTGTTCCATTTTTTTAGTCAATTGCCGCCATTTGCTCACATAGTCATCCAGAGGCACACGTGTAGTCTAATGCTTTTCAAAAATGGCAGAGCGTGAGTGTCATAGCTCGCTATTGACGTTTTGTTATAGTAAAAAACAACGATGAAGATGCTGTGCAATGGTGTGAAGAGAGCATGCTGGAGACTGGAGCAGTGTTGACTGGACGCCGTGCCTGCTGGACGATTCGTAGGCCTAGGCAGTGTCTATTTGGAACACTTTTTAGTTGATGCTGATGATGTATCAGGCTGGAGACAGTCTGCCTATGCCAATGTGGTTGTGCTGAAATTTATTAATGCGTGATTTTAAGTGTTCTCGTGTTTCTGTAAAAGCACATGTGAAAAATACTCGTGTTTTTTGTGTTCGGTACATATATAATTCGCACACATTTTAATAAACAGGTGTGGCCTGCATAGTTCATACGGCCAATAATGTGTGCTGGCATAAACTGTTGCGTCATAATTTTTTGCCCCAGTGTAACTGTACCCCAAAATTTAACACCTTTGATGCACATATGCCAGATTCTGGAACACTGATGGGAGCCCTGCTGCAGAACTTTGGATGGAAGCCTCAGTCTAAGTTGCCTTGATTTTTGGCCTTCATTCGGGACCCAGCCTTGATTCGGGACCCGGTTTCTGTCAGTTGTGTATATACCCTGTAATAAATAGATAAAGTATCTCATTTTGCAGCTGGTATGTTAGCATATGGCACTTTTTGCCATGGCAGTTCTGTTTGTCTGTCCATCTATGACATTTTGGAGCACAGCAGTATAGACCGTAACATCGACATTCAGTGTGAACTAGCTACTGTCACAGACACAGTGTCAGACACTCTATGTAGATCTATTGTTCGATGCGTTTCCATAGTAAGCGTGACATGAGTTCCCCTGGCCTGAAGCCGGGACTCAGCATTTATGCTGGACCTGACTTCTGTCCAAAGTTTTACGATATTTAACAAACTTTGTGAGAATGATGCAAAAATATTGAAATGCCTGTGATTGAAAGGCTGATTTAACTAGAACCATGTATCAAATTTTTTAGTTGAGTTTTTGAAAGCATATGTTGTTAAGTGCATACAAAGATATAGACTTAGAGAGGTACTGATACCACGATAATTATGTCTTTTTTGTATGTCATGACTTAACTGAATAAATTCATAGAATGTTCTAATTAATGGAGGTGGTTGTGATTTCAGCCAGTGACTGGTTCTATGACTGCTAACAATGGAAACCACCATAGGTAAGATGTCTTCTTGTGATGTCAGTTTTTCTCTTTGCCTGTCCACATTTTTTCAAGACATGGTGCATTATTAGTTTATGGGTACTGTGATTGGGAATGAATATTTGGATGGTGTTAATTCTGATGTTTTTCTTTGGGCTTTTGCAACAGAAAAAAACATCTGTCATCATAACATTGTGCATACGCACTTTCTGTCGATGTGTAACTTTTCTCATTTATGTCAACAACTATTGTGTTAAAATTGTTTAATTAGTAATATGGTGGTGTGCCATTTTGGTTTAGGCATAATGTTCTGGTCTCAGTTAATGTAGTCACTGTGCACTTTGCTTAATTGGATGTGTTAAAGTTTGCAGGTGGGTAAACCATCTCAGTATTTACTATAAAATCTTGGATATGATATGCACTATTTTACCCTTAAACTTGTTCTCAAGTTTGTGGTACATATTACACATAGGAGCACTTTTATCAGATATTTTAGCAGCCATATATGAACGTCATGAACTCATGGTGATGAGTAATGTCAGATGAGAGCCAGGCGACAAATGAAACATGCGGTCATGTAACTGGACATAGCAATAGCTATGCCATCAGTTTATAGCCCAGTGTCCTACTGGATAGACGGACCATATTTCAGCAACAGCAATGCAACGTGATGGCTCACAGTGCACTAGGATAATCAGCTCATGACTCAGCAAGTCAGCTGGTCCCTACTGACCCGTCCTCAGTCGTGAACAGCAGGCAGCCATGCCACCGGCCGTCATGACGGCTATCAAACATGAGATGCACATTACACATAGGATTGCCATAACTGTGAACTAGGGGTGCGTGTAAGTGAGTAAGTAAATTTAATTTATAAAGCGCACAATGTCGGCGAGAACTCACTGAATCTGAGGCGTGTTATAGTCGGATGTGCATTATAGTCTAGATTTTACGGTAACCAGTCCGATCATCACCCAGTTAATTCAGTCCGGTCACTGTTCATGGGTAGGTACAGTAAAAGATGGGTCACTCACAAATGTAAACATTGGATATGCTGGTCCTGAATCTGTGGGGGCTCATGGATGGTGTAAGCTGGTGTCTAAAGAAGCAGATATCACTGCTTAATGATTAGTTTTTAGATAGTCAGTCAGTGCAGTAAGCACTTTGCATTGGTTTTGCTTGCAGTATCCTTTATTCCATTTGTGTCAGTGTGTTTGTGCATTGGCAGCATTGTTTGCATTGTATTTGTAGACAAAGCATTTGAGTTCAAGGCTATATATGAGAGTTTGGCACTTGGTCTGCAGCAGAGTCCACATGCGGAGTCTTTGTGTCATGGCAGCGTAAGTTTTGTCTGTTTTTAAAGCTACTTACAATCTAATACATGTGCTCCACGTTGCATGCTTTAGACATGGATGTCGATGAGTGCTTGGGTTGTTGCGAAGCCAATTTGTTGAAGGGTAGCATGGGAGCTATTGAATGCAAATGTTAGAATGCATATTTAAGATTTATTTGAATGCACACAAGTAGTATGAAACTTAAGCAAGTTGCACAAAGAGTAGTAGGCAATAGCATCAGTGACATTCTTGTTTAATTATGCTGGAGATTGGTGCACCAGTTCCGGTTCCAGTTCCAATGCGGGGCAGGGCAGCCAGTGCCGCCCCGTAGGCTTAGGCCGCCATGTGGGCCCATCAGCCATCCCCAGAAGGTTTCCAGTAATCATACTGGATACTGAAAGTCGTGGCGGGAGTAGCAAAAAGCACAACTACCCCCGACCACAAGAGTACTCTCTATACTATAGGGCTCACCAAAGGATTTCACAGCCCCCACAGGAAACCACCTGGCAAGCGGCCCAACCCAACAGCAGACCAGCCACATGAGCAGTGCAGCCACCCACCCCCACCATGCCTCCGAGCCAAA
>Ga0056128_1007434_pt1 | contig 13833 bp, 9 predicted proteins | sample WorMetLIZISLAND2_FD_71113 | JGI IMG/M metagenome (GOLD analysis project Ga0056128, IMG submission 71113) | Marine gutless worms symbiont microbial communities from Max Planck institute for Marine Microbiology, Germany - Olavius geniculatus... ... | reverse complement strand
CAAAATTTGCGATTTTTGGCCAATAAGTCGCTGTATCTCAGTAACGGTGCGAGATAGCGCCTAGGTTACTATTAATCACTAATAGGAAGTTGTACACTGGCTCTCGATTGGCGCTGAATTCAATGACCTTGAATGACCTTGAACGCCAAAATAGGGGGTTTTATGGATTTTTTTGGCGATTTCAGGCTGCGACGCAAGTCTATCTCATTCACAAGCTGGCGCCACGGAACTATCGTTATGCGATCCAGGTAGAGAATTTGGTATTTGTATATTAACTTAGCATGAACACCCTAATTTTCAGCTAAACTACTGAACCGGAACTGCTATAGGCTTTCGCGCGTCTCGTGAGCATTAGCTCAAATTTCTTGTTCTTTCTGTCATAATTCACTCAAATGACAATCAGTTTTCACAAAATTTTTACCAGTTGTAGCTGAAGAAATACTAAATCAAAATAATTTAATGAAATATGGCTGTTACTTAAATATTCCTTGCTAATCGTGACGTAACGCTGATGTCATAATGTGTCATGAGTACAAGCTTGTCTGTCTCAACTGGTGCTGTTAGTTGCTACCCTGGTTTGATGGTAAACTTTGTCTAGTCCGCTGATGAAAAATGTTTATCGTGCCAGCATCAAGCAACATGGGGGCTGAAGTCAAGTGTATAGTGAGCCAGAAACTCAACCATCTCGCAAGCTCTGTGTGCCAGTGCACTCTCATGCTCGAACGTGTGAAAGTCAAACTATCCCCACAGACACATAAACGTGATCGCTTTGCGTATTTTATTTGTGGCTGCAACTGTAAAACTTCAAGAATTTGTCATCAGCAAACCAGATAAGTTCACCGTCGGAGCAGGGATAGCAACTGACACAGTGACACATCAGTTGAGACATATAAGCTTGTACTCATGACACAGTGTTACGTCAGAACTAACAAAGAATATTTAATCAACAGCCACATTTTGTTAAAATATTATGAATTCGTATTTCTTCAGCTATAACTAGTACAAATTTCGTGTAAAATAGTCATTATTTGAGTAAATTATTAAACAAATAAAAAGGGGTCCATTTTTTATGAAACACCATGTACATATGTACATACTTAGGCTACGTCTAAATCTGTCTGCAAAAAGTTTTTTTGTGAGTCATCCAGTTGGAATGAAAGTTAGTATTTAGGTACAGGTTGCCCCCAGATTTTTTCCAGTCATTGTTAAAGCTCCCCCTCAACTTTGATTATGCTGAGTGTGACGTAAATTGGTTGGTTGTTGTAAGTTTGTTGGTGGAGAATGATGGAGATGACAATGGCTTGAATCACGGATGTCAGACAAGTCCTGGAGCTGACAGCTACTTGTCGACTGGCAGCTCAGCAGAGCTCAGTCACTTTGACTCCCGCTGTCGTATCCCTTGCAGACTGCAGCTTGTTAAACCGCTGGAAGGTGATCTTAGAATGTTCTATGTCTAAACATTGTGTAGTTATTCCATGCCTATGAGTTTAATTCTGACCTTATTATTAGTCTCAGCAGATTGCTAGTGACATCGTGGGAAGTGGGAATGAGGAAGGGTGATTGTTATTTCTACTAAATTTCAGCCTGTTGGAAATTTTCTGCTAGTGGTTCGGGTGGAGTCCTGGATGCTGTCAAATTTTAGCAGCAAAATACTGCCACTAGTAGCAGTTTTTACGTGCGATAGCAGAATGCTTAGTTTGTCTTAGCCATGGCTTGGGCGTCTGTTCGTCCGTCACACCCTGGCACTGTATCAAAACGGCGACTCCTAGAATCACGAAATTTTTATTGTGGGCTACCTCAATGTCTCTGGTTTTTTGTGACAAAATTTTGTGCCCCTGGGTGTGGGGGTTCCCCTCGAACGAGGGCATCAAAGAGGGGTACCCCTCTAAAAAGATGTTATTTTGCCGTTATTGGCGCGTATAGTGTGAAAATGGTTGCAGATAGGTACAGACATGCTGCTTATCATAACAAGCACTGGTGACAGGCATTATTAGATTTATCAACATCGATGACCTTGAACGACCTTGAACTTCCCCAAAATGGGGTTTTAGTGAATTTTTCGCAATTTTGGATGCAACACACATTTCAACACTGAATTGCGACAAAATGGCCCGAGATAGACCAAGAGAACCAGCAGATGAAATTTTCAGCATTAAACATAGATTTTAGCGTTCTAAGTTCCGACCTCCTTGGTTCAAGGAGGCCGGCGCAGGTGAACGTCAGAGACGGCTACCCCCTCTTAAAAAGTGGTTATTTTACCGCAGTTATCTTGTGTAGCGTGAACACGGTTGCAGATAGGCACAGACATGCTGCTTATCATGACAAGCAATAGTGACAAGCTTTTTATTGTTGTCAACGTCGATAACCTTTAATGACCTAGATCCCTCAAAATAGTCATTTTTAGTGAATTTTTTTTACGATTTCCGGCTGCGACACACATTTTAACAGTGAATTGCACCAAAATGGCTGGAGATGGACCTGGACAACTTGTGTATGACATTTTTTGCATAAAAGTACATTTTTAAGAATCTAACTTTCAATCTCTTAAATTCAAGGAGTCTTCCATACGGATGCCTCAAATTTAAGTTCTTTTTTAAGATGCATTAATATCTTATTGCTGTACACTGATTGCCGAAATGGCATGACCGTTGCTATCGCGCTTTGCGAGCGCTTTGCTCAAATTACTTGTAATTCTTTGCCGATTCTTGGTAGTCTAGCGGTAGCGTGTCAAACTCATTTATTCATGCTGCTGTTGACATGCTGTGATATTGATTGTGATGATGATGATGATGGCAAACTGTGTTGTGTTGACCAGGATCTGAGACTCTGAGTCGCTGGCGCAGGTTGGCAACACCAAACCTTGCTGGCGTGCTGGAGCAGAGACCCGGCGTACAGGTCAAGGGTCAGCGCTTCAACACTTACTGCGAGGAGGAACTGTACTCTATAGCAGACTATGAAGAGGATGGTGTGTTGGCATTAATTATTACTTTTTTTGTTAGGAAAGTTAAAATGTTAGCCGAAAATTGGTGGAAATTTTTACATTTTGCTGTAAATTGGTCGCAGTGCCAGAGTGAGTAGCATTGGACTCTGCTGATAGTTTTTTGAATTGTTGCTTAACCATTCAGCTTTTGTGAAGTTAGTCCCAGTTAGGCTGGGTTTTCAACGTTTGGTGTCTGAAAGTTAACTTTTAGAGTTATCAGAACAGGTTCTGCATACCTGTGAGTAAGACTTGAGAAATTGTCCAGCGAAACAAAAATTGAAAACGAATGAATGAATCAATGAATGAGTATAGTGTCCATTAGATACAGATCTTAGACATGCAGTCAGAAAACGAATCATTTGCAGTATTTTTCATGACCAAGTCTCTTTTTTTCTGTCAAAATTCACACATATCTGCTGGTTTTTAATAGTTTTGTGCTATTGTTTTTCAGATGACTGTGGCGTGGCTGATCTAACGAAAGTCGTCGATACTTGTTCGATGTACACCACATCAAATATTACACACACGTCAACTGAGTCAACTCCTGACATGCAGTGGGTTGATTGCATTATGTTTTGTGCCACATTTTTATGTTTTCATATTATTAGGTGGTAAGAAACATCAGATAAAATACTTTATTGATAGCAGTCGTGAAGATAATAATAATGTAGCTTATGTAGCGGCAGTGTATCAGAAAGGCTTCAAGGCTACAGGGTATGTGACTTTGAATGGTTGAGAGGTCACGAAACAGCATATACAACATTCGGTCGCTAGCAGTCAGTTAAGCACCAGTAAACACAGACATACTCATTCCTGTCAGGTATCATCATATGCTTCAGATTTTATTTTTGTTCTTGTCTGTGTGCTTGCATTCATTCGTGACTGCTCATTGGAGTTGTTTTTGTGATATCCATAATATCCATTGATGGTTGGACTTTAATGAAACATTTGTAAGTAGGACCTCTTAGGACAGAGATCAGAGATGGTCTGATTAGACCAAGCATCGTTTCTTGCTGGTTAAAGCATACAGTGTTATGTTGAGGTTTAGCTAAATACAGAACAGCACAAAGGCGTTAAGATGCCAGGAATTCTCTGTTGGGTCAGCAAGACAGAAACATCTTATCGTTGTAGTGCAACTGATCTGCTGTATGAATTGCAATTGATCCCTTCTGGCAGGTGTATTAAGTGAAAGGCAGGATTATGCATTTTTAGCAGTGTTGTCTTTACTAATTGAAAAATTGTGCAGTCTTATGCTACCTAATAACAGTTAAAATAGCTGGATTTCAGCAGTTCATTTACAAGATTGTGTTTCTTATTAGCCTAGTTCTCACTGGTTTTGTTCTGAGCGGATTATTGTAACCAGCTTCGCTACTGTGATTTTAAAAATAAACTTGATTGACTGATTAATAGTTTTACTGAATGATGTGCTTTGTAGACTTTCGCAGCCATGCATCAGCAAAGAATTGAGATGTGACCAATATCTGAGTTCCATGTCAGCATCCTTAGTATCCTTTGCATTGCCTGCTGATGTATTTTCGACGTTCTCTGACCGTGATCCAGAGGTTTCGAAGAATGAGAATGTCTTGGAAGATAAGAGCCGACTGTCTGCATGGCTGAATCGGCTCGGTTTGTCATCACGACTCACCAAATACACCTCCTTGTTACGATCAGTTAACCCTTTACCTAAGTCTGACTCAGAACCTCCATCCAGTACGTCTGTCAATACAGTTTCAGTGTCGGGTGTCAACAGTACAATGGAGGTTGAATCTCAGGGGCTTCCAACATGTGGGAGTTTTGTGCTACGAGTCTTACCACCTTATGTTGGACTGAACACAGTTATGACCATGAAGAAAGGTGCTTCCTCCAAGAGTCCTCATCAGACTGCCTCACATCATTATTTGCCTCGAAATACCTCCAGAGCTTTGTCTTCCACGTCTAAAGAGTCCGTCACTGTTGAGCCATCCTCAACACAGTATCATGTGCTGTTTAGCAATAGAACTCTGGTGGAAGAAAAATCTCCCAGTTTGAGGTCATCTGTGAATTACTCTCCCAGATTTACCCAACCAGTCCATTCTATGCCTGTTACCACTTTATCATCTGCTGATGCGTTCGGCTTTGGGCATAATATGCTGTCGACAGAATCTACCAGTGAATTGCTCAGATCAGTGCCGTCAGTGGTTGTGACACCAGACGTGGCGCTGACGTCTTGTCCAGGTTTGGCAAGTGCTGTAGCCGACACTGACCACAGTTCTTGCGATAAGACACCATTGATTTTTGACAATGTTTCCACGTTGGGTGAGGGATGGAAAATGTCAACTCCAGCCAAGCGACCGCAGTCCTTGGATGTGATACCTTGGAGTCCGTTGTCTCGGTCCGCCTGCACGCTGACCGGAAGTCTCTCCACAGTGGTTCACTCTCATGTCAACAGCACTAACAGCAGCAGCAGCAGCAGTGTAACCATGGCTCCCTGTGTTATCCAAGCATCTCCGGTCAACATCCCTGCACTATGATACGACAGTGTGCAAGCCAGGACTAGAAATAATATATCGGTCAAAACGGGTTGGGCTGAAAAATCATCAGGCTGGACTGAAATGATCCAAGGTCCAAGGCCAAACGCAGAGGTCCACATTTTTGAGTTCACACAGAAGGTACATTTTAACTGAATTGGTGGCCATTTACTTGATTTTTGTGTGATATCGGTTTGTTCTGTGGCAAACAGCGATTAGTTGTAGAGTTGTAGATTTGCGAAAATGGCACCAACTAAACACACACTGAACTCAGATTTTCAGCTGGGAAAAACCTAGGCTGAAAAATCAAGAGGCCATTAAATAGCCTGTCAAAAATGGGAAATCCTTTGGACCAAATCTACTCTTTGCACATGTGTGCTACTTGTTTTGATGGCTGTTATCAGGAACGCTTCTGTCTCTGTTAGTTGTTATTTAACTATGCAATGGCATTTGCCAACTGTGCCTGTGATTTCTGATGATTACTTGATGAAAAGCAGCAACTTGTTCAATTGTCGTTAATTGGTCAGTTTTGCATATTTAATTCTCTTCAAGCGTGGTTTCCTAAAAGTGAAATTCGAGCAATTGTTGGAGTAGTCCAAATAACTTTCAGTTAATAAGCTAAATGGTAATTTTATTCAGAATGGTAATTTTATTCAGATGATTTTGACATCTGATTGCCATTCAAAAGACGTCCAGTCCACTATTTCTTCAAACTTTCTAATGATAGTATGTTATTCATTTTGTGATTATTTTGTTGAATTGTAAGTAATTTCTAGTTGTCAGCTGTACACAGATGAATTACATTGAGTTTCTAAAACTTGCTGGTAGAGTTAAACAGGATTTTACTGCATGTTTTTGGTTGAAAAAAAATCATAGTTAATGAGTGTTCTTGTTAATTGTTGTTATACTGTTAGTACTGTCATTAAATCAAGATGTCTTATTTCTCAAGTGTCATAAATGCTGTCCTTATGAGTTAGAAAATCATTTTTAGAGTATGTTTTTTCTCACGAAATTAGTATTTATTTTTTGCAACCATTAATGTTATTAATGTGGGATTTTATCTGTATTATTTGAGCATTTTCTGATACTTTTGACCACTACATGTTTTTTTTACTTTTGAGCGAGTACTGTTTAGTGTGAAGTATTTTTTTTGATTGATATAGTAGTCTGTATATACTTTACACAGAATAAAAAAAACATTTTTTTACAGTAACTGTTGCATTTGATGTTAGCTAAGCTATTGTGGTGTACAGTTTTTGTGTGGAAGTTTTGTTTTGCGTCCAGTCCAGTGTTGCCACTTTTTGCGTAGTTGGTGATTAATATACACTGTATCTCAAAAAGCATCCCCGACATTATTGACTGTAACATGAAAACCATTTATCAGATTTTGATAATTCTTGGTAGGAATATTCCTGACACAACTTGCCATCAAATGATTATTCAGTTTTCCACCTCACCCAACGTTTGTTTCTGCACTACCTGGGGAAAACACAACCAGTGAAATATCACTTTTTATCCAATGCGATATGATTGCTTAGTTAACATAACGTGTAAAAACACATTTTGTTCACATTTCTAACACTTTGGCTGGCATTTCATCCAGTTGTCCATTTTTCAACTGCCAGTAGTAAAATTGCTTGAAGTGTTGGCCCACTATGCAAACACAGGCAAGGAGATGCTTTTTCCATTCATTGACAGCAGTATCGATACAGTTCTGCTCCAGACCAGTCCAGGCTGTACCAGTCGCTTCTTAACTTCATGAATCACGAAGATTCCTAAACTTCATCTGGTAGACACACTGCTGCATGACAGTCAAACCTTGTAATAGACCGGCTGTTGGGGCCTATACATTACGATAGATGGAATTTATCAACGTTTTTTCATTTTTTAAACACGTATCATGCTAGGTCTGCTTTCCCCAGGTAGCGCAAAAGAAGACGTTGGGTGAAATGGAAACTAAAACACTTATTTAATAGCCAGTTGTGTCAGAAATATTTCTACCAAAAATTATTAAAACCTGCTAATCGTTCTTCAACTTATGATCAATAATGCCAGGGATGTTTTTTTCAGGTTTTCTGTTTATTTCAACACATATTTTGCTTGATCTGCTTTCCCTGGGTACTGCAGAAGCATACATTGGGTGAGGTGTGAAACCGAACGGTCATTTGATGGCAAGTTGTGTTCGAAATATTCGTACCAAAAATTATCAAAATCAGATAATTCGTTTTCAAGTTAGAGTCAAAAATGGCGGGGATGCTTTTTTGAGACAGTGTAGTAATGATGTGACAGTTTAGTTTTTGTGAAGTTACTAAGTATTATCACTGTTGAAGGGTGGATCAAAAACATTAGACATTAGAGCCTTTTACAGGTGGTTCGTGTCGAAAAAAGTTTTGGAGCTTGTAGCCCCCAGTTAATAATACCATGCGGCAGTGGTTTGATCTGTCGTGATGCCCACGCATAGAGCTCTATGATTCCGGTCAAATTTGCCTTGGAATTGTATTTTAACCTCAGGAATTGACATTCATTGGGTTCATTTAATCTGTGGAGATGGAGAAATTGTGTAATCGATGTAGTCATGCATACTGGTATATCTGTAAGGACTGCACATCCATTGAGCACTATGCTCAAAGCATATTATTTTTCTCAAGGGGCAACTTTCAGGGGGGGCAGTCATTGTTCCATAGAAGTGTTTTATGAGGCTAAAATGCACTAAATTCATTTTTTGCTTCACTCCAGACCATAGATGTTAAAAACATTGATTTGCAAAAAAAAAATTTTTTAAAACTTTTATAAAATAACGTAAAAAACATGGATAAGAAACATTAAACTGCAGATGTTTCCAAGCGCTACTTTTTCGCCATTATACATGCAAAGAATATCTAACTCAGATAATTAAAAACAAGAACCTACCATTTGTAAAGACTAAAACCGGAATGTACTGTATGTACATATAATAAACAGCTGAACACAATTTGCCCATGAGAAATAAATCATATTTGTAATTTTGTACGTTTATGTTTTAACAAGAACAAAAAACACGGCATTAAAAAGCACAAAAACATTTTTAAAAATAAATAAAAATATTTTTAAAAAATTTTAAAACAAAAAAATAAAAAAACATTAAAAACATGTTTTTTAAACTTTTATAAAAGACATACAAAATGTTTTTTACATCTATGCTCCAGACTGCTGGGGTAGCTTACAATGCTCCCCAGACAATTGACCGGGGAGGGAGATGCCTTCTCCCCATTCCCCACCTCATTTGATGCCTGCAGCACATCAACTTCTCCATTCCTTTGAAAATTCTTTTGTGGGTGCCCATGAACATGGATGCTATCATCTATCATGCAGGGGGAATGCAGCAATTGACTAAGTTTGACGTGGGAGGGGTTTGACGTTTGGGGGTGGTTGAGACATTAGAGGGGGACATTGTGTGTGCAAGGGGGGATAGTTGCCCTGTTGCACAGAATATCTATATGTCAGTACTGTGTCCATATATAATTTCAGATTGCCTGATGATATATGTGGCATTTGCTGGTGTCATTTTTATCTATTTTTCATATTTTGCATCATTTGATTGTAGTGTTGTAGTCCTCAAGATGTCAAGCACAGAAAATTGTCCTGATCTTCAGAAAAAAAGTACATCACTGTTTGATTAGCTGTGAGCCTGCGAATGGTATAAGAAGCATAATCAAAGTGCATTACCGTAAAAGCATTAGTGTGTAGTGTCCTGTCATATTTGCTCAGTGTTTCACATAGATATACATGTTCATACATTGTGTGTGAAAGCATATTTGTTAGTCTTAGCACATTTCAAACTGTGATCCTCGAATTTGGTCTTTTTGTGTGCATAATTACACAGTGTGTTTATCTACTAAGTTGCAGTGTTGGTAGGCCGCCATGGAATACTGTCATTGACCAGCAAACTTAGCTCTGAATCTACCATACACTCAGCATCTGATTTGTCCTCCCGCATGTGTTGACAGTGCACACCTGTTATTAGTACCACTGTAAGTTGTTAATGTGTATTTTAATTAGGTCTATGTAATGTTGATCATGTATTATTTGCTAGCTGCATTTTTATTAATTTTATTCAGGTTAATTTTGCTTGGCTTAATATGTGTTTTACCTGTTTGCATAACATTGTGCATGTTAGGCCTACTGTATTGATTAATTTTTCTTATATCTGTACTTTGAACTTGGCTTATAGAAAGAGACTACATGGTTATTTCGGTTTTATTTCCATCTTCTTAGAAGTGACACCCGTCCACTAACGGGCAAGTCTACGACAGTGACAGTAGTAAAATAATTCTGTTTAGAATGTTTTCTTAATCCAGCTGTTTTATGCTTCAGTGAGCAGTAAATAGTCAATACAGCAAGAGCACTTGAGATAGCAAGCAATTGAGAACACAATGCATCTGGCATTCCGGCACAGTGAAATATGATTTGTGAATAGTCGCAATAATATTCCAGTTGAGTTATTTGCAGCCTAAAGTTAATACATTTGTAATTGCTCCGTAATCTACAGGGTGGGTTAAAAAATTTATTGTACGCCTCATAACTTTACCAAATATTAACCGATTTTCAAAGTACTTTCACTGTCAGAATCATGAGACAATTTGTAATGAAACTGTCACCATAGATCCCACCACACCTCAAGTGTGTCGTTACACTACTTCGTGAAATGTCAGATGACGCACTCCAGCCGGCTACGCCACTGACCAGTTGCGTGATCAACGTTGATCGAGCCTGGCATGTGGCCCCATACAATCCAGTCAATTATGCTGTTCGGGATGGCCTTACAACAGATGCCCTATCAATGTTGACGATTCACGACAGTCAACCAGCTAAAGAAAGCCAGTGTCGCTGAGAGGGGCAAAGTGCAGCCAGGCCCGTCGAGAGCCACAGCGGGGCCCGGGGAAACATTCTTACGGGCCCCCAAACATTTCACGGGGCCTCTCTGGGGAGAATTTTTCTGTTCAAAACGGTACATTCTGGCGTACTTTATAAATTTCTGGCCGACGGCGGGGCCCCCAAACGTCGCAGAGCCGGGGTAGCTGACCCCCTACCCCACTCTCTCGACGGGCGCAGTGCCGCAGAGTTTGATTAATCGCGCCATTGGTCAGTGGCGTCGCCGGCTTCGATGCGAAGTCCAGCAGCAATTAGGCGGAAACATTGAAAATTTGATTTGAAAACTGAGATGTGATTTTTAGACAAAATAACTAAGACAACAAACACGTTGTTTCTGTTGATAATTTCTTAAAATGTGCTGTTACAAAAGTCGTCTTGCTTTTAGTTGTTATTCTTAAGACACTGACATTTCACAAGGTAGTGTAATGACACATTTTGGGTGTGGTGGGATCTATAGTGAAAGTTTATTGCAAACTGTCTCCTGATTCTGACAGTGAAAGAATTTTGAAAATCGGTTAATATTTGGTCAAGTTATGAGGCGTACAAAAATGGTGCCATTTTTTAGCCCACCCTGTAGAGTACAGTTTGAGATATTTACGAATGTAGTTAAATGACTCAGTCATTTCCTTTAGCGTTGTCGACACTCAATAGTTAACTGCTGTTAAACAGCTGTTATTGAGTGACTAAACGTCGCCGTGCTGCGTCACTTTAAGTCGAATGTTTACACCGTCTAACTTTGCTTTTTCCTACGAAAAACTAACGAAGATAGCGACCGCAGACGGTGCTCGCAACATAACACTACTGACTGGTGGTCAGTTCTATAAGCGTGATTCATTACTTACTCGCTAACTGATGAGAAAAAAAGCCTCCCACCGTGCTGGTCGCGTGGGGTAGTCTATTTTAGCCCAGACTTGTCTAGATAAGGGCGGGGCGTCACGTGATTGACAGCAGGTGCCCGTTAGTGGGCGTGGCTATGATGTAAGGCTGTTCGTTTCCGGTCAGCATACTAATTGAGTTTTTATCGATGTTTTGTCGTGATTAGGCTATCTAATATTTATAGCGTTAGTTTGCAGAGGTGGTTAGTAGGTAAATGGATGTAGAGTTTGTCATTTCGTATTTAGGTGGATAAGTGAACGGTTGAGACGCTGGCGTATGTGGAAAGCACTGACCCGCATCTTATGACGGTATTGTCATTGTGCGTTGGCATCATGTATAGGCCTGCGTATTAGTAAGCATAACACAAGTCTTACTCATGTCTCATTGATCTCATCATTGTTTTGTTGTTTCAAGTTACGTTCTGACTAATAATAGTACCATAACGTTTTATCTGAAGAGGTTTTCACGTTTTTGTGACATTTGTCGGTAATCTTTGAGCTACAAGTGATTACAGTCATTAGTCCAAGTCAGTGTTCATTGGTGTTGTCACTCATAGCTAACAGTCGGTAACAATTGTTAAGATAATTAACAGAGTTAAATTTACTTCAGCGAGTAACAGCTTGCTTATTTGTTTGTTTGTTACAGTTTTCACGATGATCCAGTAATCGACAATTTGACGTGGATTATACCCTGAACCTCAGCACGCTGGATCCTGATTGGACTACATTCGTCTAGTTTTGTAGGAAACGTTTATCTGGCTGAAGGTGTGCAGCTGTCGCAGTGATGTCTGCTGGACATTTGTCAGTGCCGTCTGGGCAGTCTGGAACTGAATACCAGAATGGTCCCAAGGTACTGTCGACCCTAACCACAAATGGACCGTTGCCGAATGATGTGCAGACATACAACAACGAAGTAGATAGTGCGTCACCAATACGATCAAATAGTCCCTCACTAGCGTCTCCGCCTGCCGTAAAAACTTCTGACACGACCGCTTACTTTCTGAGACCAGGTTCCATACTGAAGCACTATGCTAGCAAGCTCTCATCTTACGAGCAGAAAGAAATAATCTCGTATGATGAGATATATTACGCCGGTTTGAATGCAAAGAAACGCCAAGGCAGCATGGTTGGGAACAATAATAATGGATACGACGATGAGCAGGGTTCTTACCTCCATGTTATACATGATCACCTTGCGTATCGATACGAGATATTGAAGGTGATCGGCAAGGGCAGTTTTGGGCATGTGATGAAGGCGTATGACCACAAGACAAGGGCGTATGTAGCCGTGAAGGTCGTACGGAATGAGAAGAGGTTTCACCGACAGGCAGCTGAGGAGATCCGGATATTAGAACAGCTTCGGGGTCAAGATGGCGAAGGCCGGATGAACATTGTCCACATGCTCGAACACTTTGTTTTTCGGTCTCACATATGCATGACGTTTGAGCTGCTGAGCATCAACCTGTACGAGCTCATAAAGAAGAATAAGTTCCACGGCTTCAGCCTGCAGCTCGTGCGGAAGTTTGCCCACTCTGTGTTGCAGTGTCTCGACGCTCTGCACCGGAACCGAATCATCCACTGCGACCTCAAGCCAGAGAATGTGCTGCTAAAGCAACTTGGCCGGTCTGGTGTCAAGGTAACTAGCTTCACGTTATGTCTCCGCTTCATCACTTTTCAGTGGGGCTGTGGTAATAGTGATGGGTTGTTAACATTTTTAGTGATTACTGTAATCATCATTTTGATTCATTTTATGCAGGGACTCAGTGCCACTAGAAAAACATCAGAAAGATGATACCCAGTACTGGGGCAAGCAGCTAAAATCATTTATTTTGATTGTTTTTTCAGAGAACATCTGTGTTCAAGGCTGGTTAAAAACATGCAGATTATGTCGATATGCTGATGGCTGAATAATTGATAAGGTTACTAACTAAAAATGAGCTTTTCTTGGCCTGGTGCCACGTGCTGTTTGTCTTTAATTATCATTTGCTTTAACTTTTTATGTTTTGATATTTTTGGATTTATGGGATTTGTATTTTGTATGTCCAGTGTATCCATTATATAACTTTATGTTGATTGTGTTACTGTTCTAGAAATAGCAAAACAAAGTACTAAAATATTTTCTAAACAAAAAAGTTTAAAAGATGCTTGACTGTTTACTCAAGTATGGTTTCATGCTTATAAAACACAAAAATAAAAGCACATGAGCATAAAAATGATAATAGCATCACATTGTTAATTTTTACGCGCAAAAGCAGCTACTGCTTTCAGCGCGTCTTAGCCATTGCAGTTCTGTCCGTCCGTCCGTCTGTCACACGGGTGAATCAGTCAAAAACGGTGCAAGCTAGAATTACCAAATCTTCACCGTCGGCTGCCTGGAAGACACTAGTTTCAGGAACCGTAAAGCTTTTCTATAAATTCGAATGGGGTCACCCTGAACGAAGGTGCTAAATGAGAGGGGGGTAGGCAAAATTGCAATTTTTGGCCAATAAGTCGCTGTATCGCAGTAACGGTGCGAGATAGGGCCTAGGTTACTATTAATCACTAATAGGAAGTCGTACAC
>Ga0056128_1007433_pt1 | contig 13833 bp, 7 predicted proteins | sample WorMetLIZISLAND2_FD_71113 | JGI IMG/M metagenome (GOLD analysis project Ga0056128, IMG submission 71113) | Marine gutless worms symbiont microbial communities from Max Planck institute for Marine Microbiology, Germany - Olavius geniculatus... ... | reverse complement strand
GCCTGAAAGCAAATGAAAATGTCAACAGTGACCATTGACCAATCACGCGTCGAGTTTCACGCCGATTATCGGCTTGGAATAGAGCAGTGTTCTAATCGGCGCCCGTTTTCGGCGCCGATTTTCGGAGTCGACTTTCGACTTCGATATCTGACTGTGTGTCATCGGCATAACGGATGTATTGTGTATAAGCATTCGGTCATAGAGGAAAACTTTTTGCACGGTAATTAGTTTTGTGTCAATGCTCTTTGCGCACAAAATTTCGGTGATGCAGTGCAAGGGAAACATTTTCAAATTTGAGGTTGAATATCCGGTAGATTTATTATTAGTTATTCTATGTCTGTTTGTTTATGTTTATATTTTGGTCAAAGTTTAGTAATGGAATGATGGAATGCGATGAAACTATAGTTGTTTGTTGAGTTTGTTGAGGGAATGGCAACTGTTCAGCATCCAGATGCAACGCTGCAATTGGACTTTGCTGAGGAACCAGGCAGAACTACGAATCGGCGATACAAAATGAAACCGTGTGCTTGTGGCACTCCGCAGACAGCTGTCGACGCCGCTGTGTTCAGGAAACAGAAACTGTCATGCCTTTCAAAGATTGACTTAAGTAGGAAGGGAAGCATAGATAAAGCTATAACTGACGTTGTTGTTTTTATCAATCGTTTTGACCGGTATTTTACCACTAGTTCGTGTTCCGGACGAATCTGCATTTACGAAGAGGTATTGTTAAAGCAGATTTAGCCAATTTATGGTCTAGTTTGAGCTGTCGTTGTTCAATAGTTTAGTCAAGCAAACCAATTCAAATGTCTATAGCTCCTAGTTTTTAGAATTTTTTGGAGTTGTGCTTCATGTTTCAATTAATCAATCAAGTAGTAGTTTTAAGTTTTAATTTATTCACAAATTTTGTAGTTGCTTTTATTTTTTTTACAGTATTTCGCCTTTTTTTCTGTGAAGTGTTTGTTCAAGTGATTAACCAACTTAATGGTACAGTATTTTAAACTACTGGCAATCATTAGTTTTGTTTTGAAGTCAGACCCCGTATATTAGCATGAACCTGAAAAACTTTAATATTCATGTTCTCCTCATTGTCCTTGGATAATAGTAATAATAATAATGGATTGTATAGCATCTTTGTGTTGTATTTTAGTTTAGAAGTTTTTTTTGACATTGTTCTTGTTTGCACTGTAGTGTATAGTGCATGCATATGTGCACACACCATTTAATTCTTCTTAGTTGAACTTATTTCCATTAATGTGTTTTCTTATATAAATTTCCTGTTTATACAAATGCTGACTACTTGTGTTATTTTGGCAAGGTAGTTTAGTGCAAAGAAGAAATCCTGCAGCTGGTTGTATGTGACTCATGATGCTAGTGATTGGAAACTAATGGTATTCTGTGCATTTGATGTATTCTTCTCAGTGTATTTACATACATAATTACAGATAGTTATGTAGCGGTTCTGAGTCTGTGGAGTTTGTACTAGTGGTAACATGGATGGGTTGTGTTGTGGCCAGGATGCATTTGGGATGCTGGATAATTGCTGGAAAATCTTCTCATTTGAAAATTGTTATTTTAAAATTTTTGTCCGAAAATGGAAAATGTGGAGCTGAAAACCCCCGTTTGGGAGAATTTTTGTTTCAATGCTGTTAACTGGGCAAAAGGCATGTGGTGTATAAAAATTGCCATATATAAAGATTTTGTTTTGGAGACCTGGCCTAGCTTGGATTAGTTTAAGTTAAGTGGGTTAGTTAAAGGTCCATGGCCACGGTCAAACTCACTCGCACAATTTCTGTAGATTTAAGTTAGACATTTAACTTCGCATATATAATATGTCGATTTGAGCTTCATAAATATATGAAATTAATGTGTGATTTCAAACGAAATGCGGCATTACATTACGTTATGCGAAATATTCTAATCTATCAGTGCCCGCGGTGACATCATGACCCTAGCCCATATAGATCATGAATATTAATGGCCTAGTCGACAATGTCATCATTTTAGGCTAGTTCATTAATATTCATGACGTCTATAGGCTGAACTCATTATGTCATCGTGGGCCATCATGGCAGCACGTTTTCTACGTCGTTTTTGTAGATTGTCGACTTCAAAGGTAAATTTTTCCGTGTTGACAAAACACTGGGTGCCGATATTACTGTCAAAGTTATCAGAAAATTCTGCACTTTCAGGAAAATGGATAAAATGTATATATTAATTTTCATGTCCACGGTCTTTTAAACAAAAACTGAAAAGGTGTATTAGGAATGAATGAATTTTCAGTACTGGCAACATAAATGTATTTTGTATAATTGTGTACATTATGTTGTCAGTTGCTATGTTAGTATTGATTTACAAATTGAGTACATATTTGTTGCTGATTACAGTCACTGTATAAACTGAGATAGTTGATGTGCTGTATGTTATAGTGGGAGAGTTTACGTGAGTCCAAAGGTGGAGCTTTTATCAAGTTTGAGCCATTTGTGCTGCATGTTCAGTGTGCAAGTCTAGTAGATGCTCAGTTGCTGGTTAGTACTGACAAAGTGTGGACTTTACATTATTATGATTACTGAATTATATTATTGTAGTTTGTCTGTTAGTTTTTACGCGCGAGAGCTAGCATAGCTATAGCGCATATTAGCTACGGTAATTCTGTCTGTCTGTCTGTCCGTTCATCAGGACTCGGTACCAATCCAAGACCAGGTGAGATAGAGATTTCGGGTTTCTACCATACGATAGCCTATTGTCTCTAGTATTTCATGACAAAATTTCATCCCGTTGGGTAAAGGGGATCCCCTCGAATGAGGGGATGAGAGAGGGGCACCCCCTTAAAAAGTGACATTTTACCACTATAGGCTTGTCTAACATGAAAATGGTTGCAGATAGACACAGACATGCTGCTTATCATAACAAGCACTGGCGTCGAGCTTCTTAAAAATGTCAACATCGATGACCTTGAATGACCCTGAACCCCCAAAATAGCGGGTTTTAGTGAATTTTTTGCGATTTCAGGTTGCGACACGCATTTCAAGAGTGAATTGCGCCAAAATGGCTGGAGATAGACAAAACAACTTGCATATGCAATTTTCAGCATTGAATGTAGATTTTAGCAGTCCAAGTTCGAACCCTCTATGTTCAAGGAGGGTTGTGCAAGCGGGTATCAAAGAGGGGTACTCTTCTAAAAAGTGGTTATTTACCGGTATTCGTTGTTGGCTTGTCTAGCGTGAAAATAGTTGCAGATATGCACAGACATGCTGCTTATCATAACAAGCACTAGCGACGAGCTTCTTAGAAATGTCAACGTCGATGACCTTAAGTGACCTTGAACCCTAAAAATATTGGTTTTTAGTGATTTTTTGGTGATTTTTGGCTGCAAAAGAGTGAATTGCGATGAAATGGATAGAGATAGACCAAGATTACTTGCGAATAGGAACTGCTGTAGGCTATTGCGTGTCTCATGAGCATTAGCTCAGATTTCTTGTTGTAATATCTCTGCTCTCATTTCAAATTGACAAGCACTTTACTACAGAATTGCAGTTTTGAGACCAGTACATAATATATTTATAGTTTATTGTGTTTGTGAGGTTTTGTGCTTTGACACTCTTGGTTGGGTGACAGGGACACATTTGCTAAGTGTGTCACTGCTGCTGTTGCTGCTGCATTTGCTGATGTTGCTGTTTTACTTACTTGTTTTCATTTTACTGATTAGTGATTAGTTTTTATGTCACCAGTCACTAGGTTGTCAGTCTTCACAAGTAATTTGAGCAAAGCTTACGTGACACGCAATAGCAGCGGTCCTGCCACCTGGGCAGTCGTGTACAGCATGCAATGAAATAATAGTGCATTTTGAAGGAGTACCCAAATTTGAGGCCTCCGTACGGAAGACTCTGTGAACTTAAGAGGTCGAAATTTGGATTGTTAAAATGGACATGCTATGCTAAAAATTTTATAGGCCTACACAGGTTGTCCAGATTTATCTCTAGCCATTTTGGTGCAGTTCACTCTTGAAATGTGCGCCATAGCCAAAAATTGCAAAAAAGCACTAAAATCCCCTATTATTCAAGGTTCATGGTCATTAAAGGTCATCAATGTTGACACCATTCAAAAGTATGTCACTAGTGCTTGTTACGATAAGCATATCTGCAACTGTTTTTACGCTAGTCAAGCTAATAGCGGTAAAATAACCACTTTTAGTGGGTAGTCCTCTTTGATGCTTGTCTGTGCAGGTCTGCTTAAACTAGAGGATTGAGACTTGAATTGCTAAAATCTGAGTTTAATGCCAAAAATTTCATTTTCAGGTTGTCATGGTCTATCTCCAGCCATTTCATCACAGTTCACTCTTAAAATGTGCACTTCAGCCAAAAATTGCGAAAAATGCACTAGAAATCCCTTTGTGGGGTTCAGTGTCGTTCAAAGTTATCGATGTTAATAAATCTAAAAAGCCCGTCGCCAGTGCTTGTTATGATCAGCAACATGTATGTACCTATCCACAGCCGTTTTCACACTAGAAGAGCCAATAGCGGTAAAATAACGTTTTTTATGGGGTACTCCTTTTTATGCCTTCATTCGAGGGGAACCCTCTCACCCAGGGGCACAAAATTTCGTCATGATAAACTTAAGTTTTTAGGGCAGCGCACAGTGAAGACTGTGATTTTAGCGTGCATTGTTTTGATACAATACAGCAGTGTGACGGACAGATGGACAGTCAGACGGACAGACGCCCAGGCTATGGCGAAGATGCACGAAGCATTCTGCTGTCGCGCGTAAAGTCTGCTTGTGAAACTGTTATTTTGCCACATAGTAATAATAACAATAATAACAACAAATGACAAGGGTAATTGAGCTGATGTAAAATGTGCCTTACAGTTGAGTCAGTCCATGAGACTTTGACCAGTGGGCAAAGTAGATTGAGTGGCCAAGTTTATCAAAAGTCCAAAACTCATGTCTTAGTCAACTTTGAGATCTATCAGATGATTGCCTGGAAGATAGCCAATACTGGTAGTCATTCTGTTATCAGTACTGGCGCTTGTAAGTCTTGTTGTGTTAGGCTTCTAACACACTTGTTAATTTGCTGTCTGCCTTGCTGTTGTCTCATTGTTTGATACTAATGTATGTTGATTTCTCCTCAATAGCTGTAGAATACTCCTAATCCATTTTGTTGGCTGGATGGCATAAAAGCACTTAAGCCAGGTTTTTAGTTTTGTCTTGGTGTGTGTGAATGTTTTGTTTTAAATATTAGCATTATGTTTGTGTATATGTGTATGTAGGTAGGTAGTTTATTATTGTAATAAAACTGACAATGTGATGGTGAGTGATATCACCGTTTTATGATTTTTGCTGTTTTCAATGCATCAGTCATTGCATGTCACCCTTAACAAGTGTATTAACTGATGTTTTGTACATTTATATTTGCTGTTTTATTACAATAACAAAGTTTTTATGCTGATGGTCAATTATAAACCATCTGCTTTCCACGGCCATGAAGACACTGAACCTTAAATGTTTTGGGGTCACGATTTTGATCTTTAGGTGTCACGTGACGTCATCGATCACGTGACCATTTGACTCTGCATGTGTGGTTTCCTCTTGGTGATCCACTGTAACCATGCATCTATCTTGCACCGTTGTGGAAATTTAAACTCCCAAAGATATTGGGATCACGACCTTGACCTTCTGTAGTTACATGATGTCGTTGATCATGTGACCATCGGACTCGGTATGGGCACTTTTCTGTTGGTGGTCAATGATGACCATGCGTCTATCTTGCACGGATACAGAGATATGGGGCTTCAAAGATTTGGGGGTCACGAGTTTGACTTTTTGGGGTCATGTGACGTCATCGGTCACGTGACCATTGGACTCGGCATATCTGGTTTTCTATTGGTGGTCCATTGGAACCATGCATCTATCTTGCACCGTTACAGAGATGTAAAGCCTCAAACTTGCATTTGCCCATGTTAAAGGCCAAAAGTTCACTGCGCATGCGCCGTGTCACGTGACCTGTAGGCAGGGGGTCCAAAATGACCACATATTTGGAATTCCCAAGGCCATATTGTCTATTCGCTATCCAACTGTTATGGGCCTACCATGACGATTAGGGGCCGTTTATAGGTGAAATTTTTATACAGGAGCTTTTTTGGCCAAAAATTTGTCCGTTTTTGGGCCCATTTTTCGACTTTGGGGGATTTTTCAGTGGTTAGAATTAACTTCGAATTTCGGTTCCCGAAGAGGTTTGACCCTTGCGTGAGACCGTGTTGTCCAATCCATTGCACGTGAAAATTCGCCGGGCGGTCTGACCCATAGGTCGGTCAACAAAAAAAGGTATATATATATATATACTAGCAAAATTTTCGTTATATTTCACCCATTTGCTGAGAAGCCCTCAGTTGACCGTTTTGCACGAAATTTTGTACAGGGGGTCGTCTCGCGGACGTAATCACCTGTTTCAAATTTTGTGTCGATCGGTTGAGGGGTTTCGGATCTGCACGGGGTCGAATTTTGCCATTTTCCATTGACTCAGCCGGTCGCCATTAACACGGCTGCGCTTCCGCGCACCTGTGATTTAGTTTTTGTGTTAAGTTGTTTGATATATTGCTACTGCTTTTGCTGTCAGTGCCAGTGCAAGTGATTGTTTGGAACGACTCGTCTCCTGTGATTAATGATTTGCAGCATTACCCATTTCAGGAACCAGGTACCCGGTTGCAATTACCTGGGTACCCAGACCCAGTTTTTACTTTTACGTAAAGTGGAAAAACGACACTTTATACCCCAATTAACGAGTATTTTTCACAAAGTTAGAGGTTTTTCGTATAAAACGTCAATAATGTGTTTACAGTGCCAAATATGCTAGCGTCCATCAACGAAGTTGCATGAAGCTGAATTTTTTTGCAGTGTAGAACTTTGCCACAAAGGTCACAAGAAGTGCGATTCTCCACTGATTTTGCCAGTATTTAGTGCAAAAATGGGTATTAATTACCTGTATTTTGAATCAGGTAATAAATTTTGGAACTGGGTCCGGGTACCCAGTTCTTGCTACAAATCACTACCTGTGGTGTGTCGAGTGGGACTCAAAACTCCACTCACTGACTCTGTGTGTGTGATTTCATGTGAACAAGTAGCGGAAGTTATGTCTGTCTGTTGTGGACAGCACAGTGCAGCCGTGGCCGCTGGCTTTCGTAACTCGGGACTCTCAGTGAGCAAGCATGGCAAGATTATCGCTGTGAGTTACTGTTACGTGATGGTCAACTTGCTGCACTGATATACAGTACACTGATGTTGTTTCGTGTGTTTTTCAATTCTGTAACTTTTTAATTAATGGGCCTAAAAAATCCTGTGCATTTGCTTTCCACTCGTCCCTTGAAAAAACCTGCATACCTAAAAATTTTTATTAGATCCTTAAAAATATCAGTGTAGTTTTTAGTTCGTTTCAAAGTTTTAACTGAAAGACAGTTGTTTACGTCAGTCTGTAATGCTGCAGTATCTTTGCCTTAGTTGTCATGGATAATATTTACCATCAATTTGTTTTTATGAGTTTTTGTGTATTATTATATAATTTTTTACCTCCCTCTCTCTCATCCCTACTTTTTGCCAGCTGCACCAGAAGAGCAGAATTTTTTAGGTTTTACGATGTATGTAGGAAGGATATTGGCTATGACCTGGGAGTTGAATGGAGGCCTGCAAACCGTGCAGTCCCAGAGATAGCACTATCTTTGGTTTAATCAGCTTGTATTTACTGCGGTACGCCATCTAGTCGAAAAGTCTTCCCTGTGCAGCAGCTGTGTGTGTGGTACTTTAGTGTCTAGCTGAGACCCATAGAAACATAGATCACTGCCACACTGTAAGCGTGCATGGCCTAGGAATGACCTTTATCTAATGTGCTTATAATAGTTAACAGAACATTGAGTTATTTGGAAAGAACTGCAGCAGTTTTTTGCTTATGCTATGTGTAGGCTGTACGCAGTACTCATTCACTTGAAGTGCCAGTGACACTCGGTGGCAAATTTTTAGTTTCTTGTGAGGTTTGTGGGCATTTGTCACACCTGTATGGCTGTTATAAGCTGCTAATGTAGGCATAGCAGTTTTCTTCTATGTATCCGTGGTTTTGCTGTCAAATTGTCACTTTACATAAAATGCATGTGCCATATTATACATATAGCTTGCATTTTGAGATACAGTAAACTAACAGTTATGCCAGAATAATAATAATAATTGATTTGTTAATTGATTAGTGCACTAAGCACACACTAGTTTTGTAACATTTGTTTCCTAACCTTAGCTGGTTGATGTGATTTATCGTAAAATTCCAAAATTTGAAGCATGCCCTTTATTGTCCTGAGGCTAATATAAGCAGATTTTTTTGAAAATCTTGCAAAATTAAGAAGAATATGCACAGATTTAAACAACACTAATCTTGATTACTGTCTTGATCCTGCCCCCTCATGGGTCTTGAAGTTGTTATTGTCTACAATTAGACGAACGTATCTATTTCATATGTTTTAACACTTCGTCTGTGTACACTTTTGTTGTACTTAGTGAATCAACTAATTGGAAAATGTCCTGCTCCATGTTCTAAATTTTGAGATTTTTTGGTGTTCTGAAAGAAATTTCGCAGAGTGGCATGCCTGTGTCTAATATGCAAAATTGCCATAACTCGTAGCCACATGCTGCTTATATTTGTTCATCTGCGTGTGTTTCAGTATATTCAGCATGTATCGGAATTAGCAAACTGCAAGTTACAAGAGAACTTTGAACGGATTGACAGGCATGTTTGTTATGATGGTGTTTATTTTTACTGCTCACGGAAGCGACGGCAGTATTGTTTTCATCATTGTCACTGCACTTAGCTTGATGAAATTTTGCGTGATCGTGTACCGTGACAACCTCTAGAAGCTAACTGAATATCAAGGTCGCAGGTCAAAGGTCAAGGTCACATGAGTTTTTTGTGAGTTTCTTGTGTGCATGTTACTGCCACAACCCCACAACCTGTGGGTAGTACTGGCTTGACAGTCTTGTGACTTAAAACATTTGAATCAGGTCTATCCATGAGACTACTACAGTGAAAATGGACTAATTATATCAGTGATGTACGTGTGCATGCATGTGTCTTTTGACCTCTGAGACCAGTTCACGTAAGGACTGTTTCAACTACCACATCATAGTTGATTCTAGTATGTATTAATTATGACTTGTTTTAAGCCTGTGTAGTAACGAATTCACATAAGCTAATTATGGCATGGCTCAATCAATATCGAATAAACTGATATTAATGCTTGATGTCTGTTTATTGGTTTCAGATTTCACCGACATTTGGAGCAAGCACTGCAGAGCACACGCCCAGAGTCATGTTCTTTGCCTTCCATCTGTTTGGCTGATCCAGCTGCAGACACTGCAGTAACTGCATTGAAATCACACTGTCCAAACATTTCTACTTCATCCGAACCGGACCTCAAATCAACATCTGTGAATGCGATAGCCACTTGTGGCCAGGATTTGGACTGTATTGATTTCATCGGTGTCTGTGATTTGTTTCAATAAATCAGCGTTGAAGGAAGCAGTGTCATGTCTGGGGTTAAAAAGGTTGGGTTGCAGTTTACAACAGATAGCTGCAAATTCCAACGGGAGATATGGGTGCTGACTGCTGGTATTTTCAATTCTGTCTCTAAATTCCTCCAAAGTGAGGGTTTTCAGCTCCAGATTTTGTATTTTTGGATGATAATTTTCTGATGTGAAGAAAATTTTCCATCAGAATAAAATTTGGAGGTGGGGATAATTGCCCCCCTCCCTGCGATGACGCCACTGGTTGAACATACAGTAAGTTATTTTTGCCAAGCACTCATAAACTCTCATAAGCATAATAATCTCTAAATGATGTTGAAATGTGCTTATTTGATGAGTGTAAGTGTTATGCATTGGACTTGCGTGTTATAAATAGCTGCAAGACTTGTTTCAGCCATCAAGCTTGACTGGATTGATATTTTGAACGGTTTTGACACTGCTGACACTGGTGAGAGATACGACAACGTAGATCATGAAATCACTGTTTAAGGGTTGGATAAGTGAATGTCAAATGAACTTATGCACTTGGTTTCAGATAGTGGTTTGACGCACTTATTTCATGCTCGCCTATGGCTTAGTCAGTCCTTTAGCCTATACGTTTGTTTTAGTCAGTCCTTTAGCCTATACGTTTGTTTGGTAACACGACTGCAGTGATGGAGTTATCAACCCGTTGTAGTCCTTTAGACTGAGTGAGTGAGTAAGTAGGTTATAACGTCTTGCCCGACATAGTATAGGTCATTCTGGGGACGGTCTTTCCAGGCAAAATTGCACATACACGTAATAACAGAACAAAAGTTTAACTTTTACAGAAGCACAAACATTATGCATTAGCTTAGACATTTATATCTGGCTACTAAGAACAGATTAAATGTCTAAGCTAATACATTAGTTCGGGCTTATACTTTTTGATTTTTGCCATTTTACATCAGCACTTATACAACATTAAATGAATTGCTTGTACATTTTTTTGTATATAATACAGTATACACGTGGCCTATAAAACAGGCCTATGACACTGCAAAGAATCAAACACACAAAGAAGTAAGTACATCACCGGTGTTGAAAAATGAGGATTTATAATGTCATCACTGGTATCTTGGGTTAACAAGAAATATTATTAGATTGTGACCAATCTAATAAACTCCTCGCATGCATTAGTTTCTCCCATATTCTTCTAAGTGCTTTTTCGTTCCTTTCAACTTGTATTAGAGACCTGGCGTCAATTTTAGACTGGACTAATATTATACTAATAGTGACTGGCGTCGAAGTCGTTACTGGAAATTGTCTCCACGTCTATTTGGCACCATTACAGAGATATGGCGCCTCAAAGATAATGGGGTCACGACCTTGACCTTTTGGGGTCACGTGACGTCATCGGTCACGTGACCATTTGACTCCCGGTGGTTGACTTCCTATGGGTGGTCCATTGTGACCATGCGTCTATCTGGCACCGTTACGGAGATATGGCCGTTTGAAGTTCTTCCAGGAAGGCTCTTCCAGGAACAGAGGTCAGTCGTCGGTCGGTCGGTCGGTCCTCAATATTACACTGATCTCATATACTCCTCTTCACTACATTAGGAACGTAGCACGCGAGGAGTAAGAAAGGAGACGAGGCAGAAAGTTGCAATTTTCCGACAGATGGCTGCAGATTTCTGACGGAGGGCATTATAGGTGCTCAGGATTTAAATTTTGCTCCTAAATTCTCCCAATGTGGTACTTTTAGACTCAGATTTTGTTTTCTGGACGAAAATTTTCAAACAGAATAATTTCCGGTAAACAAATTTTTGGGGCTGTAGGGGAGCATGATGCTGATGAGTGTCATACACTGTAAAAAACATAAACACGTAATCCTGCATGCTGTACCAACAAAATAAATTGCATGTGGTACAGTGTAGGCCAATTTACACTTGTAGAACATAGCCAGGGATACATTTTGTTCCCTGCCACTACTAAGCAATTGATAAAACAATGCACGGATAATTAGGCCATATAAGAAAACTCCATATCATGAGCCACGTTAAAGTGAGGTGGTAAGTTTTGTACTACTTTATCAGACTGAATAAACTTTATCCACAGTTTGTCTGACATTGTAATAGTGAAAGAATTACTTCATTCTGTCCAAATTTGCCAGTTATCACGGAAATAAAATGGCCATGATTTGTCTGGGACATGGACATGGTGTATATATTTTTTTAAACCACGATTAAAATTTAAAACTAAGATATGTTGATTAAGCCTATAAATATAGGGACAGCAAATAACAACGAATGACCAGGGTAAAACAAATCACTGTCAAATACTGCCATAATTAACTAACAACACAATTTATCTGAATTCTACATTACTGTATTTGGTAGTTTGTGAATACCAAGTCAAGGGGAGGTTACAAGAATACAAAAATGTCATATTTTGCTAATAAAAATTCATTTGCAGGAAAATAAACAATAATATCATCCACTGCATCTAGCATTGCTGTCAAAATGGTGGGTTTTTGGTGGTTTTACAAATGTTGAAACATGACGCAGTATTTCGACCATAACAACGTAAAAATGTAACCAGCAAAAACCGATCACAATAAACAACAAGTATCTCGCCACAAAACTAGAGTGTAAATACAAGAATATAAAGAACGTCATAATATGCAAATAAAAACTAATCTACACGGTGTTTCATAAAAGGCATCCTTTTTGTTTCTTTTTCAACTCAGTCGAATGGTGATCAGTTTGCATGAAATTTTTACCAGACGCAGCGGAAGAAATAGAAATTCAAATTATTTCAACAAAGTGTGGTCGTTAGTTAAATATTCTTTGCTAGTCGTAATGTAATGCTAACGTCATAATATGTCGTGAGTACAAACTGGCTTGTCTCAACTGGTTCTGTCAGTAGCCATTCTGTCAGTAGCTACCCTGCTTCGATGGTGAACTTTATCTGATTTACTGATGAAAAATGTTCATCGTGCCAGCACTTAGCAAAATGTAGCCATAAAATCAGGTATCTCGCAATCTAAAAACTCATCCGTCTCGTAAGCAGAGTGTGCTGGTGCACTGTCTTGCTGAAAGGTGTAAAAGTTAAGCTATCCCCACAAGTGTCTGAAAGTGATCGTTTTGGGCATTTTTGTGGCTACAATGTTAAATCTTCAACAGTTTGTCATCCATATACCAGATAAAGTTCGACATTGATGCAGGGCAGTTATTCAGCAAGTCTTGTCAGCACCGGTTGCAACAAGTCAGTTTGTACTTGCAGCACACTATGACGTTAGCATTACGTCACGATTAGCAAAGAATATTTAACTATCAGCCATATTTTGTACAAATATTTCGAATTAGTGTTTCTTCAGCTACGTCTAATAAAAATTTCGTGTAAATTGATCATCATTTGACTGAATTATGTAGGAAAGAAAAAGGGTGTCTTTTTATGAAACACCGTGTATTACAGTGGCGTCGTGAGTTGAAAAATTTTGAAGCAAGAAATTGCAATTTTCTAACAAACAGCTGCAAATTTCCAACAAGATATGGGTGTTTAATCTCCTTCGACTTCCTTCAAAATGGGGGACTGCCAGTCCTTAATTTTACATTTGAAATTTTACATTTTTGAAAACAAATTACTGACTAGAAGTTTTCCAAAATGCCAAAATTTATATTGGGACTGCCACGACGCTGCTGCTCTTTTACTCTAGGATATATATAAGCTATATATAATATTAGTATATTGCGTAAAAATAAACAATAATGTCATCCACTGCATGAAATTACCCTGATGTACGATATAAAAGTAGGCCTAATTTTGAGCTCATAGCTCAAATGCATTGGCTCAGTTTGATATATGTGGCACATCAAAATTTTGCATCAAGTACATGTAGATGTTTTAGACATGCGGAAAAAAGGCAGTAGCATACAATATGTTGAAAATAGTGTTCACAACTTCACAATACAATCTCAGTGTAACCAGACAGTTACTGCCTAGCAACATTGATCTGCTGTTGATAACATCGAACCAGTATGCTCCTACGTGCCGGGTTTTATACTCTGAGAAACTTGCCGGCTTCAACGACGCTGCCGTGTTCTTCGTAATAACGTAGAAGTTCTCGCCACATCGGATGACATCGCATCAAATGCTTGTTACCTAATAACAGACAACCGCTGCATCACAACATCTGTTCTCAACAAGAAATTTGAGCTAATGCTCACGAGACGCGCGAAAGCCTATAGCAGTTCCGGTTCAGTAGTCACCCATCGCAGTACTAACCGGGCCCGGCGTAGAGTAACTTCGTTTCAGTCGAAA
>Ga0056128_1007432_pt1 | contig 13833 bp, 6 predicted proteins | sample WorMetLIZISLAND2_FD_71113 | JGI IMG/M metagenome (GOLD analysis project Ga0056128, IMG submission 71113) | Marine gutless worms symbiont microbial communities from Max Planck institute for Marine Microbiology, Germany - Olavius geniculatus... ... | reverse complement strand
AAAGCCAGTGCACGACTTCCTATTAGTGATTAATAGTAACCTAGGCCCTATCTCGCACCGTTATTGAGATACAGCGACATATTGGCTAAAAATCGCAATTTTTTTACCCCCCCCCCCTTTTTATTTAGCACTCTCGTTCATGGTGACCTCCTTCGAATTTACGGAAAACCTTTACGGTTCCTGAAACTAGAGTCTTCCAGGCAGCCAACGGTAAAAATTCGGTGATCATAGCTTGCACCGATTTTGACCGATCTACCCGTGTGACGGACAGACAGAAGGACAGACAGACAGAAAAAAATTGCAATGGCTAAGACGCGCTGAAAGCAGTAGCTGCTTTCGCACGTAAAAAATATGTAAGCCATCTGCTGGTTACTTATCGTGTAATCTTGTTAACAAACCAACAGAAAGATAAATAAATAAAATAAATAATCTCAGACGGGCCGACAAAGTAGCAAAGTGTTCGTCAATGCTAGCCGCGTACTGCGACATATGTTATCGTGGTATGTGGTCGGTCTTGCTGTCTGACTGTCCGTCTGTCGTCTGTCGTGCATTTTGCTAAAGCCCTTAAATGGAATAAGATGCTTTTTGGCGGAAAGTTTTTGAATTGTGTTAGACTAAAGCTCGATCTTGGGTCTTTAATTTTTAATGTGCACATAACGTGTACAACAAATCCGCCAAAAATTCGAAGCAAGTGGAGGCACGACTTCCTATTAGTGATTAATAGTAGGCCTAACCTAGGCCCTATCTCGCACCGTTATTGAGATACAGCGACATAAGTAGGCCTCTCTGGGGCCTACTAGAGCCGGATTTAAACCAGATCAGACCCTGTTCGGTAAAAATATGGCAGCCCTCATACGATTTTTTTCTCGTTTCGGAATTAAATAAGTAAGTTAAAGTCGTAAAGTTCGGATTTCGCAATATGGCGTACAGAATCGCGTCGGGCCAGAAAGTGGCGTGCTGGTGTCCTCCATTCTCTGCACGGTTTGATCATTTGATCGGGCAATTGTTTTTCTTGCGGTGGGGAACTATTCAACCGAACATTCTGACAAGCCTCTGGTCTCAGCACGGAGTCCCACAGTCTATATTGGTTGCAGATTGACGCCTGCATGGCTGTGAGTGGAGGACAGAATGTCGTAAGTTTGACGCGTTTCTTCGGTCGTTAATCGTTGCGGCGACGCGTGCTGCATGAGAACGCGTACGTTTATGGTCGACCAAGGACCATGCAGACCATGAATACCGAGTGCGAACTCTGCCTGGCTGTATGGCACCATGCATTAGCCATGGCGGACGACCATGCATTTGCTTCGCTCTCGCTTCCCGCAAGCCGACTTTCACAATAGCGCAAGTTTTTGTTTTTGTAGCATTGGACAGAGTATAAAATCACCTGAGTGTTCGTGCGTGCGTGCTTCCATGCTCCAACTTTTCTTAAGCTATCTTCCTTCTCCTTCCTCTTTTCCTTCCCCTCCCCTTCTTTTTTCCTTCCCCTACCCCTTCCTTATTTTCCTCCCTTTTTCCATTCCCCTTTCCTTTTCCTTCCCTTTCCCTTCTCTTTCCCCCTTTCCTTCCTTTTCTCCTTCCCTTTCCTCTGTCCCTTACCCTTTCCCCTTTCGCTTTTCCCCCTTTCCTTTCCCCTTTCTCTTCCGTTTCCCTTTCCCTTTACCTTCCCTTTTCCCTTCCCTTCCCTTCCTCTTCTTCTTCCCCTTTTTCTTCCCCTTTCCCTTTCCCTCCTCCTTTCCTTTCTCTTTCCTTTCCTTCTTCCTTCTTTCTTTCCGTGTCCACGTCCGTGCGTCCAATATTTGATCCAACGGTACAATCGCCGACCTTTCACGACGTAGGCCTATACCATTTAGCCACAATACATAACGCTACAGACAGTGGCGGATCTAATCTTCGGCCAATGAGGGGAGGGGGCAAAATATCCTTTTGCCCCTTCCTTCCTCCCTCCCTTCCTTCCCCTTTTTTATCTTTTTCCTTCCTTCCCTTTCCCCTTTTCTTTTTCCCTTCCCCTTCCTTTAGAAGTAGGACCCCTTGTATCCAGCTAGGGGGCCTCAGGGAGCCCTGTGAGCTCCCCCAGCGGGATCTGAGGCGGAGCCACAGCCGAAATTGAATTTGGTGCAATTTATCCTTAAAATATAACATCAGGTGGCAATAATTTTTAATAATTTTTCTGATACACGTTTGACAGAGCATATAAAGTGCTTACTTATGCATAGGGGCTCAAGGGGGCGCACGTCAGCCCCCTCCCCCTTGGATCCGCCACTGAATACAGACAGACGGACGGACGACACATCGTACCACAAGTGCGAACGACAGTACGGTCAGCTAAAAATTAGGGCATCACCGAACTGCACTCGATAATGGGTCACTCGAAACCCACTGCATTCTTGCAGTAACTAGGCCTAAATGCGTCAAAGTTGTTGAAATATTAATCTAAGAAAGTGGTAGGAATTCCGTGTATAGCTGTATGTAGGTAGTTGTTTGGTGGAGAACGTCTTGCACGCGTGCATCGCGGGTGGTCGTTCCGCATGGTTAATGATTGATGCCATAGAAGCAAGCCGGCAATGGCGCACGCTACTAGGCCTATGGCACCAAACGAGCGATGTTATCGTTGTGCTCGACTTAACCGGCCAGCAACCACCGTCTACAGTGGGGGCTGTCAACTTTCCACAAACTGTGATGTCACGGGCGGCGGCGTCGCCCTCACCCTGCCTAAATTTTGGGTTGTCAGAAAAGTGTTGGAAGTCCACATGTGGGAAAAATTTAGTTTAGAAGTGCAAAATTTGACGCCGAAAAGTCTCATTTGGGGGAACGGCGCGTTGTATAGTCTGAGTCTGATCCCCAAACCCCTATTTTTTGCAGCTGGTAACCTGTACAGTGTACACCCAGCCAACGCCAGTGAAAGTTAGTCCCCCACTCATCCCACAATTTTATCGGCGTCCTTCCCATCAGTCCGTGTTAAGAAATGAATTTCTGGGAGGGGCGGGGAGTCGGCATAGGGGGCCCTCAATTATTCAGAACGGGCGCGACCGCTAATCCAAAGTCGTATGTGTCACCAGGGAGGATATATACGCCGCCACGCGCTGACTTTAGTATCGGTTCGAAGCGCCGCCCGATCGCTACGTCGTGCATGCATGAAATAGGAACTCAGCGAATCTTGCGAACAGCGATCCGCGATTAATCCACCATTCCACTAGCCCTTGCGTGTGGAACTACGACGAAGTTGCCATCATCGCTCGCAAAGTACGCAACGCACCGGACGTAAACTTAACGAACGTAACGCAATGAACACAGCCGACGCAACGACCGCTTCTGTCGTTGCGTTGCGTCAGCTGCTTAGATGAAAAGCACACATACGGCCGGGAGTTTCTAGTAGCGCCGCCAGGATTTGCTGCAACAAGCAGAAAGCTGAGAGAAAATATCTTCAAGCTGATACAGAAAATAATTTGGAATTCATGCAGCGAAATGTGACGAAGCTAAGTTATACGCAAATGCAAAAAAAACGCTATAATGTGTCACTGGACCGGCAACTATGGAGACGAATGTCAGAGTTTGTGTGGTTCTAAAATAATGTGAAAAATCAAACTGCATTTGAAGTTAAGGGGCATGTGCCCCAGTTCCCTTAGCTGACGACGCCAATGGTCTAAAATTTTTAACAAGAAAAGCCCAGCTGACGCAAAAGGGAACGCGCAACAGCGATGCATGTTTGAAAGCCCGGTGCAAACCGATCAAAGATGTTTCTTTTACACTCGCCAGAGGACGCCAGACGACACGACCGGTATCGCTTAGCTATATTGGCTTAAAATCGCTTATTTTCCCCACCCCCTCTCATTTTCGCCCTCACTGGGGTGACCACTTTCGAATTTATAAAAAGCTTTACGGATCCTGAAACTAGAGTCTTCATGGCAGCTTGCACCGTTTTTGACTGATCCACCCGTGTGACGGACGGACGGACGGACAGAATTGCGATGGCTAATACGCGCTATACAGCAGTAGCTGATATTGCGCGTAAAAATTTAATATCCGATTTGGTGCATTCTGCAGGTGGACTTTGGTTTTCCAGTTTCAGTTTCGTGAAGAACGGCAGTACGCAAATAAAGCATATTTTTCAACGCTGCCGGGGAGCTTATACGATCGACAGGCTGCAGCGGCGGGCCAGAAATAAAATATGAGACTACATCGGCGACGGGTATTTTTTGGAATCAGCCAATAATAACGTGGCAAGAAGGATATGGGTCTAAATAAATAATAACGCGTGCGACCAAATGAACGAAACGCTGGCGTCTATTCCAAGTAATATACGCGAGACCACAGAACAGTGGCTGCTATATGGCAAAGGTGCGCGTATTCACCACATTGTGATCCGCTGCCCTCTACAATTCCGGCTCATGGTCAGCGCTTCGGCGTAGAAAACTTTCACCGAAAAATAACAAAAAAAAACAACAAGACGTAAAAATGGCGGGAAACGTCTGTAAACGTTGAACATCGTATAATATCAATACAGCTGTGAAAAGTCTGATGGTAATAATAGCAAATATAATAATTAAAGTCAAATATAACCATCTACTTAGCTTAGGCCCCAAAGGTAAATTTTTTGTCGGACAATGCAAAATATAAAATTTTAAAACTTTTATTTTTAAGAAATTTAGAGCAAAATTAAAATTTTGAGCATCCATAATTTCCTCTGTCAGAAATGTGCGGCTCTGTTTGGATCAGCTAAAAGTTTACAATTCAACCATTCCTCCTCTCATTGCAAAATCTCGATATGAAGTGTTTCAATAGGTCAGAGATTTAGGTCATCCACGCAGCGTGCGTTTTTATGACAAATTTTAAAAAAAAAACTTTTTGCAAACGCCGATTAAAAACGGCACTTTCGTATTTGGCGTATCGACTGATTAATGTCATATTGCTTTAGGATACAGCTTTAACGCATTCATCAAACTTCTGCGTGAACTGAAAAGTTAGTAAATTTAAATATAGCATGCGCTATTATTTTATTTTAGCGCCTCGATTTTTGCTGAGAACATACTAGATTTTAGGCTTACGTCATTTCTGAAGCATTCCAACTGATCGCTGAACGTTTATTATAAATATGAAATAAAATAAAATAAGTTAAAACGCTTTTAACAGAGTAAATAAAATTCAAAAACGTGTGTTCAAACTGTATAGTTAAAGGTCATAAACACCCGGTTCTGGTGGAATGTTTGTCTTCAGCATATATACTACGAAAACACAGCCTTCTTGGCGAGGGTGATAACTTGATGGCGCTGAAGCTGTGAGCCTCATTTTACATGTACATGCGGATTTTTTTTGGCTCCGCTCGCCGCAGCGGATCGGTGAATCATTGAATCCGGCGCACCTCGGCGAGCAGCTAGCACGCACTTACCTCTGCTGCTGCACTGAAATCTACGTCACAGCTGACTCATTGTTGACCCGGCTGTCAATCACAGCTCGAGGCTCCGCCCACGCCCGGTCGCGGTGCACCCAGTTGACCCGGCGTGCGGTATACCGGCCGGCGCGTGTAGACTAATTTGTTCTGCTTATTGCAGCCTCTCTCAACTCAGTTCTCTCTCTCTGACATCGGTCCCAAGTTCGTTCGCTGGCTGATTGCTTTTCGGACCGAAGGCAGGCACTGCGTTATTTCATATACAGAGAGAACTCGTTTTTGTACGTTCGTCGGTCTTTTTAGTCGTTTCGGTCACAGCAGACGACTCACGGAGACGGCGCAGCCAAGTCGTCGATTCATCCGTTCACCGGATTTGCTGCTCACTACTCGGTGACGACTGTATATGCGGCACACAGGAAGTGTCAGAAAATTAACCTATTGCAGAATATCGTCATTATCACGCACTTGTGCCAGTAGTTGAAGGCAAGTAGCATTATTTCTCTTCCAAATTTCGTAGTGATTTATTTAGGCATACCTTTGCTCGATTCAAACGAGTGTCGCTTTGTTATAGGCCTACGCAATGTACGCATTGTCGATATGACAGTTTTTTTCATATCGGTTTAATGCTAGTTTATTTTACGAAGCTATTCTGTATTCTATAACAAATGGAACGAATAGTAGAGTAGCCTACACGAGCTATATAGCTACATCGTGTGAACGGGGCATAACGTAATAACTCCACCGGTCGGGTATACGATATAGAGTATAGGCCTACCGCTGTTACAGTCAAGTCAGTATAAAGGCCTATCTCCATTTGTCTGTCCGCGCGACTAGCTTCATTGTCAAAGTTATGAACGGATTTGGCAAATGGATTTCGTGATTTGAGCACCGCAAGCGTCGATTTGGCAGAGGGCAGTGGCGGTTTTAAGCCCGATGATTTTTGCCAAATAAATAACACAAATATCTGATTTATTTGCGTTTCCAAATTTTAGAAAAGTGGGCAAATTTGCAGCTTACATAGAACGTCTAAAAACCAAAAGTCTTCAGCTTCAGCGGGGCTTTGCCCCTTATCCCCCTGACCAGGGGCTCTACCCCTGGACCCCGCTGGGGGCTTATATTATCGCGCTACTGCGCTCACCATGGCACCGTGCTTCCCCCCAGATATTGCGGGCTAGAACCGCCGCTGGCAGAGGCGACAATTACAAATCGATCCGAGACTTAGACAATGATTGTTGCTTACTACTGCGATCCCGTTAATTCTATTTTCAGTTCGGGTGAAACAGCTAACGCCCGACGCCGCCACTTGCCGAGCCGCGACATCTTGCGGCTGTCGCGTGCTTATGCGTGAACTATAATATAAATATTGAGTGCTTTCCGATTATTTTCGTACTCTTGAGATCGAGGACTGTGAATCTGATATTTGCTAGTATTGCACGTGACCGCCGCACTGACCGGTAAGCAGGCATGTTGGCGCCTAGCGAGTGGTTTATTAAACAGTTCATCAGTCCAGTGACTTCGTGGCACGTGACAATGGGCCCTGATTCTTTCTTAGACTTTGGCGCTTTATAAATCATTTACTTACAACCTCAAAGTTTTAGCCTGTGCAATTTTTTCCCCCAAAAATACAAAATTCGGAGATGGAAATCCCTTATTTCTGGAGGAATTTGTGAGATACATAATTGAAATTTTAAGCACTCGTCGCCGCGTCCAACTTTATAAACCCCTGTCGGACCGGTTTGTCGCGCGCTCGTTGCTCAGTTATATGAATTTTTTCATAAGGTACGGATGAAATATCGCTCGTGCAGTGTAAATTACTATTATCCTCGTATAGGTTTATATAGTTTACTGTGGCACTCGAGTCGCGGTATAAAACCGCGGGGCCTGTTTGGACACTATCACTCCTGGCGTACCGGTATTTATAACCGAGTGAATTTGCTGCTTCAACTGGGCCAGGTCGTAACCCGGTCCACTCACCTATATTCGGTGCTTTGAAGTACGTGCAGTTTTATAGTGAACTGAGCGAGGCAGGAGCGATTAGCCACTGACTGAGCGAGTGTACTCGGTATACTTGTGTGCGCATGGCTGTATAGCCGGAATGCAGCGCCTCGTGAACTCAGTATAGTGCACGTTTTATGACTGCAGCCGTGCATTTTGCGCACACTGCCGTGGTTGCTGCATAGCCTATAGAGATACTGGTGAGCTCTGTAGCCTATAATGGTAGGCCTCAGTCTATAGTGTAGGCGCTGCTGCCCGTGCAACTAGACTGTCCTGTCTGTAACCGTTCTCTGCACTTAGCTAAGGTCACTGCGTTCGTTTCAGGTACCTGATCCGTTCAAGTGCACGTGCGAACCACCCTAGCTGACAGGGTCGTATTTAAGGGGAAGAAGGGTTAACCGGTTCAACTTCAATCACCCTCCCCCTGACATAGTGGGAGATTTTTTTCACACATGATAAATCAACAAAACGCAGTCATTTGCGTGAATTGCGTTGCGTAGGATGAAGGTCTAAAAATGTTGCCGGTACATGGTATGCATAAACTCGATTGAGAATTGACTAGTAAACAATAGCATCAGTCCTGTTGATATGACGTGTGTCTCTATTCTAATACCTTTATTTTCACTGCATACGCTTTTGTTAAGCATCGGTGCATGGGCCTACACGTCGGTTGGTTGTCTATTAATTAGTTATGGGCAAACACAAAAGCAGAAGAGAGGGGGGCGACAGTCAGTCATTTGCACAGCAAATGTCATCAGCTGTTGGCGAGATTGTCCGATGCATCGGGGACTTAGACGTTTTCTGTGAACTGTGATGGTGTGGTCATTGCCAGGATGTCGGCATTATATACGAATACGATGAGATGGCGGCTTCTAGGTTGCGGACCCAAGCTATGTCGTTGTGCCAAGGGGACAGAGACCAATTCCACCCCGCCCCTTAAATTTTTGCCTGGCAGAAAATTTTCTCATTGTCGGCAAATTTTCTTTTAAGAAATACACAATCTGGCGCTGAAAAATCCCATTGTGGGGAATTTGGGGGCACAGTTATTACGGAAAATACGGAAATTTGCGTCTATCCGTCGAATAATTATTGCCACTTTCTGCCCCGTCTCCAAACTTTGATGAACATAGGACACTACTATCCGTGGACCCCACTCGATTACAGTGACTGAACCGACTTATACAAGCTACAGGAATCGGCATACGAAGCGTACTGTAGTTGAGTCGGTCGTCGGCCAGTAATCGATGCTGCACGCGCCTCTAGTAAGAGTTGCTCGGTGCATTTGCGTTAACCGCGACGCCACGACCAACGCCGTTATTTCACTCACTCTTAAAAGTCGTATTATACATCGTAGGCTGCTTCTTCTCTCCCCGCTTTACACATACTTTTGCGTGTGGCGCTTTTTTATGTCTCTGCCAACGTTAGCCATTATGTTTTCCCGTCGTTCGTGAGTACTTGCGGCGTCGTGGGGAGCAGGAATGTGCAATTTGCTGACAGACAGCGGCAAATTAATAATAGATATTACGGGTGCACGGAATTTTAATGTTGCGGCGAAATTCTTGAAAATAAGCGATTTTGGCCCAAAACGTTGTAGTTCTGGGAAAAAAAATCCCAGCAAGTTATAATTTGGCGGGGGCGTACTGCCACAACGCCACGTATAGCAAGGTTGCAGTGATTCAAAGATATACTACTTTCATTCTTTCTTTCGTTCATTCTTTATTTGACTCAGACCATTTGGGTCCATATACGGGCACTTGTCATGCAGATCCTGTAGTGATGGCTTTTTACAGTCATGCGTGTGAGTTTTTAATGCGGGACATAATATTCGATTTTTATCGTTGATAATCTATCATTCCAACCTCGCCTTTATATACCGGGACTCGTATCGTTGAGCGCCTTGCGTTGTGTGTGTGTGTGTAAATATTTCATTAAGCTGTGCTTATTGACGGTAAATGGACGTCTCCATGCTTGCGGTGCTGTCCGTGCGCATTGGTCAATAAAGCGCATTTACCCTGCACCTCCTACAGGCTGACTTAACTGACTGACTCAGTTACTGACAGGCTTTTGTTCTACCGTCCGCCGATGTTCGGTCAACGCCAGTATTGATTAATAGATAAACGCCATGCGCATGTGGTTAGCAGCAAACAGCCGTTCTTCGGACATGCATGCTTAGAACATAAAAACCATGCTTTACTTAGCTTGACCCTGAAAGCCTTTAGGTCTACGCGTGATATCTCCTTGTGCCGTGATTGTCTTACGGCTCTCGATAAATTCTCCAACAGAAAACCACCCATGCACTTTTTGATGTTTCACAATATGTGCAACTCAGCCTCCTACCCTCAGCGGGATGGGAAATGAGTGGTATAGCTTGCGGGCTACGGAGGTATAGTGTGGCTAATTGGAGCGGTGGTATGTCTGCTGGCTGATTCGCGGGTCCGCCTGTTCGCTGACTCGGGCAACGGATGGCCGCATAGTGCGCTGCGGTATCATTAGCTCATGCCAGTCATCTGCCAGACTGTAATGCGCTTCTGGTCACGAGTCTGACTCCTGCAAGCAGCGCTATAGCAAGTAGGCTTACCGGATTTTATTTTTTTAACTTCACTTTTTATCCAGTGCATGTAATTTACAGTCGGCATACAGTTTGTGTGGAGTAGGCCTTATAGGAGCAGAGGTAGGCCTATAGGCCTTTATTGTTATTTGCTGTGGAATAGCTTCTGACGCAGCGCAATCGCGCTGAGCTGCTCCGGCCACTTGCAGTTGATCGCTTTACACCGGAGTCACCTCTTTCTGTCTCTCCCATCCGACACCGCCTGTCTGATGTGAGCCGCAAGCAAGCAACCAGCCTTCTCTGTGCAAAAAACGCGCCGTGCAGCGGTGACTGTGAGTCGATGCTGGGGCCACGTGGTGAGTGTGTGAATGATATGCGATATTTTTGTCGTCACGCTGTGACGCAGTCAGCAACGACTTCACGCAGCTGTGTGTCGTTTTTGTCTTGAAAATGCTGAACGCTGAAGCCGCCCGGTCCGCGCGTTGCATTTAGGCTATTATGGCACTGGCATGGTAGCCACGATCCAGGCTGACGTGATAGCTACCCCATACGTTAACGGAGTTTCTAACTTTTCATCCTCGCAATCAGGGGCGTCATTTAGGGAGAGAGATGGAAGGGTCTACGGACCACCCAAGGATTTATGATTTTAGTTTTTTTCCCCTGTAAATTGTACCTTTGAAACAGTGTTACTGCTGCAAGAACAATACATGTCATAGACTAAGACCCCCGAGGATTTACTGACATGACGCCATGCACTGCACGCAATAGCCAATAACGTACACAATGCAATGGACGTAGGCCTAATACAACTGAGTTCTGACGTAGACTATGGTTGACGCAACGACCACTTTTATCCTTGCGTTTTGGCCGTTGCATAAGCTGCATTTGTTGCGTACTTTCCTTGCATTTATTGCATCTGCTGCTTTCTTGCGTTTGCTGCGTAGCTTGCGTTACGTGCGTTGCGTTGGACGGATTCTCCGCTTTACCGCACGGCGTGAGTCTGGTTGTCTGAACGACACTGTGACCAGCACCCCTGCAGCAAAATCACCCATGCACGGTGCACCCAGCTATCCACCCAGCCAGTAGCCAGTGGTCAGTAGATACTGGGAGGCGCGCCAGTAACCAGTGCGAGGAAGTGTCATGTTGTGGACGCAGAACTTTATGACGTGGAGACGCGCTTGCTGCAGCTATCAGCATCCGGCTATAGCACGCCTTGGCTCATCCTACCGGTATATCTGCATGTCAGGCATTAGTAGAAAACGTATGTCAGCTGACGAGGTGGCTTTAGCCTACTGGCTTGGTGGCGTTGTTGGATACGACGTTGGATATATTAAGCCCTGGGATTTAGAGGTCGTGGGTTCGATTCCCGGTCGGGTTGCTATCAAGTGGTTACTATTTGGATGGGTGACTGACTGCGCGTAAACCATTTGGATAGCCTACATAGCCAGCCACCAAGATTAACTCAGCCTTCCATCCCCCGGGGTAGATAAATCGAGTACTGGCCTGTCTGGGTGCATGGGGTATCAGTGGAACAAGAAACAATACATTGGATTTACTTTGGGTGGTTGGGTTTTCAGCGGTTTACCTGATATGACGCATCGGTTTCGTGGGTATCTAGCCGGAAGTCTCAACCCTAACCCAAGGCGTGCGCACCCAAGGAGCAGTAGAAAGCATCCGAGCTTTCTGGCTAGAGACCGGTCACAGAGCTGCGCTGTTGGAATGGAAGCGCGTTGAAGCGCGGAGATTATCCGTCCGGAGGACCACACACAGACTGCAGACGTCCCGGCGTCCGTCCCAGGATCAATAACTGCCTTTCCCTCCCTCCCTCCACGCGTTAACAACTCTGTTGCCTGTCTGCACTCAGCCGCCTCCCCCTGCCGGCCGACCTACAGGTCACGTGATGCGTCCAGCTGGTTCCATGGCCACAGTAAATGGCCTAGGCGGACGTTGTAAACGCGCTCTAGTGCGGCATGCGTCGTCTGTCGCCATCACCGCTCCATGGCCGGGGTGCGCTACCGCCACTAAAACCTCACGCAAACTATGGGATGCGCCGAAAAACTAAGCCTCTTCTAGCTTTTGATCCATTTTCGCCAAATATCGACCGGTTTTTGCACAAAATTCTGTTGCTGAAACATTTCACATTATTACGTGATTATTAAATACTAGGCCTATATCTTGCCACATCCTTAACTGGGTCACTGCACTCTCTTAAGAAATATAAAATTTTGGTCCAAAAGATGACTGGCCTTGGCCTTCGCCTCGAACATGCTGACCTTGAACCCACCCAGGGCTCTTTATACGTTGTGTACAGCGACGCCTTTGACGCGAGGTGCAGGGGATATTTAGTATTGCATTGACAGTGATTTAAGGCCGGTTCACGCGAGCCGTGTGCACGGCCCGTGTAGACGGTATATAAACCAATGAGAAATTTTTTTTAATTTTTGTCAGCATTGCGGATAACGTAAATACGACGTCATTGTCAGTGTCCATTATTAAATTATTTTCTCTTTGTGAATTTTATATTATTGCACGTAGGTTTTTATTGTAAAACGTCTACTTGTCTGTGAAAGACTCGGCTGTTTCATACATTTTAACAGATAATCTTTGCATCGGTCTACTGCTGGTCTCAATAGCCAATGCCTGCAGTGTTTTCTGTAGTCTTATGCAGGCCCGTCGAGAGCCACAGCGGGGCCCACCCAGGGAAACATTCTCGCGGGGCCCCTAAAACATGTTCGCGGGGCCCCTCTGGGGAGAATTTTTTGAATTTTTCTTCACAAAATGGTACATTCTGGTGTATTTTTGTATTACTGAGCGACGACGGGGTCCGGGGTAGCTTACCCCCTACCCCACCCTCTCGACGGGCCTGGTCTTATGTATAACGTAATGGATAAAATGTAACGAAAAACAATATTTTTATATTAAATTTGTTTATTTTGTTTGGAAAATTGCGCTTGAAATACTCTATTAAGGCACTGCTATGTCACGGCTCATGCACACGGCCCATGGGCACGGTCCGTGCTCACGGGACATAAAATCAACACGGCTCATGTGAACCGGCCTTAACAGTATACAAGAACAGCGAAATACGTTCAGTATTTGACATGATAAAAACTTCAATATGGTACGTGCGTATTTTTGTCGAGTCACGGTCACGGACTCACGGTGTCATGTGTGTCAAAACCTGTCTGTGGCCTACATTAATCTGTATTTGTCGCTAATTGGCTGTATGCCAATCAATCACAGTATTCTGAATATACCGCGGTGTTGATGGTATATCGTCAACGTTGAAGTTAATTCGCCCTGCAGCCTGCAATGCCACAAGTTTGATTGACACGGTGACGGCGACGGTAATTGTCAGTGACGACGTTCTGGTCTATAGTTTTCGCATTTCCACGCGATCTCTCGATCATGCTGGTTTGAGAAATCACCGCCCCCCTCCTCGCTAACATCACGTGTAATAATTAACTCGTGTCACATGCATATGCTTGCTGTATTTTTCTGTAAAATTGTATAATTGTGGCACTAACATTAAGGTCGTAATTCCACTAGTTCAGTTGTGGTGGATTTGTCCGTCAACAAGTGTACAGCAAGGGGGGCGCTGAAAACGCGAGACTGGAAAACGCGGAACTGGAAAACCCGGCACCAAATCACAGGGGTGGAAAACGCGGGACCGGAAAACGGGGGGAACCTCAAAGTTATGGAAAGCCGTCGCTGTAGAAAATGTGCAACATAGTTAGGCCTACTGAAAAGTTCTGTCGAGTCGTCTCGCATCAAAGCACATCAGAGCGGTAGCAACATGAGCAGATTCTATTCACGCTTGCCAACGGCTACGTATTATGCCGTCCGCAGTTGAGCTGGCAGTCCTATCAGGATGGTGCTGCCCCTGTTCAATTGAACGTTTGAACGA
>Ga0056128_1007431_pt1 | contig 13836 bp, 9 predicted proteins | sample WorMetLIZISLAND2_FD_71113 | JGI IMG/M metagenome (GOLD analysis project Ga0056128, IMG submission 71113) | Marine gutless worms symbiont microbial communities from Max Planck institute for Marine Microbiology, Germany - Olavius geniculatus... ... | reverse complement strand
GCCCCCTCTTTGCCAAATCCTAAATACACCACTGAGCGTAGCCGTTTCTTATTCATTTGTTCATACAGTTATCCGGTAATTAAGAAAAAAAGACGTGTCGTTTGGCCACAAGACATGCGTTACAGACGACAGACAGACGACAGGTTGTGGCAACGCACGACCGTTAGTACGGTCGGCCAAAATGCACAAAACGAGTGACAGAAATTATAGCCATAGACGTACCACAGAGCGGGATGTCCTGTTTTGCCTCGATAACGACGTAACCAGTAAGTCGGTCTCCAGGCCGGTAGACTCCGTTTGACCGACCCAGGACGATGTCGATTGAAACCAGCTGATCTGCTGGTACTGACAGCTGCATTCTAGCTGACCAATGACCAATGGTCAGCAATAGTCAACGAAGAACGGATCTTCGTAGTTGTTAGTTTCAGGCAGTGCTTGGCCACTGCGTTTTCTGTTAGGTCATCTTTTCTCCAGCGACGTTCAGCCTATGAAGCTTCGAAACCGCATGATAGCACCTCTGAAGTCACGACCGTAGTGGGCGATAATAATAATTATTATTATCGTCGTTGTTGTCAGATTTTGTTGAAAATATTATCACTAGTTAGCACCGCGCGTCAGCTTCGACACATGTAGAAGATAAAACGTGGTTGCATCTGGAATAAAAATAAAACTTCTACAGAAACGTCCACGTCCGTATCGAAGCCGACAAACGACGTTCGCCGACGCTCACGGTCGTCCGAGCGAGAGTCGCAGTGACGTCGCACGACGGTCGTACGACTGTCGTTAATGCTAGAGACGACGATGATCGCATCAGCGCACAAGACAGGCGTCGAGACTGGTACGGAGACTGACTATTGGTGACTGCACGCTCGTAGATGCCTATAGCAGCTTCCTCACGTGACATCGCGTAGCCTAAGCCCGTCAGAATCCACAACGGGGTGTTGGTTATTGCATTCGCACGGTAGTCGGACAACATGGATGCAGCAGATAATGTAGAACTAATAAAGACTAATGTCTGCATTTGTACATAATTACATATCACGTTAAAAGTTCTGTGTCACAATATTGCGTCTGTTGGCTTTTTTTCTGGTTTGTGTTAATCAGCCTATATGGCGTTTTGGTTTATACACTATCACGTTTAGTGTAGCTTATACTTCGCTGCAGCCCCGTGGCGCAGTGAGTGGCCAAATCTTAAAATTGATCATAGGCGTTTCACTTGCGTAGAAAGAAAAAATATTTTACATACGGTAGTGAAACGTGTTCTGTTTACCTTAAAAGTCCGCCAAAATGCACTTGGTGATCGATCTCCATTTGCCCTTGAAGCGAAATAAAGATAGGCCTATTTATTTGCACCTGCTGGAGGAGTTTACTGCGCTGTCCTACTGCGCTGTCCTAGTATGATAGTATTTCAAGCTGGATAAAACAGGACCAGACAAAGAAAAGCAGACGCAAGAAAATGTATAAAGATAGAACAGTAAACAGGACATGGGAAGAAATGAGGAGAATGGAAAATCCGCTACGAAATCCTGTTAACGTTACTGCGTTGTTGATAAGATCTTGAGAAAGGGATTTCTGAGTAGGCTTGAGTAGATTACTAGTATTACAGCCACATATCACACATATTGGCATATCCCTTCAGACAGTGTCGTCCGATACCCATAGTTGGCTTTGACACTATTGCTCATATAGAGTGCTGCAATAACAAAAACGTTTTCAGGTTTTTTTGCCATAACTGCATCAAGTTTGACTTATTTTAAAAAATTTGTTTAACATTGTATTTAACAGTAAATTTGCAGCCAAATGTTTTTTTAAGATTTCGTCATACCCTAAACCATAAATGCAAAAAACATTTTTATGTTTTTATAAAAATGTAAAAAAACATTTTTTTAATGTTTTTTTTATTTTTTAATGTTTTTTTATTTTTTAATTTTTTTTTATTTTTAATGTTTTTGTGCTATATAATGTCGTGTTTTTTGTTTTTGTTAAAACATAAAGGTAAAAATTACAAATTTGATTTATTTCTCATGGGTAAATTGCGTTCAGCTGTTTTCGATTTGTACATTCAGTACATTTCGGTTTTTAGTCTTTACATATGGTAGATTTTTGTTTTTAATTAATTGAGTTAGATATTCTTTGCGTGTATAATGGCAAAAAAGTAGCGATTAAAAACAATTGCAGTTTGATGTTTGTTATACATGTTGTTTTATAATTATTTTTGTAAAAGTGAAAAAAACAAGTTTTTATGTTTTTAATTTGCAAATTAATGTTTTTAACATTTATGCCCTAAACGTATCGAAACGCTGGCTAGTAAAATATGGTCAGTTTTAGTACAAGTAAGTTTCAAAGCAACTTTCAGCTTTCTGAAGCTGACCAAGGGCCTATTTTACGACATTTTTGGATGTGCTGGAAACTTAAACAGTTATTATTGGCGTTTTTGAAGTTTACCGCTGATACAGCTAGTAGGCCTAAACGAATTCTGAAAGTCAGCTAACATTTAAATAACTGATAAAAATGTATAACAATGTTAGAAGTTTACTTTTGGACCACTCGGTAGGCCTATAGTTTCACGACGTGTTTATCATAACGATCACCGTCCTGTCTTTGTGCCTCGGTGAGTCTCTTATCACGGTCTATAGTGACAGCGCGTAAACCCGATGCATTGTAGTGTATCCGGGGTCAGCTATCCACAGTCACAGCGAGTATAAATCAATTGCTATCGTAATCGTGATACGGTCTTCGATGATCGTGTGACATTGAATTTAACACAGTCACTCTCTAGAATTGAGTAGCTTGGTTTCTTAGCTCTTTTTACGCGCCATAGCAGAATGCTTAGCGTGTCTTAGCCATCCTCTAGGCGTCCGTCCGTCTGTCCGTCTGTCTGTCCGTCCGTCCGTCCGTCCGTGCGTCACACCCTGGCACTGTATCAAAATGGTTCAAACTAAAATTACAAAATCTTTACCTTGGGCTGTCTCAAGGTCTCTATTTTTTCGGGACAAAAATTTCATGCTCCTGGGTACGGGGTTCCCCTCGAACGAGAGCGTCAAAGAAGGGTACCCCCTCTAAAAGACGTTATTTTGACCTTGTTGGCTCTTCTAGTGTGAAAACGGCTGCAGATAGGTACACACTTGTTGCTTATCATAACAAGCACTGGTGACAGGCTTTTTGGATCTATCAACATCGATGACCTTGAACGACCTTAAACCCCTCAAAGAGAAGTTTTTAGTGAATTTTTCGCAATTTTTGGATGCAGCGCACATTTCAACACTGAATTGCGACGAAATGACTGGAGATAGACCAAGACAACCTGCGTACGAAATTTTCAGCACTCAACGTAGATTCTAGCAGTCCAAGTCTCGACCCCTTAGGTTCAAGGAGGCCAGCGCAGGCGGGCGTGAAAAACGGCTACCCCCCTAAAAATGGTTATTTTACCGCAATTACATGTATCTCGTGTAGCGTGAATGCGGTTGCAGATAGGTACAGACACGCTGCTTATCATAACAAGCACTGGTGACAAGCTTTCTATTGGTGTTAACGTCGATGACCTTGAATGACCTTAAACTCCCAAAATAGGGGTTTTAGTGATTTTTTGCGATTTCCGATTGCGACACACATTTTAAGAGTGAAATGCACCGAAATGGCTGGAGATGGACCTGGACAACATGCGTAATGACATTATTAGCATAGAACGTACATTTCTAGAAATCTAAGTTTTGATCTTTTAAATTTAAGGAGTCTTCCGTACGGTGGCCTCAAATTTAAGTACTCATTCAAGATGCATTGATATCCTATTGCTGTAAGCCTACACTGATTGCCAAAGTGGCAGGACCGCTACTATCGCGCGTCACGTGTGCTTTGCTCAAATTACTTGTATCATAGGTTATTGTAATTTATAAATGTTTTAAAAATGCAAAAATGTAGCGATCGATTCCCGCTTTTTCCGCTCCCGCTTTTTCAGCACCCTCAATATCTGTTATTTCGGCTGATCTGTGGTGATCTCATCTGTGGTGATCTGCGGTGTTTAGGTAGACCGGTTTGTGCGTTAGCTTTGATCTCAGTTTGTTAAAAATATTTTTGTCGCCTGTAAATAAATAACTCAAGTCTTCCAAAGCCACAGAACAGTTGAGATAAGTTTTTTGCTGTCTTATCTTTAGCATTTTATCTATCATTTAGCACATGCGTTCAAGTAAACTGAATAAGTATCTGCGCGTAAAATACTAATTAAATATAGTCGTTGATTTTTACACCGTAGCCTATAGGAAAAACTATTATGCAGCCGTCATAACAGGCCGCTTTACGGGTTTTACTTTTCGTCTGTCTGCTTGCTTCGTGCAGACTTTTAGGCTAACTGAAAACAGAAAAAAACACCGAGAAAAAATAACTTTGCTTCAACGTTCTCTTGAACATGAGTAATCGATATGCCAATTTTCAGTTCAAGAAGTCATGAGTTAAGGTTGCGCAGCTCGACGACCGCGTTATGTCGGCACTGGGCAGACAATGACAGACATGTATTTCCTGTTTCTACTGCATTGCAAAAGTTGTGTCCGTACGTATCTACTCCACGCCCTTTTTTCCGAAGTTGTTTCAAATAAATTTCGAATTAATCTCAAAAATGACACAACGACGATGTGTGCTAAATTTAATTTTTGATAATTTCATGATAGTACAGTAGGCCTACTTGAATATATTCCAAACCATACTTTACGGTAATTCGGAGCACGTGGGTGATTCGCTGCAGACAGCAACTTTATATTTAAAACTGCGGCCAAATCGCTGGAGATAGAGATATGGTTATATGAAATCGTCATCGCCCTATCCAACGGATTAATGGTACCATCGCCGACCCCTTACGACGAACTGTTTAGCCACAAAACATGCATTGCAGATGACGACAGACGACACATCGTGCCAAAGACTGAGACTCGCCAACAAAAACGAGTCCTTTAGAACGCAACTATCGTGACGCTTGTTTAGTAGTGCTTTTAGCTCCCTCTGGTGAACTGGTTTGTGCTACGTCTGCAACTGATGCAGAAAGTAAGTTTGCAGATAAGTATCGTTAGGCCTATCTGTACACAATAATTGTGAGCGTGTTTTCTCCAGTACTGTCACTGAGGATATGAACAACACTTTTTTTCTCAAGATCATGAGCGATACCTTTGTTTGGTGTTGAATAGTCAAGCAACACATTTGTAGGCTTACACAATAAAAATGTTCCAGAAAAAAGCCTTGCGTAGAAGTTCACTTTCATTAAAAGTTCATTTTTGCTCTTAATACTGAAAATTTAATTATTGCGAATTTGCGGCAGTGCCAAGATAATTGACCGATTCTTTTGCGTATAATTCTTCAACTGTTTACAGCAGGCCTGCAATAATTACTAACCTATTAATTCAGCCATCTCTCTATCCGGTCGTCTGCAATACGCACCCGTTGCAGATTAGTACTGTTATTAAAGTGAAGTAGTAGAGATATGTACAAGGTTAGCCAAAAAATAAGCTTCGAACTGTTGTCCATATATCATCGCCAAATACTGACCGGTTATCGAAATAAAATCATTCGTACATTCTGTGAAAAATTTGTGATACTTCAACTGCATCGTTACACAATCTTTTTTCGCGTAGGATAATGTGGCAAAGATATGGTAGAAAGTTTGCGATTTACTTTTTGGCGGACTCCAAATATATAGCACATTAACACGATAAGAAGACAACGCCCCGTATATAAATGCACTTTACAGGCACAGATTAAAATAGCACGTACAACATGACATAATTATATTGACAGTAAAGCCCAACCTCAACTTTGTGAACTTGTTGAATTAAATGTCGTACAAGTGCACAACAAACTGTGCAACAAATGCACAACAACGTGTGCAACAACTTCCGTAAAATCGAAGTAGTAAAGTCTTGGCTTAAAGTCTTAAACCGTTTTAAAACGTGCCGCTTTGAGTTTCAAATTTTATCAGACTCAGGGATGCCATTTTCTAAATAACAATTGAAATTTATCAAAATATTAAAATCACCTACTCAGCTGTACAGTAAATGACCGTCTTAAGCGGCGTCTATACACACATGCGACACAACTATAAACTAAAACAAAACATCGTGACGTTTTGTTTTAGCTTTGTTGCACATAAGACGCCGTATTTAGGAAATATACAATTTCTCGAGAGTCATAAAATTACTCCGTGATATCAAATTCAGAGTTAAGCAAAACTTTAATTAAATTTCATTAATTCTTACTGGCTAGTCTAGTGTTCTGGGCACCAGAACGCGGCACACCTTTTATGACACCGCAGTCTTCAAAGATTGAAAACAAAAACAATTTATTAATGGGCGAAATTGACATTAAATTATTATTATTACTACAGTGCACTGGTACGACACAAAACGGTAAGGCTGTGCAGAACACTCAAACTCGCGAGTAACTATCCAGCTCGGGAATATCTCCGACTCTACTCTGAGCTAGAGTAGGCCTGTATAAGCTTACGCGAAAATTGTTCGAGAAACACTCGATTTAAAGCCGCATACAGCAAACCGGAGGACAACATTCACGGCTGAAGTATTATTTTCTGTGGTGGTCAGTGGTCACAGTATTATGAATGCAAGTGCCATTTTGATCGTGCAAAAATGCGCATGCTTTACTTTTCGTACTTTTAACATTTTCTTTTCCAGTACACTAATACAAAACTCAAGCGGAAAAACAACTCGTTCTGCACGGTTCCCTGTCAAAACCTGGACCAACAAAACCGGGAACGTCAAAACTACCCAACTGCGCGAATCCTAACCCTTACCCTATCCCTATATCACTAATCCATAATTCCTAGCCCTAACCGTAACCTAAACCCTTACCTAACCCTATCACGATTCCTAACCTTATTCCTAACCTTAATCCCTAACCCTATCCCTAACCCTATCTTAACCTTATATCCTAAACCTAAGCCTATATCACTGTTTCCGGTTTTGTCCTTTCCGGTTTTGTCGGTCCAGCTTTTGTCGGTACACTGTTCTGCCCTAACTTCCTAATATAGTCTACTGACTTATATAGATTATCGTTGTTAACAGAAAAATATACATCAAACGACGACATTGCGTAAGAAAAGCGAACGCTTGGCAAAAATCGCCTTTGTGTTAACATTGTCGTAATATTCTGCGACATTAAATAAAGATGTATATATAATTGCGTTGGCAACAACGTCTAAAAAATCAATGGTGCTCTTAAAAGCAATGTTGAAAAACGGAACTTGACTACTTGCCGATAAAACACGACGCATCAAATAAAATATCATTGTTATTGTGCCTAAACATTGCAAACGTCTGTAAGAAAATAAAAAAAAACTATTAAAACAAATTGAGCGACATTAACCTACATTAACCTTGTATACCTACTCCAGCAGTGCAATAGGCCTATCTCGTACGCACTACCAGTCATTGCAACCGGGTAACCCCAAGGCCGGTGTTACGCGCGCGTTGCATTAGATAGAAACCTGTAGATTTAACGTGTTACTCTAAAACAAAACAACAACACTGCACTAGAGCATAAACAGTACAACCTATTACGTTTAGCATACTGCAGCCATATTTAGACCAGCCATTTAGACATTTCGCCATCGGCAAACGTGACAACCTTGTTTTACAAGGAAAGCCTATACGTTAATTTCCTATACTCAACGGCTTCTTTAATTAAGCATAACAATAAAATGCCGTATAAGCCGCGATGATTATGCCGTATACGGCTGTATTCGTTGCACCGCCAGCAATGGGAAGCGCTAGCGTCCAACAAAAAACTGGGTTAAAAACCCCAAACTCTATGCCAAAACAAAAAAAAACTTAGCAAAAATTGTCATTTTCACAATTGCAAACGTTATACTTGGTATAGGCTATTGCGTAAAATAATGAGCATACGAATTTGGTTTTGGGGCGATTATAGCTAAGCGCCAGGCAACTATCGTTATGCGATCCAGATAGAGAATTTGGTATCTGTATATTAACTTAGCGTGAACAACTAAATTTTAAGCTAAACTACTAAACAGGAACTGCTATAGGCTTTCGCGCGTCTCGTGAGCGTTAGCTCAAATTTCTTGTAACGTATAGTTTCGTATGCGCCGGTGCAAAGCCTGGCGACGCCACTGCAGAAGGCATTCGCCGACTGGACTGCAACCTTAATGGCAAGAACGACAACAACCGTGCCACAACGTCGGCAACAACAACGACAACAGACGCTGCAACGACAACACACTAATATAACGTCACACAATGTTGGCGTGTGAGACCTGTGCATTATCTAGAGACGTGACTGACTGATAATAGACCAGACTACACGCAATCGACAACCGCCGCGCTATTGATTTAATATCCTAAAATTTCAAAGCTTACCCATAAAGCTGATAATCCACTTGGTTCGATTTGTTGTTTGACAACAAGTCGTACTACAAGTTGTACAACATCTCGACGTGACGGGATGCTGTTGCTTTGACAACTTGAAAACTTTATTTCGCCATGGCGGGAGCAACACATCACACACAATATAAAAACAAACACTAAAAAATTAAATAAATAAATGCAAACAAAAAAAAATAGAATAGTTCTTCGATTTGATACGAATTTCTACCGCACAACTTGTTGTGGTATTGCTGTAGCCTACAGTAACAAATCCTCAACAAAACAAAGCAAGTGGAAGTGCGACCATAGTAGTCCTCAATGATACGATTACAAACATGTTTATTCGTCAAGAAAGACCGAAACAGACGAACAGGAAAATGACATACAAATAAAAATACCACAGCGGGTTAAAGGCTATTTTCAACGTTATGCGCCGTATAAATCCACGTTTGACTTGTTTAATTACTTACCACGGCTAAAAACACAGGACAACAGCTGAAGTTAACTTAAAACGTAAAATTACACATGAATGTTTTAAAACTAGTTTAGCCGATTACAAGGCATTCGCGGATAAACTTGGTTTCCCAAAGTAAAACCTAGACTATATACTTACGTTACTTTTTACGACCCAACACAGAAATTACTTTAATTAAACCTATACTTTTTTAAAAATCAAATCTATTGGCAAAAAAACGCATCATATAATTCTGCGTCCGCAGCAAACTTTCTAATTACAGTGGATCGTAGTAGTGCTGCTTTTCCCGACGTACACCTTTGAGGCGTAAGCTTAGAACAGCGTCAAGCAAACGCGACGACACATCTCTAATACAATAGCGTGCCGTCTAATCAACGTTTTGTAAACATACTCAAAGCCACTGTCCACTGACTGTCTAGTGGCGACATTCGTTTAAAAAATCACAGCAATGAAAAGTGGTGTGTATGATGTTTTTTTCTGATCGAACGTCACACCAGCATAACGAGAGGATACGGGAACCAAAAGTGATGCCACGAGATGCGTTTTGAATGCTGCCGCATGAATGCGTCAAAACAAACTGCAGGCACCAGACCTCCTGAAAGAGTTAGCAGCGCTCCCTAGAGTCCCTATATTGGCTTTGGCAAAAGAGGAAAAATACATGTCAGAAAAAAACGCAAAAAAGTGTTCAGAGGAAAAATAAGGGCAAAAAGGCACAGAAAAAGTCGCACCCTTAAACAAACACGCTACACGCGCCTACACATCGCCAGGCAGGCAGCTCGACGTCTAACATAGTTTAGTTTTTGACAAACTGTACACAAAACGAGCTCATTGATTGACGTGTATGTGTGCGTAGTCACCGACGCCGTTAGACGGTTTCTGCTCTAATGCATTACTGCTTGCACATTGGTCAGTTCGTCAAAAACTGGACCGCGTCAGCTCAGTTCCGTTACGTCGCTCTGTACGTGCCTTAAGTCGCTATAATGCCCGAGCAACTCTGAGAATGCATTGTGTAATCGGCTTCGTGTTCATTAGCTTCCCGTGTAAACAACTCATTAGCGCGGTCAGCGGTTTTTTGCCTCCGTTAACACCCATAAAAATATCGCCTAGGTGAGAATTCTTTTTCTGGAACACTGTCCGACTTCGAACCACGTCAGACAGTGGCGTCGCCATATTCAGAGCATCTGCGTCATCGCAATGACAACAGAACTAGCAAACGACTTAAGCATTTTAGACAGGTCCGAAACTGCCTAGAAAAAGATATTGGAAAAAAACGTTCATCCATCTCCAGTCGACAATAAGAGCATGCAGAAAAGCCACGAGAACAAGAACTATTGCTCCCAAGCGTGTATTGGGGGTCGAAGCATCGGCCGAGAATTAATTTTCACATTTTATATAGCCTTACAGAACATTTTGAGGCTTGCAAAATGATAGAAGAGCGAAAAAATGCATTTTACCCCCGTTCTCTTTTCTGATACGGTCCACCGTAAAATTGCTGCGGGATGAAACCTAGCCTACTTTGTAGTATATTGTTATTACACTGGTAATAAATATCACGCAAGTTCAAAAAAACTCTGGTTAATTAAGAGCGGTTAGCGATTTGTATTTTATTCTTGGCTATCAATAAATAAAAATCCCACATTTAATCGTACGCAAAGACAAAAACACGAAAACATCTGCGCAACCAGATCAGCGAATGTCTTTAATTATATCACGGCGAAGAGGTGACATGACGTGGGCACGGCGTGTGACGTCACTCACTACGTCATCAGTAGTGAGTGACGTCACTTACTACGTGATCGCCGGGTAGGAAGCGGCATAACGTCGCAGCAGCAGCAGCAGCAACCCTATAATCGGAAGATCAAAGAATTTCGCTCCTTGTCCAATGACGTCACATGCAGACTCCGCTGCGGCCCACTTTCATTCCGCAAGAGCTGTTCGTTAAAAGATTTGAACTTGTTGAATTAAGGCAAAAGAAGAACAGTTTCGAATAGGACACACGGCAAAGCAAGCTATGTTTAAAGCTACGACAGATGTTTGTATCGACGTACTGGAGTAATGTCATAAAGGTAGTATTGTGGCAAAACGGCGCTCAAACAATAGCAAACATTAAGCCTATAGAAAGTTTCTGAATGGTTGCGTCTCAAGGGAGCCAAAGTCGCACAACTTTGGTTAATTGCTAAAACACTTTCGTGGCTGCAAGATATGATGAAGAATCACGTATTTATTTTATCTATTGGTCAAAGTGAGCACTTATTACTATAGACACAGTTATATTTTTTCTGCTCAAGTCAAATTTATGTCGGTTTTATTACCAAACCGACGCTAGGAGCCAATCAAAATGACGGATATTGCTTTGCGGCATAGGTGTCGTTAATTAAAAGTTTCCAGACGTTCATTGCATAATATTGCAAATTTCCAATTTTTCGCGTTTTCTTCTAATTCCGTATATTAATAATGAGTCACACGAGTCTCGAATGCAGCAATATATTTTTAGTTTAGCTTAACTTGTGATAATTCAAAATTCTGCAGTCTACTATTTCGGTGAAAACTAGCCAAGGCAGTGTGCGTTTTATAAAATTTGATAAGCTTATTGCTAGTAATCTTCGTTGCACAAGAAAAAGCTCAAAGAACGTATCATTAAATTTTAATACATTGGTAATGATTAAAATTGTTGGTAGTATATTGTACAGAAATTAACGATGAAGTGGTCACTGAAACTAAAACTAACAGGGTATAATTGTCGGCACCGAGAAAAACCATGCTTTTCATTTGACTATCATCTTTGTAAGTTATTCAGCTAACTGTTGTCACAAATGCAGTGCAACGGAAGTACAGTCGTAAGTGTTGTTTTTATTCACTTCTGAAGACAGACTAAATTAAATAATGCTGTTTTTGAATGCTTGTCATCGTCTATAATGTTTTCTTAGTGGCGCGGCTTTAAGCAAGAGTTTAAGAGATAAAAATGACGTTTGTCCTCGCAAAATATATTATTGGTTAATGTGTGATTAATCGCTAATGTCCACAGCTTTTGTCTATACATGTCACTTTGACATCTTTGTATACAGAGGGTGGTCCAAAAACGTAACCGACGGTTTTAATAAGCTTGTTAAGTCAATTCAGCGCATTTGATGAACGACAAAAAAACAAAACGGTTTTTTTCGGGCAAAAATGTTAATATACAGAATCCAATAGATATTTCATACCATTCTTATTCAGAGATGTCTCAGATGCTTCTGAAATTAGATATTCTACGTAAATCCAACAAGCAAGTTGTCGACTGTCAACATTCAACAAAGCCAGTGTCATTTCCTCATAAATTATTTTTATTTTAAATTTTCATAGTATGGAAAGTTCAAAAAGTTCATTGTCTGAAGGTCTACATAGCCTACTGTTTACATTCAGAGAAATCATTACGTTCCATAGCGGTCGGTAGTGATGCGTATTTAATTCTACCGAAATCCTTACAAGTATATACACGGTATTTCAAAAAGGACCTTTTTTCTTTCTTTCGTAATTCACTCAAATGATAATCAACTTACATGAAATTTTTACCAGTTGTAGCTGAAGAAATACTAATTCAAAATATTTCAACAAAATATGGCAGTTGATTAACTATTCTTTGCTAGTCGTGACGTAACGCTGACGTCATAATGTGTCACGGATACAGGCTTGCTAGTCTCAACTGGTGCTGTCAGTTGCTACTGTGCTCTGATAGTGAAAAATCTGGTTTGTTGGTGACAAATTTAAAAAGTTTTACAGTTAGAGCCACAACAAAAACGTGCAAAGCGATCGCATTTACATGTCTGTGGGAATAGCTGGACTTTCACATGTTCGAGCAAGAGAGTGCACTATTGAGACAAGCAAGCTTGTACTCACGACACATGATGACGTCAGCATTACGTCCCGACTAGCAAAGAATATTTAATCAACTGCCATAAAATTATTTTGTTTAAATATTTTGAATTAGTATTTCTTCAGCTACAACTGGTAAATTTTTTTTATGTAAATTGATCATCATTTGAGTGAATTATGAAAAAAAACAAAAAGAGGTCTTTTTATGAAACACTGTGTAGACTGTCGGAAGTAATCTTTTTCTCACTTTTTCGGAAGCGAGTAATAACGGCGTCGCCCGTGGCAACTAGTTCGGTGCGCATGTAGTGTTTTGTTACTTAACTTACTTAGCTACTATCATTTTCGCCGGTGATGTCAGCGACAGTGGCGCAGCCTAGATTTGTTAAAAAGGGGTTCATGGTGAGTATGAGCCCAAAGGGGGCTGTGGGGACATCGCCCGCAGCGAGGTCCAAGCCCCAGGAATAGCCGAAAGCAGGGGCGTTCATTCCATTGACAGGCGTGAGCAGAATGCTTCATGGAAAAGCTAAAAAAAGTAAAAAAGCAAACTAGGATTCATTTTTTCTGGTGGCGAATTATTGGTTCAAACCCATCCCAACATGTTGAGAATCTGTTGCCACAAGATGCGTTTTCACTTTTTGAGGACCCTAAATGCGCCAAAATGCGTTTGCGGCCGAAAATCTGCCCCAAAACCAGTTGAAGGAGTTTCATTTATAGCGCTCCCCACAAGACCGTATTTAAGAAGAGGGGGTAGCAAATCCTAACCCTGTCAATATATTAAGAATTTGTTGAAGCGAGATGCGCTTTGAGAGCGGCAAATGCAAGAAAATGTTGTTGGCCGAGTCTCTGGCCTGAATCACGCAGGAAAAACCTCTTCATTTTCTATTTCTATATTTTTGTTGAATATCATACATCTTCATTCACCGTATTCGGTAGACAAGAAATAAACAAGGAATAAACAAAAAAACTAGAAATTTGGGGCAAAGCCCAACGTGAATCCGCCCGGCGCCCAAAGTCCGACTGGGGGAAATTAGAGGGGGGGGGTAAAATTTTCCCGGCATCAAAGTCACGTGGCCCGAACTCAAATGCATTGGCATACGCCGAACGCGCATTGTCGACTTAGGGTAGGTCAACGTG
>Ga0056128_1007427_pt1 | contig 13840 bp, 9 predicted proteins | sample WorMetLIZISLAND2_FD_71113 | JGI IMG/M metagenome (GOLD analysis project Ga0056128, IMG submission 71113) | Marine gutless worms symbiont microbial communities from Max Planck institute for Marine Microbiology, Germany - Olavius geniculatus... ... | reverse complement strand
CCTTTACTCGAACACAGGCCCGGAGACGTCTTCTCCATTCGTCGATTGCGTCATCGACAACGGTCTGCCGTAGGCCAGACCAGACCTCCACCAAGCGCTGCTAACCTAAGCTGGTACCCCATTTTATGAAATATCGTAAGCCCGTAACACACTACGATATTGAGTACCTTTTGACGATTTTCTCAGCTAATCATTATTATTATTAGGTACAGTTTGTTGGAGTTATTTCAAAATGTAATAGGGGTCCGGGTTTTTTTGAGACACAGTGTACATAATAAATATCACACACTACATGGTGACTAGGCTTGGTGTTCACATTCACCTTAGAAATCATACGAAGAGTTTTGTGTCCGAAATATACCTCAAAGTGCTGACAAATTCAGCAGATCTGTAGTTGTATGGTAGTGAGTTTTAAACTGAAAGAGTGCTAACAATAAAAGCAGTTGCTGACAATGTGAGTAAAATACGAGGTACAGCGAATAACAATTTCAGTGATTGTGAGAATGATGTTCACATTGTCGTTACATGACAACTTCAACCGCATACATTTGCACATTTTAAATCCAAAATTCTAAACAAAACATCACTTACATCAGTGAGAGGTCTATTGAACACAGATTGTGAGACAAACAGTGGAGCAGCTATCGACCAGTTATAAAGCCTACAAACAATTTAAAAATCATTTTCATACGGGAGAATTCTATAAACAAAAATATCGAATGCACATTTAATATAAAAGCCGACATCGCAGCTAATCATGTTGAGAACTAAGACATCTACTTCGGCCTTTATTAAGTTGATAAATCAGGCTCATTTTTTGCAGATTTAATCCGGGTTAGATAAAGACCTTCTACAAGGCAAATTACCTTATCACTGCAAAACCAACAGAGAAACCAAGGTAAAAACAGTGACAAAATGAACAAAATAATACTTAATAATTATTTGTAAAGCTGAATTAAATTATACCCTAAATGACTGAAGATGCTATCAATAAGAACAATTAAAAGTTTCAGAAAGCAAAATAAAATCAACAAACCCACACAAAAAGTGCAAATTGAATGAAACTTGGTGATATGGGAGAACAATTTTGGACAACCAGCTAGCAGTGACATAACTGGAAAATGATCATTAAACGGTTCCTGTGCATGAAGACAAAACATAGATCATCTGCCAAGGTATTTATAGACAAACCACTGTCTGATTCTCTACGTTAGACAGAATTTTTTGGCTACGTACTTGCCGCCGACACGCACAACAAGGTTAGGGTCGGTAAGCAGAGTTGGGTTTTCACAGAGTGCCTCATGGGTGACTAAATATCGGTTGAAAGCCTCGTCACTAATCCTTGCGTCCTGGTGGTCCAGCGTGCCACACAGTGACATTGCAATCTCCGGCACTGAACCAGTGCCACTTCCACTAAAATACCAAACAACATCAATCATCTCTTGTTAGAGAAACATTTGCAGTAATGATCAAAATGTCAGTAGTACTTTGAACACGAAAACTCCTCTCCGAGACAGATGGTATCATGCTAATTACTGTAGCTTGATAAAATATGGCACGACTGTAGCGTCAGTTCCACAGAGAAACAAAGGACGATCAACAACATTAATGACCTGCTTACAATAACAAACTTTCCACTGCCGCCTTCAAAGCAGAGTCCAATGTATTACATGTATGTTTACACTCAGAGACAAACTGCACTCTGCACAGTCAGCTAGCGTGGACATCAACAACAGCAACAGCAAACTCGCTTTTGCACTGTGTCCAGAAAAGAGTGCGCCCACAGGTCCCGAAACATTTTGCAATAACAACGACAGCACTTTGATAATCTCTCTTTTAAACAAAATGCAGAAATCCTATAAAATTTTGTGGTTAGTTGTACCTCAAAAGTGATCTCTTTGTCAACTGGAAGCTGTTATTATCACTGGAGTCGGATTCCACGGTGACTGGAGACTGAGGTAATGATGCCCCTCGACCACTTTCACTGTCCTCATCCCTTCCGGCAGACAGTGGACGTATCGACGGCGGCCTGCACAGATACAGAGCCTTCCAGTTTATATTTACACAATATAAATAATGCAGATCCCTTCAAACATCACCAAAAATCAAACTATTTTACACTGCATATTAACGTTCAACCTGTACATAAACACACAAGAAAACACGAAAAGAAATAGCTTAACATTCAGTCACTGTCACAGTGCATCCACAACATTCAGAGGGACTGCCGAAATCACAGTTTCAATTCAAATTTACTACAATAAGTGTAAAATGTCAGATATTCACAACAGTGATGATTAATGGACACATTCCTCGCTGTTATATATTGTAACTATTGACTAGCATGTTATGTTATATACGTCTTGCGACTGTAGAGATATAAAGCCGTAAGTTCTGGCTCATCATGATTCAACTCATCGAGGTAGATGCCATCTTTGACTCCCACGGTCGGGCCACTCTTCTTCACGTTGCCTGGAAAACAATATTTCAACAGATCACAAATCACACAGAACATTACAACCATCATTACAAGTGAAAAAAATAAGTTTTGCAATTTTGTGAAACTTTAATAAGACATCATTTTACAGTCAAGGCCACATGGCAATGTTAAACTTGTTCCCATCATGGCAATGGCAAATGTTTGACGCATGCTTACAATAGGGTATCAACTCAACCTGTCTCCTCAGCTATTACGACAGACTGACGTACAACTATAGCTTCCCACCTCCCACTCAATTACCACCAGAAAATTTCAGGACTTTTCTGAGACTTGGATAAACCTTCACAAGTTGGTGAGAATGTTGGTCAATATTTACACACTAATTCCTGCAAGCAAAACTGCTAAAATGATAACAAAGATGACAGCAATGCTAGTGATCAACAAGTTATACAGCAACGTTTAATAATTTTGCTGCTAACTATCAAAAGGAATGAGGTTTCAAGCAATAAGTGTTGAAAAAACTAAAAATAACTAAATTACATTCAGAGACTTTTAAAAACCTCTGTGCCATTTTCTAGTACTGTCAAGAATATAAAACATCTTTCAAGACCTTTCCATCTTTGAAAATAAGTCAAAAACAAAGACTTGACAAGAAATTTGAGATGCGCGAAAGCCTATAGCAGTTCCGGTTCAGTAGTTTAGCTGAAAATTGAAGTGTTCGCACTAAGTTAACATACAAATACCAAATTCTCTATCTGGATCGAACGATAGTTCCGTGGTGCCACCTTGTGAATGATATAGACTTGTGTTGCAGCCCGAAATTGCCAAAAAATGCATAAAGCCCCCTATTTTGGCATTCAAAATCATTGAATTTGGCGCCAATCGAGAGCCAGTGTATGACTTCCTATTAATGATCAATAGGCCCTATTTTGCACCGTTACTGAGATACAGCGACTTATTGGCCAAAAATCACAAATTTTGCTCACCCCCTCTCATTTAGCGCCCTCGTTCAAGGTGACCCCCTTCGAATTTATGGAAAAGCTTTACGGTTCCTGAAACTAGAGTCTTCCGGGCAGCCAACAGTGAAAATTTGGTAATTCTAGCTTGCACCATTTTTGACTGATCCACCCATGTGATAGACGAACGGACAGACGGACAGACGGGTAAGATGCGCTGAAAGCAGTAGCTGCTTTCACGCGTAAAAACCACTTTCGAAGACCTTGGAAACCGTGAAGTCTGCACAACATTTTAAGAAACATCGATATTAAAGTTTACTGCACTATTTAGCCATTTGTTCTTGATGGCTTAAAGCAGATTTGCTTTAATAGTACCAGTACTTGTAAAACTGCAACTATGTCAAAGTACCAAAGCAGTGACATCTAACCAAAATAATGTAATAAAATATAAAAACAGAAACCCACTTTTCTTTGTTTCCTGCAGTGGTTCTGTAACTTGACTGTCGACGATGTTGTTACTGTCAGCGGGCTGTGTGGTGTGAGATGACGGGATGCTGTCAGTTTCCACCACTGATGTCGGTTTTGATTCAGCGAGCCCCTTCTCTCCCTCGGAGTCGACCACAAGCTCCACACTGTTTGCCATGCTGCCTGGCTCAGAAGTACACTGTTCAACAGCTGAAGGGCTGACAGATGGTCTATACTCTGTGGCTAAAGACGCAGCAGCCGCACCAGTAGATGTCAAGTGGTCAACAACAGTGCTGGCAACAGTCACGGGTGGTGTCTGAGACATCTTAGATGACTTATAATGTCGATGTACACTTGGCGACGCGTGTGGTGTGGTCTCAGGTATTTCGCCCCACTTCCACTTCACGTCGTCAAGCACAAGAAGTCGGTCACCTGTCAGATGTGTCTGAGCCGTTGCATCCTGGTTGATACCGCTGTCACTCTGTGGGCTCATCGGCCGCGAGTATGATGGACTACAACAGCAACAAACAAACTTGTCACCGGCACCAGTGACAACATCATGACACGTGGTTATGCACTTACCTATGCAACTTCAATCAATCAATCCGAGATATTTAAAGTAGCCTAAGTAATATAGACTACTGCTAGGTCCACTAGAGACAGAGACAGTTAGTCCAGGAAATTGTCAGGAAATGATTTTGTGAAGAGATGAGTCTTGAGATGCTGGCGAAGATGGACAATGACTCAGCAGATGTCACGTTGTCTGGCAGGTCATTCCAGGTACGTGGACCGACAATGGGAAATGCCCGGTTGGCGACAGTTGTCAACTTGACTGGAGGCATTGCCAGACGATTGGTGATGGCAGAACGAAGCGGTCGGCAGCCAGGTAGGTCGGCGACGTAGTTGAGTGGACCGAGGTATTGCGGCGCAAGTCGGCGCAAGACTTCGTAGACCAAAACGACGATCTTGTACTGGACTCGCTCCAGCATGCACCGCCAATGGGGGCAGACAAGCGTAGAAGCTCAAATCGCGAGTGGACTTCACTGGTTCAACAACAGTGCCATCAATTAACAGTGCTTTGTTCGGTAATTGATGCTGACGTCGACACAACGTGCATCACAAAAGTTCGGTTTTGTCGCAGTTCAGTGACAGCCTGTTGGACTTCATTCAGCAGGAGACATCACCGATACAAACGGAGACCTTCGATAAAAAACCATCGACTGCAGCAGAGTGACAAGAAACCTTGACCCAAGTATAATCAGTGCACGTGTCTGGCGACAGGCCATGACTTTCAATGACCGAGATCAGGTTGGCGGTGTACATGATAAATAGTATCGGTCCTAACACGGAACCCTGCGGCATGCTGCACATAAGCGCAGTGACGTTTGACTGAGCATCTCCGCGTCATATGTACTGTGATCATCTCAGCATGTATGATTGAAACCACTGGAGAGCGACGATGCTGAAAATTTCATATGCAGCTTTTCTCTGTTTATCTCAATTGGTTTCGGCGCAGTTTGCTCTTGAAACGTGTCTCGCAGCCCAAAATCCCCCCCAAAATCCATACAAACCCCTATTTTAACGTTCAAGGTCATCCAAGGTCATTGAATTCAGTGGCAATCGAAAGCCAGTGTATGACTTCCTATTAGTGATTAATAGTAACCTAGGCCCTATCTCGCACCGTTACTGAGATACAGCGACTTGTTGGCTAAAAATTGCACTTTTTCCACCCCCCCTCATTTAGCACCCTCGTTCGGGGTGACCCCCTTCGAATTTATGGAAAAGCTTTACGGTTCCTAAAACTAGAGTCTTCCGGGCAGCCGATGGTGAAGATTTGGTATTCCTAGCTTGCAGAGTTTTTGACTGATCCACCTGTGTGATGGACAGATGGACAGACAGACAGAGAGAAGGACAGAATTGCGAGGGCTAAAATGCACTGAAAGCAGTAGCTGACTTCGCATGTAAAAATCTTCCACACAGCACAGTTCCTAGATGTACATTGTCCAAATAATGAAGGTCAGCTTCTTAACACTGCTTGCAGCACCAGCAATACATCCTGCCATACTGCAGCCACATGCAGCCCAGAGATATCTCTTGAGTCTTGACAAAATAATTTGCTAATTAAGCACCTACCATTAACCCAATTAGCATGCAATAACGCATTAAAAACAGCAATAGATACAATGAACACCTGTCACAATAATCTAACAAATTTCAAAGCAAGTGTACCTAGTTGTTGGAGTGTAGTCATTCAGTGCTGTGGACATGTACTGGCTAGCAGCCCATGCATCGGTCGAATCATCAAAACCTTTCTGACTGATGCTTGGCATGCTGGCACAACGACCAAACATAGCTGATTCAGAGACAAGCGTCAACACTGGAGTGCCATGGCCAGCCTCATCATCTGACAGATCCATCTCAAACTGACAACAGTCTTCAACTGCAGTTCCAGCCGACACATTTTTATCATGCAATCCTGACGTCCTGTCAAACTTGGCAATTCTGCTAGATAGCATACGAGCCGAATCAGCTGCCGGAGTTGTTAAACCGTCCACCACTGCAGCAGATTCAGACAAATTCTCCATGGAATGATTGCACACAGTGGATGACAAGTTGCTGTACCATTCACCAGGCGGCGTGATGCAGCGTTCGTTGCGGATGTAGTCAACATCGGACGATGTGATGTGAGTCTGCGTAGCAACGGTAACATGACGTCGACGACGGCCCGCACTGCTACTGCTGCCACACGGCACTTCACTATCAGAGAAATACTGTCGCTCATCTACCATCGTTGCGGCTGACACCAGAGTGCCCGATGGAGGGATTGCTGACACTACCATCTTACCATCTTCCATGGTAACAATCGTGCCACTGTGCTCAACCACCGGTGTCATTGCATCATCCTGCTGTCCCACAGACACGTCGACACTGGCAGCGGCTTTCAAAGCAGCAAGACCAGCTTCCATCTGACTCAAAGATGACGGCGAGATTGGTGACGTTGCTAGGTAGGCTGGCACCTGATACACGCCAGCCACGATCCATCAACATGCTGGTTATCCTATCATAAGACTAATGTATATAACAGGCATTAAACATAAGCAATACCACTTATTAAACAACCAACATCTTTTCTACAGATGCCACAAACAAAACCAAGCAGAATCTTTGTTTACTGGAACAGCATGTTTTTACAGGCAAACCAACAGTATAAGAACTCTTAAAGAATGCATATTTGTTAGCAATAAATTCTCGGTATGTGTAAAAGCACTGCTGGAGTAATACTACTTCTACAAACAATTATTAGTTCATCTTTTAATGTTACAGTAAGTGTCAGCGTTATTACCAAGTTTCGAACATTTCACCTATTAGTGTGCATCAGACAAATGAGCAATTACACCATTACATGTGACATTTTGAGCAAGAAACATGTCTTAAGTGATACCCTGCATGATATATATAATTTTCTAAAACGAGACTGATACATAAAACTCTGCTAGATATTGATCTCAATAAAGAGGAGTAGCTTACTTCACCACAGTTGAATATTAATTAAAGCTGTGATGCCATGAAGCCCATGTTATGTGTGTGACCCAGAAATTAGAAAAATTTTTAGGTGACTGGAGTCTTGTTGAAAAGTCTGTGAATTGTAAAGAAGTTATACTATGTTCTATGGTCATATAAGTAGCTTAGACTTTGAGCTTTATGGCAGACTGCACGCCTTTTGAATAAATCAATATATGACTTATTGGTTAATTTACAAATGTGCGTTACGTGTATGACCAAAAAGTTACATGTGTGACCCGTGTGAATGCAACCGCAAAACTCTTACATAATTCAAAGCTATGTACCATTAACGTGATGTTTTGTTTTTATGTACTTACTGTCTGCAATACCCACTTAAGCATCACTCATGAAATGGTATATAAGTTGTGAAATTGTGTATTCACAACAGAACAATTACAGTGAACACGATCCAGTGCATACTACAACAGAGGAATGTGAAAAAATCGAAAATAAATAAATAAAGCAAATAAGTAAATACACAACTACTGAAAGTATGTTTGTTCAGTTGTATTCAAATCACTTTTTGCAGTTAATGAATAACAAACACTTGCAATTGTAATGTGTCACACATGTAACGGTCACACACGTAACAGAAGTTATGCATGTGACATCTTTCAACTGCTCATTTGTTAAAAACAGTGGAAGATACTGGTTAATATTATTTTACTGCATTGCTACAATGTGTTGATTTATAATCTGAATGGATTTCTAATTTAGGTAACTGTACACAATACAACAGTAAAGGTTAAAAAAGGTACAGGTGTTAATTTGTATAGCGCATCACACGTACACGCCTCTAATGTGCTTTTCGTCACTAACCATAGCCGCTGGCTGCACGGCCACGTCAGCCTGCAGACACAGGCTAATGCAGCGGCCGGCTAGGCAGCCCCAGTCAGCTGTACTAAAGTCACCACCTTCCGTAACCGTTATAAATGAGTTACTACTCATTCAACCAACCCCGGAGGGAAGGCAGGCTGAGTTGGCCTTGTTGATTGACTGATAGCGGACGCTTTACCTACAAATGGTCAAACAGCCATCAATCAGTCTAGTGCAAAATAGGGAAAGTTCGCTGGCCAGGACTGACATTCTAACCACTATGCTACACCACCAACATAACTTTTGTATTTGTGCATTATGTAGTGTGACGGCTAACTTATACCATGAATTGAAATGCATTCTGTATTTCCATTAACACATTGCCAATTACTTCTCTCAGCCAACTGTCATATCTTCTAGTAGTTTCAGCAGCATTGCGTAATGTTGAGGAAACTGACAACACATTAGATTAATCTAGTATTTTCATGTTCATTTTTGGCAGAAATACAGATTTTCAAATGACAGCAGATTTCTCAAGAACCGTACATTTTACAACTAAATTTGAAGGAGATACAAGAGAGACTTAGACCTTTTGACTAATAGAATTAGTTTTGTGGTCAGTCATACTTTAAACTTCGGACATAACTGCAATGGCTAAGATGTCCTATAGGATGATCCCACACTGTCCACAAAATGAATAAATAAATATAAAATAAATAAATAAAATAATAACAGAAAACAAATAAATAAATACACAGCTGTTGAAAGTATGTTTGTTCAGTTATGTGTTCAAATCACTTTCTTGAAATTAATAAGCAAAAAAACACTTGCAATTGTAATGTGTCACACACATAATGGTCACACACGTAACAAAACTTATTTTACACTGCACTGCTACAATGTATTGATTTATAATCTGAATAGATTTCTAATTTAGGCAACTGCAAACAATACAACAGTAACTTTTGTATTTGTGTGTTATGTGTGTGACAGCTAACTAATACCATGAATCCAAATGTGTTGTGTACACTATATTTTACATTTCCAATAAAAAATTGCTAATTACTTTTCTCAGAAACAATCAACTGTCATGCCTTCTAGTAGTTTGAACAGCATTGTGTAATGCTGAGTAAATTGGTAGCACATTAGACTAATCTTGTATTTTCTTGTTAATTTTTTGAAGAAACACAGATAGTCAAACGATAGCTGATTTCTCAAAAACTGTATATCATTTTCCGACTAAATTTGGAGGGGATACAGAATAAACATAGGCTTTTTGATTGATGGAATTAGAGCTTTGTGGACAGTCATACTTAAAAATTGGATCATCAGGCTCATATTTAGTGGAATCACCAAATGGAGTGGACAGATTTACTTTCGCTATCACCCACACCACAGCATAGCTGAGGCCACCAACTTCAGCACCCTGTTCCGTTACAATAAAACAGATAAAATGAATCTTATGTATCTTACCTCGGCAGCATCTGCAGCTTCCTGGACAAAGAAAGCTTCACCTGCTTCACCAAGCTTCATATGAAGATCAGCTGGTTCACCGTTGATCTCGATGTCCACCTGCAAATGACCACAAAGGCCACGATCATCACATGCAACACTGCCACACAATAGTGACAGTGACATACACATGGTCACTTATTGGTCAGGGCATGTCAATGTATCTATTAACAGCAGCAAAAAAACAATTACTAAGTGCTAAAGAAATGGAAGGTTAAAATAAAATGACAACTTGCAGCACTATTCATGCACATCATGTAATACAAATAAATTTGTTAAAATCAACACTCTCAAGACTAGCTTTAAAACAATATAGCGATGATGCAATAACAATGGCCTTAACTAAATTGTGTGCAAAGCTAAAAGCACAACAGTTAACACCGCTGAACTGTTTTCTAACAAAGATGACAACTACTACTTTGAATTGCTGTTTAACTAGCCAATTTTTCGAGAGTTCAGCCTTCAAAACTTTGGGCACTGTTGAAGCAAAATGATTCACAGGCCCAGGCTGCAAATATATATACTCAATCAGCTACCACTTTCTGGCTGGCTCGAATGACACCCATCTTGCCGAAGCGCACATGCCACGGTGACGTAGTGTACGTTCCATCGCTGTGTTGAACAACAACAACGTCAATCGCGCCAGTCAACGTCGCAGGGTTGATCTCATTGTAGAAACCTCGCACGTTTGAGAACAGTTTGCCGACGATGTTCATGGTGCAGCCAGCCCACCCCAGCTGAACTAGATCACAATGAACTGCTGATATCCATGTCTCCAGGAAGCACCAATGAACTACAGTGCTGTACTGTCACATGGTGTTGTTAAATGGGCAACCAAACTGGATCATGCTACGGCGTCTAAAACAAACACAACACATGTCACCATCACGTAAGAACGACAGTCACAAGTTCATGATGTAATACAAACGATAATATCACTACTCGTGTCCGAAATCACAGCTGCTTTGATACACGAGTTCACATAAAAATTCACGAAGATAACTACTTTTACTGCTTGAGCTGAGTAAATAGCAAGCAAATACGTCGGTCGAACAGAGAAAAGGTACTAAACAGCTAGCGCACAACGACAGCAACACAAGCTAACGGGACTGTGTGACAGGTTTTTAGATCCAGACAGTGAATACGACGAAAACATTCGCGGAACAACCTTTACACCGACCAGACACTTCTGTAGACGATGCTTTTCACTTGTGAACCCTTGTTTACGTGCACGCAACATGCAAGTCCGGCTAGCGACAATAATAAACTACGAACTAAAATGTAAACAGAGATCGGCCTACATCGTACGACGACTGCTAAAAACAGAATCGTGCCTAGCCAATCGCTGTTTGTTTACATCCGCTCTGACTTGCTAAATAGGTGAACTGTAAGTAAGTAAGCTTGATTTTTTTTGTCGAACGACGTTGCTGTTACAAATCGTGATATCAGCCATTTATACGATTAATACGATTTGTAGATCGTTGAACCAGTGAACAGCTAATATTATTAGTTTTAAAGCAAATAGTGGACCGCTGATGAGTTCGTCAGCGCATCATGCCAACGTCACGAGCTCGAGAGGAAGCGAGTAAGTGACCGTAGGCCTACCTGTCCTCGTCCGAACTCCGAAGGCAGGGGCGTATTCAGGATTTCAAGTTATGTGGAGGGGGCGTGAAGTAAGGGTGCCTGGGGACGGAGTGAGGTCCAGAGGCAAAGCTCCAATAGGAGGTCTGGGGGACTGCGTCCCCCAGAAGCTGAAGCTTTTTGTGTGTGTAAGAACATGGCTTTTTTCAATGGTGTAGGGCCTAGCTAAAATTTATTGATGGGGAGCAAATTTTAAGGGTCTTTCCCGATTCTTTTTTCTCTTTTCCATTTTTTTCCTTTTTTTTATCTCGGTCCCTTTCTTGTTTCTTGTCCTTGTCTTCCCGCATCCCCCTTCCTGTTTGGCAGCAATTATAATTACCCGGTAATATAATTACTTCAGAATCAGTTGACCAAATATAGTGCAGTTAAAACAACAGCAGCGCCACAAATTCAAAAGTGGTGTAGAAACAATCTGCGAGCGAAGAAAGCAGAAAAATTTTTGAGCTGTTGTATGCAGAATTGTAGTGGGCCTATTAACTGTGCCGTGTGTATTCCAGGCAGTCTGCATTAAGTGGACATGTTTGCCGTGTTTAGGAAAAAATATGCCCTTCGAAGGCCTGCAAAATGCAAATGTGAACATAGTTTCTTACTTACTTACTTCTAAGTTGCAATTTCAACTAACGTAAACTTTCGGAAACGCCTTGAAGTAGCCTCGTCATACTCGTCATACAATTTTTTTTGGGGGGGTCGGGTAAATGGGGGAGTCGTAGCCTGGAGTCCAAATTGATACTGCAAGGTAGCGGTCGAGCAATCAACCCTATTTGCTTCTTCCGGCAGTTTTTGGTCGACCGTTAATGTCAAGCAATTGGTACGATGTGTCTGTCTGTCTGTCGTCGTCTGTCGTCTGTCTATAACGCATGTTACATATCATCGGTAGGCCTAAATTTTAACCGGAAGCACGATTAATTAGCCCGGTATGACAGCTCTCAGCGTGCCAAATGTCAGCGATCCAGTGCAAGAAAAAACATGTTTAAATTCGGGGTTGAACGGAAATGGGGTAAGAAAAATGTGCATTTTTCAACCGATAACTCGCCGTACGTAGCCTATCTCAGAAACGGTGAAAGGTAAGAAGATAAGACCCTAATGCTAATGATCACTAATAAGAAGTCGCATAAGCCCTTTCAGATGACACGAAAATCATCGACGTTCGATGACTTTGCAGGGTCAGTACGCACTCTGCTATGCCAATTGCGCGCCTACGTCGTAGGGGGTCGGCACTGTTAGATAGGGCGATGACGATCGAGTTTCTAAGAGCCGTCAATAGCCTAGTAACCATGTCTCTATCTGCAGCGGTTTGGCCGCAATTTTGAATGCAGTGTCGCTGAGTGCAGCCATCACCATGTGCGCCGAATTACCGTGTCGTATCTTAGCGTTAATTGCAGCGTTCGATATAGCAACGTCACCATAGCATGCATGGAACTGTAGTGACTCTAGGAAATCGTTTTTTTTCCGCGACTGGATGTGGGACGCTAAACTTCGGATATATGCGGTACGGTCGGCGCACCTTAGCAACAGCTAGACTTCTTGTTTAAAAGACGTACCGTTTAGCCATAATTAATTAATACGACAGACGAACACGACGCCGTGCCATAAGCGGTTTTAAAGCGTGATTGTCAGTACTGTCGGCTGAAGTAAAGTTTCACTCGTATTGTGGCTAAACGGTACGTCTTACCAAAAAAACTGTCTGAAGAAGCAAAATGTTGCCAGACCACTACCCTGTAGTACCATTCGATTCAAATCCTATACGACCTCCATTTTCCTCAAATGGGAGTACCCCCAAATTGCCAACTGCGGCCAGCTGCTTCGGTAGGCTACGTGGTCACCATAATGACAGCCTAAATATGATTATATAACAACGTTCTACTTAAAGATGCAATCGCCGATCTCCTACAAACGTACGTTCTTCCAGAATAAGAGCCCGACTCCCCTTTTCAAACAAAAATCCTAGCTGTCGCTAGGATAGCCGATCGTACTGGTTGTCAGTGACCTTGAAGGTCATCCAAGGTAGATGATTTTTATCTCATCTGAAAAAAACGTATGCCACTTTCTGTTAGTAATTAATAGTAATCTTGGCCCCATCTCTCACCGTTTCCGAGATATGGCCACTTATATCTTAAAATTTTACACTAAAAGTTGCTTTCAAACCCCTGCACACGGGGACATGGTTACCATTGACAGCCTATATAGGACGTCGCCAGCGCCCTATCCGATAATACAATTGCCGACCCCCTATGACTTACCGTGTAGCCGCAATAGGCTTACATCCGTGACAGACAGAGAGACGACGACAACCATGCCAGTAGCTCATCCGTTAGTTAAATACGATCGGCTAGCTATAGCTTATACCTAACTGTATGTACTACTGACCGTATGATGTGTGTTTTTACTATTTTTAATCGTCTGCATTTTTGCGAAATAAACTTATATATATATATATATATATATA
>Ga0056128_1007426_pt1 | contig 13841 bp, 10 predicted proteins | sample WorMetLIZISLAND2_FD_71113 | JGI IMG/M metagenome (GOLD analysis project Ga0056128, IMG submission 71113) | Marine gutless worms symbiont microbial communities from Max Planck institute for Marine Microbiology, Germany - Olavius geniculatus... ... | reverse complement strand
GATGTACGAATTAAGTGCAAAATTTTAATGCTAGGTATCAATGATTACTGTACTTAGATTCAAGGACTTTCAAGGACCTTTTACATCAAATTCCAAAACTTTCAAGGACCTATTCCATTTCCAAGGACTTTCCAGGCCCTGGAAAAATGAGCATTTTTTTCAAGGACTTTTAAGGACTTTCAAGGCCCTCTGGCCACCCTGTAAATAGCATTTTTAGCTTGAACATATTTTAATGCTGAAAAATTGGTAGGCAGTCATGTTAAAAAGTCTATAACTTTGTCGTTTTTCAGCAGAATCACATTTTACTTGGCAGTTAGATGTAGAAGGTTTCAGTAAATAAAGGTGTAAAATTTCATATTAAAATCCCAAACGGTTGCCGAGAAAATGGCAAAAAACTTTAGGGGTCCACTTTTTTTGCCACACCTTGTATGTAGTGCAGAAGTACACAGTGGGTGAGGTAGGAAACTGAACGATCATTTGATGGCAAGTTGTGTCTGAAATATTTGTACCAAAAATTATCAAAATCTGTTAATTGGTTTTCAAGTTGGAGTCAAAAATGTTGAGGATATGTTTTTGGGACACAGTGTAGTAGCATATGATGTGCTGTATAGCCTCTATCTGTTTTACATACACACTAAATACCTGTCATAGTCTAAGACAAGGAACAAAACCTTTTAGCTTAAACAAAAAGATAGGGATGGACAAAAGTATCTTATACCAAGGTTTCCAAGCAGAATGATAAGATTGGTCCAGGCGCTAACATGTGTCGGTTTCAGAAATGTAGCATTCGTCCAGGCTGCCAGAGCTTCCTCGTGCCGAGTTTGCTCTAAATACTGGACAGAATAGACAAATAGTTAGTCAGTTATCTAAACTAAGTCAATGACTCTGCCAAATGATACTAAATGTTATCTGTTAGCTTAATGAAAATAGTGGTGGCGCAGTGTAGTGACTAACAGGTTGCGTTAATAAACAAACTTACCTGGGCCTAGTTATTACCTAGATGGGCGACTGTCTGCAGGCTGTAAACCATCCTCATATGTAACCAAAGACCTAAGTCATCTCAGCCTGGCCATTATCCATGGGTAGGTGCAATAAGTACCAGTAAAAGCTGGACATAAAAAAGGCATACTATGCAATGCTCTCGCCCCATATCAGTAGTCTCACATTGTAATCTGGTGTTTGACTGAGGGCAGGAAACCAAGATCAGCAATACCCTTGGGCTTTGTGGATTGAGTAGGAATTTTACATTTTTTATGTTAATAAAACAAAATCTGTCTCTCTGAGAGAGTTTTTGTCATCTAACTACAAAACAAACAGATTCAATAGCATTGAATATTCAATTACCAGGTTGCCAAGGTTGTACAAGCAGTCAGGATATCGGCGTCTATAACGCAGTGCAGTCTTGTAGCTCAGTTCTGCAGAATCATACTGCAGTTGAGCCGCTTGAACAATAGCGAGGTTCATCCATGCTGTGGCAAAGTCTGGCCTAGTCCATCAACAAAATGCAAGCCATACCAAGGTCAGAAAATCAGCACATGATATTAGGACTCCATTCCTATTGAGTCACTAGTGATTAACTCAAAACGAATCTAAAGTCTTCACTGCACATGGTGTTGACACATTATCACAATTTTGTAGAAATGAGTAATTTCAAAAGTAAGAGACGTTAAGTTCCTGATGCAATTCAAAACATGTCTCCACATTTACACGTTTACACAGATCTCCATGTAAAAGTCTTGCTTAGGGTTCCCATTCATTGGACCTTAAAAATACTAAAGCAGTTGTTTGTTTGTTTTCAAAAATTGCACAGTTATGGAAACAAAACTAAACTGTGTAAATCTACAGGCACCTGGCATTTTTACTACATTTACATTACTTTTTTCAAGTTAAGTAAGTAAATGTGTAAAGTAAATAAATATATTCTCATCATTCCAATGAAAACTGTATCTACAGATTACAGAATTATAAATTTAAAAAAATTTCAGGACATACAAATTCAAAAAACCTTGTACCTGGTACGGTAAGTCAGATTCAAGGACTTTCAAGAATGCACCAAAAGCCTGGCCATGGTAGTCACAAAGCAAACCAAACAAGAAGCCCAGCTATCGCTAGGGAAAGCTGACCATATGATTACGTCTGAAGCCCAGCGTCCGACTTCCAGTCACGGACAGAAAGAGATTTGTCAGATGTGACACAGTTCCATGCACACTATGTTAATGGAATGCTATCTCGAAAGCTACAATGAATGCTAGTATAACAGACATCCACATCGTCAATTTGCCAGGTAACATAAATAGCTACAAGGTAAATAAACGAGGAGAATATTGGACGCACGTTTTGCAAATATTTCTCACAACAAAAATGCCTTGCTCGGGAAGACAGGCTACAGCCTATACAGTTTCTGTTGCAGTACTGACCTTCAAGGTCATTCAAGGTAAATGATTTTCATGTCATTTAAAAGCTAATATGTGACTTCCTATTAGTGATCAGTAGCAACCTTGCATCGTTTTGCCACAGTACATTCATGCCAGACAGACAGATGAATGACAACTCATGCCAATAACTTGACCGTTACTTTTTAAGTACAGTCGGCTAAAAAGACAACAAAGACATATGGAAACCAGCTTAACAGTAACAGTAACATGCTATAAGGGCAGAGAGACCACCAACAGTGGACAGAATACTAAGTACCTGATGCTGACAGCTTGACTGAGCAGATGCTCTGCTTCGACAAGCTGACCGCGATCCTTGTACAAGTTGCCCAAATTATTCATTGCTTGGTCGTAGCCCGGATGCAAGCTGAATTATAACACACAGCAGACTGCAGAGAATACTAAACATCACTCAACAAAAAGCAATGTCTCCAGATGTCAAGACAAAATAAACTCTGGCAGTCAAACTAAGCTGTATCAGAACTCAAAACAGAACAAAAAACTTATAGCTCAAGGCGGCATAAACTTGTTTCGTATTCTGTAAGCTGGGTATATTTTAAAAGTCACCTCCAGCTGTAAGTCTTCGAGAGAAAAAAGGAAATGCAACCAGGAATTGCTAAAAATACATAAATTTGTAAAATAAAATGTGTAAACCACTATTAACAACAAGAAAAGCCCAGCTAACACAAAGGGGAACGCGCAACAGTGGTGCATGTTTTAAAACCCAATAAAACAAAATCTGTGTTTCTATAACAGTGGCCAGAGGGCGCCAGACGACCGACGGCTAATTATCTATAGTGTTTTACGTGACCTGTCTCGCTCGTGATCAGATGGCGTGACCTGTCTCATTCTGCCAACACAGTATTGACTGATAATCGCAAATTTTCCCTATCCACTCTTATTTAGCGCCCTCGTTTGGGGTGACCCCCTGCGAATTTATGGAAAAACTACAGTTCGTGAAACTAGAGTCTTCCAGGCAGCCAACGGTAAAGATATGGTGATCCTAGCTTGCACCATTTTTGACTGATCCACCCGTGTGATGAACAGACAGATGGACGGACAGACGGACGGATAGAGAGAAGTACGAAGGCTAAGATGCGCTACAGCAGTAGCTGCTGTTGCACGGAAAAAGTAGTGCCACAAACTCAAAAACGTTTTGCTGTAGAAACATGCAGTGAACACCGAGATTATAATTATATATTACATGTACTTGCACTGCACATCATTACCTGACATGTACCTCCAGACGAAAACAAGCATGGCCTTGAACTATGACCTTAATACTGGATAGGCTTTTAGAGGTTGTCAAGGTACATGTTCATCAAACTAAGTGCAGTGACTTATTGGCTATCGTGTTGACCAAGAAAAAACTTAACGACAGTGATGAAAACATTATTCCAGTGCAGTAAAAATCAACAAGCCAAGAACTGACCTAATAGCCAGCTTGTATTCAGCAATAGCATAATCAACATCACCGAGGTCAGCATGGATCTTTGCAACGTTGTAATGAACCTGTTAACAGTCAATAGCAAAGGCCATGCACATTATCAAAGCAGCCACAGGGTGGCTAAGAAAAGGAGACGCTCTGTTTGTATTGGCAATAGTTGACATCAGTGAGATAGTGCAGCCAAAAACTAATCAGAATATTAAGTCACAACTGGCACAAAAAAAAACAATTTTTAAATTCATCATGTTAATGTCAACAACTCAGAGGACGGCAAGAAAAAAGGGAAGGAAAGGGAAGGGAAGGGAAGGAAAGGCACAAAAAGGTAAATATATCATGTATACAATATGTTAGCTAGTTTCTCAGATTACTTTTCATATTTAATCACACTGCAGTATATAATCCATCAAAAAATAATGGCGTACAAATGGCCAAAAAATCTGAAGCCAAATGCAAAGAATGGGATAAGGGTTCTCGGACAGGGGGCATGTGTCAAACAACAAACAGCTAACAGCCATGAGCCTCATTCACAAAACTTCCTGGATTGTTCCTAGGATAAACTTACCTAAAAATCTGACACAAAAATATAAAGGGTAAAGGCAAAGTCCGGTACTTGCTATAACGCTTCTTACATGAGACAGACTCATGGACAGAAGCACTTTACAATCTCAAAAGTAGCAGCTGATTGGCATGAGCTAATGATATCTTAGGCATAAAATGTGATTTACAAAAATTCCTAAAAAAAATAACAATGCAGCCACTACAGGAAAAATACCTTGGCATTGAGTGTACAGACAGCGAGACCTGACTCAAACAAACTTCTCTCAGTTTTCCACTGAGCACTTCTCTGCAATTAACATCTTTGCTTGCATTCCACACAGACTCAGAGAAAAACATTTTCTCAGACAATATGTATAACTACCAAAGCAAAACTAAGAAAAACTAAAAAATCAAGCAAAAAGCTAACTCAAGAGTTAAAACCCACTACCACAAGTCTTGTGGCTTGGAAAAACACCACGTTACGTTTACATAGACTGCATGGCATTGCTGACATCCATTTCCTTGGCGCTAAAAAAACAGACATCAGTTAACAACACTGCTGGACCATGAATATGAGGCTAATGCATCAAGGAGTGTGCCTGTTTACATCCCAACTTATCAGACTATCCTTCATTGGAGAGAGATGGCCAGGCAAAGTTGAAATGAAATGATTCATATTAATAAAAATGCTATAACACATAATTCGACATAATGTCAAAAAAAACCATAACCTGTAAAAGAGAAATCTAAATGCCACAAACATGAGAAAGGCACATAAATTCATGAAATTATGACCTCAGTCGATAAGTTTGTTGTTGAAGTTTTGACCACTGCACTGCCTTCTTGTGGCTGCTATGCAGAGCAAGTTGGCATAGACAACAAACTAATTGACAAAGGTTGTAGTCAGATGTCAGTAGTGGTCTTAGCATAAATCGTTGCAGTTAAGATGGCCGAAAGAAAACAGACGATGACTCCGGAGAGTTTCTGACAGCAATTACAGGAGCAAACCTTATCACTGGTAACAAACTCTGTCAATCGATATGGTAACTAATAAGTTTGTAAGTTACCATTTCTATTTTCAACCTAGAAGTTTATTCAAAGACAACTGACAAACAGAAACACAGAATATGTAGTAAATATGACAAAGAATTCAATCACAATGTGAATACCTGAATACATCGACAAATGTTGGCTATGATCAACATCACGACAAGACCAGCAGTCAGCTGCAGACAAACCGTCTCATTGCAGTTACCAACAATAAGCACTACAGTACTGTTAACAGCACTTATCCATCAGCCCTAAACAGATTTTTAACTAAGCAAAGTAAACACAATAAACAGAGCCGATAATGCGTTTTCTCAATTTGTCTTCTGTCTGTGCATCTGTGATGTCTCAATAACAATGACATCACCATGAAATTGTGTATTGTCTGAGACGTCACTAGCAGCAATGTTCACAGCAAGAGCTGCAAATGCCATACCAACAAAATTAGAAAAAAAACAATTTTTAGTTGATTATTTTATTACTAACAAATTCATAAAATTAGTTTATTAAATTACCATTTTGAAAAAATTCTTGGCAAAGATATGCACTCTAATGAGTGCCTTATAGTTTTGGCTCTGCTACGCCATTATACCAGATGTACTGACCGTGAAATGTCGACGTGCAAGTTTTGCCATGCCAAGTGTAACGAGCATAACAAAGCCAGTGCTGGGCAGATAGAGATTGCGTTCAGCAATCACAAATCCAACTCGGAACAGCAAGTTGCTCGCCGGCAGGAACGGCAGAACCAACAGAACCAATGACATCAGCAATCTTCTACAAATATTCAGCTACAAAATCTCATCCAAACGACTGACACCTACTTATAAAGCAAATTTCATCAGTTGCCCGTTAGACAGTGTTTGCAATGAAAATGAATTTAAGGCAATGCTGAGAAGTTCATATGCATAAACAAACTGTCACTTTCTGAACTCAGGTGGTTGTAACAATGTTAGCAAAAGCTTTCAGCATTACCCCCCCCCTTCAGTCCAAAACTCATTGTCATATAACAGCACTTCTTGCGAGGACAGATTTGAAGTTATAAAAACCAAACCGTTTGACGCTGCCCAAAAAAGACGTGTAAACTCACAAGCCTCTGATTAGTTCATGACATATGACGCTATACAGATGTGTTTTAACTGACTGTTTGACATAATAACAAAGTGATAAATTCAATGGCCATAAAGCATTTTCAACCCAGCATGTAATAATGATAGTATTAACAGTAACATTTGCAGTGCTGTCATAGTAACAATGTCACTGCAAGATTTCACCCAGTTGATTCAACAAATGTAGCACAAATGCTGGGCGGCTGACAACCAATGGACTGAGCCAGTTGGTCTGAACCTCGGCCTCAGATCCACTTAAACTGGCAGCTGTAGTACTACATTTACCATTGCCATTTACTACTACTGAACCCGAAAGCTGATACCCATTTTACCATTGTATAGAGGTCTAGGCTGAGTCAACCTAATTCTGCCTTCATACGAAATGGTTTTCCTGTCCACACTATTAAGATACTAAGCGGGCCTGATGTACAGTAGAGCAACTTCATTAATTTAGTACCAAATTACCTTTGCTCAGCAGTTCCAGAACACCAAGCCACATGACAAAGCAGAGTCATGACAGCACACCAAAAGAAAATGATGGCCAAACAGCGAACATCAGTAAACGTCGTTATAACGGGCACACAACCCATTGACCAATCAAAACAAAGCCATGTTGGATTCAGCAGCAACCAAGCGTTTAGTGCATAGATATAGTTGTAGTTGAGCAGCTGTACAAATAACAGTAGACAGCTGGTTATATGTAATATATATGCATCATGTTACTAAGTTCATTCAAAGAAAAAATACCATCCAGAGTATGAATCAGGTCCTGGAACCTGCACATGTGGACGAATAGCCATGGCTTATTGCAACTGCTGAAATCAACAGTAAACACCTGTGTTAAAGTCAGAAATAGTAACTGGCTAAACAAAACAACACCACATAAAATGCTACTTCAAAATCTATGGATACAACAAAGCTGGTTCAGTATTTTGAGTGCTAATTAATTAGCAGGAAAGTACTGGTTGTACGGCAGTAAAACACGACTAACTGCCGTTCATTTATGCCACAGCTAACAGTGTCCTGTAAAAAGAAACCAAAAAATCTGACTGCTTACCCTGTAGATGGAGCCATTTATAAAAGAGTGGGGATTATCAACCACTTGAAATGTGGGTGCTGATGACCCCATCAGTCGCCAGCGTAGAGCCAACAGTATTAATGCAAAGCTAGCCACTGAGATCTGTCGAGAAAATATTTTCACCAAAGAACCCTGAAACATACAAAAATAACAAGATTTACTTTTCACATTTCCTGGTTTGAGTGAGTGAGTGAGTACGGTTTAACGTCCCACCCAACACAGAACAGGTCATTTCGGGAACGGCCTTTGCCGACAAAATAGCACATACACATAATGACAAAACAAAAAATTTGACCTTTACAGAAAGTTTAACCTTATGAAACACAAACACAAAAACGACCTAAACCTAAAATTTAAAAAAATGCCAAATATAATTGTGCATATGTAATGATGACGGCAGTTCTAATAAGCTTCCCTGTTATCCTCCAGACAGTCATCAATGCTATAACGCTGTATATCGAAAAACAGGGGGAGCTCCTGGTGTGAGATGTATCTGAAAGTTCACCTCTATACAGTGTAGAATGAATGTAATACAACGAAGAATAAAATGTTTATATTTAAAAAATACAACAACAAATAAATAAATACCTGGCTCCACTGGCAGCAATGATTATTGACGAAACACGCTTTTTGTAACAGAACAAATGGATTAACTCTTGCAATTACCAGCCAGTCATATGCCAAACACACTCCCTAAAAAGACAACATAATGTACTGGGCTGCACACATGTAGTGCTATAACCGCCACTGTCACACTATCATTACCAATAGCAACTTCGCAACAAATACTTTGGCTTCTCAACACATCACCCGGTCTATTTCTAACAATTAAGTTGGTCCTTCTTTCTTCTTTCAACAGCTTGTCATTGATGTCCCAGTGTCATAAGTCACCGTCATGCCGCCCTATCCTACATGCGTCGCTTTGCCGTCGCATGGCTGACACTGAGTGGACTCAGGACTGCCTTCACAGTTTTAAGCCACGACTGTCTGCGACAAACAGGCCTTCGTCTCCAATCTGCAGCAGGGTCTGCAATGCAAAGCTACAGAGCTCAGTAGTGGTCCTGGCATGAACTGGCACAGACGAGATGGCCAATAAAGGACAGATGTCAACTCCGGACTGCATCTGACAGCAACAGTTGCCCAGTACAGAAGTAAACCTTATCAACGGTAACAAATATTGTAAAATGGATGTTGAGGATGTGCCTAAAATACTAACCAAGCAGGTCCTTAAAGCAAAAACTCTTGAAAACGGATGCAACAAGTTTTGTGGTCCAGCAACCAGCACCCATATTATTTTACTTTATTGTCAACATTGTTGATTCATATGTATTGCAATTTTTCAACAAAGAAAACAAAGACAACATATAAAATTATTACCTTCAATAATAACAAAGATAAAAAATGATTGTGCAACGTACTAAAATGGTAATGCCAGGCTCCTTGAACAACATGGAACAAATTGTCAGCACAGCACAGCTACTGTAGTAAAATATCTTCTTCACAAACAACTCTGAAAAGTATACACGTACAGCACACATTTCATGTATGTTTAACAATAATTTTCATATGGTTAAAACTGAGAAGAACACATAATGCACGACTGATGTGTAACATGTCAAATGCAAATGGAAAAACAGAGCTCAGCTGTTACTCAAAAAACTGTAATTCATTAATTTTCATAACAACAATAAAGAATGATAATCAGCCACAGCTAAAGCCAACTACAGCTAAGACCCACTAACAGAAAGTTCTATCCATCACAGTTGAAAGATAAAATACTTCAATTAAAACTAAGTAAAATAATGCAACAAACAATCTCCATTGTGTAAAATAGCATGTAATATTTCAGGTGCAACGTTAGGGTTAGGGATAACATTAGGTTCAGCTATAGCATGCATTAACTATACCAGACCCTCCCCAACAGAACACATTATATCCTCTGCTCACTACATTCAATGGCAGAGATAATAATCTCAAATGTTACAAAAGTGAAGTAGTAAGTAAACAGGCAACAAATTATGTCAACAAACCTGAATGCACTGCGCAGACATATGAGATGAAAGCCAACATAAAGCACAACGCAGACAAGAGATCAGCCCGACCAACCACTGCTGCCACCTTTACATAGCCACTAAGACATAGAAGGTGGCTCATGATAAAATAAAATACCAGACAATATACAATTTATTTGCAACCAGTTGCCCAATTTTAAAAAATCTTAATCCTGACACTTTTCAGAATCGAACAGTATACAATGTAAACATTTCTCTTTAGATTTGCAACCACAGTAATGTGTATAATAATGGAACTAAAGAATCACAATTTTCATCATAATGCTTGTATTCAAAATCCAAAGAAAAAAACTGATTGCTACAGTTCATAATTCGGTGAAAAATTCAAAACAGTTTATCACAAGACACAATTCAAAATGTCAGTCACAGTGAAATCATGACACAATAATTAACCATTATACTTACACTCTCCGTATGAATTGGATGAATGGCAAACAAGACAGCAGCAAGCAGAGAGGTGTAAAGCTGTGGACAAAAAAACTGACCACTGGAACCAAAGTTCTGTCCATCGCCAAGGATAAGAGACACAAACAACAAAAAGGTAACAGAAACAACTCCATGAAGAACAATGTTGATGATGTGAAATCCAGTAGGATACAAACCACCAGCAAGCCAATAGCTGAATCTGGACAGAACAAGCCACAGTGACATCATACATATGGATATCTTGTACTACAAACATTTCTCCAACTTATACTGACCTACACTAGATACTTCTGACTCACAACATACTACACTAAAGAAGCTGTTTGACTGTTTGTTATCACATGATGGTCATAAATTTAGCTTAGGCTTTGAATGTAAATCACGTATCATCATTAAAAATAGCAGCTGAACATTACAGAGCAAATAAACTAGCCTATCAAATCTAAAAGTTAAACCAAGATATGATTAAAGCCAGCACAAGCACTGTCAATTTCACCTAAATGTTAGCACAGTGAGCGGCCGATATGATTTGTGGCTGGTATTCGATGACAGCCGTGAACCCCAGAAATCATGCAAAAAAACATCCGACAATGAGGTTGCATCTGTTCCTGTGTGCACATCCTTGTTATTGACAATGGCCTCCACATCATCAAAGACAAACTCGCCATTAAAACTGATGAAAAAACTGACAACCGCAGCAGTGAAGACAATGACAGAAGCAACTGGATACGATGGCTGTTGGCAGCAGGCATGAATCATCACTGATATCAAAGTTGTTGTGCTGCATGACAAACCTTGCTGTCATGCTGTGTTACCTAAACATAATCACCTACCAATACTAAACACACTTACCATACCAATATCAAGAACAGTCACAAATTGCACTTAAAACACATATAAACAATCAGTGTGCAGCTGCTTGTTAGATGTAAAAGTAAAATGTAAAGTTATTCCCATGAGGCAGCACTGATCTAAGCTCCTTAGCACTCAGCCAGACACCAGTTTACACTGCCAAACCATGGACTGTGTGGTGTGACACATTTGCCTATCATATTCCCTTTTCTATCCAAAAATATCATCTGAAGTCATTTTTCTCATGGACAGCAAGATCCTGGAACATACTACCAGAATCTGTAGTTCAGTCGGAATCTGCTAAAGCATTTAAAAAAGCCATTGATAACTAGTCATCTAACTGTGCCGGGGACTCCACTGCAACACAACAGTGAACTGGACATCACAACCCATCCCTGAGTAGCTTGGAGTTGTCATAGCTCCTTTTAATGAGCCAAAGCACTTGTTTTATCCTACATCTGCACTAGTCCACTATCAAGTGTCTATCACACCGTGCTGAAGCCTTCAACATACTGAAGTTGGCATGTATTCCAAAAAAGAGAAGTGTCTGTTTACACCTCAGCTTGCAACTTGTACTCACTGTGCCTACCCACTGAATGATGGCCAGACTGAGTTGACTTGGGTGGCTGAATTACAGTCTATACACAATACACATAAACAGTCACCCATCAGCAGGGACTAACTTTGTTGATAATAACACTAAACCAAGCTTCCAACAAAACTGCATCATGTTTTGTAATATAGTTGCCTAAATAGCATCTAAACAAATACTTAACATATTATGAGCAGCCATTATATCTAACAAAAATAAAACATTGCCGCTTTCAATGAAAATCTTGAGATAGACTTAAACATGAAGCTTAGATTATGATGCCACATAAAATTACTATTAAACATAAACCATGCTGAAACTTGCAAACTAAAAAAGCTATAAAGTTCAAACTTTAAATAGAGTTAATTACAACAATAATTTTAACCGTGTCGGTAAAGAATTCACTACAGTCTACTTTTTCAACAGCGCTGTAAATGGATACAGTCATGCTGTTATAGCTCACCAAATACTGCTATCGATTCATGGAACTTTCGTAACCGAGAACTTTCGTTCCTGGGAACGCAAGTTCCATAGGTGAAATTTCCATCCCTGGGAACTTTCGTCCCCTGAAACTTTTGTTCCCTGACATTGATAATTATTGAACCCCTTATGTAGAGTAGTAGTAGTAGTAGTAGTGCAGTCCAGAATAGGCCAGAAAGGCCTGTAGACTGATCATTAAAACTTGAAATCTTCCCAGTTATAACTGTATCCGAGGTGGACACAGTGCCGATCAAATCTATTCTTCAGACTATTCACAGTGGGAGCAGACACAACCTCCTCAGGCAAAGAGTTCCATAAATTCACAATCCGGAAACCAAGAGTATTTGCTTGGAGTACCGATTTACATTCTCTTTTCTGCAGCTTCAGACTGTGACCTCATGTGACAATACCAGAGTCAGAAACTGAAAGTGGCAAAAATGATGAGCTGTTAATCATGTAAATTCCATGCAGATATTTATATGTCTCAATCACATCTCCACGTAAATGGCGGTACATCAATGATGGTAAATCCATACGTTTTAGTCTATCAGCATACAGAAGGTTATGTAGACCAGGAACCATTTTAGTTGCTCTACGCTGTACTGCTTCAATCAAATTAATATCTTTTTTGAGCTGAGGGTGCCAAACAACATTCCCGTATTCCAGGTGTGGCCACACCATAACAGTATATAACTGTTTCATCAGACTGATATCCAGAAAAGTAAAAATCTTCTAATTAATCCCAAGATCTGATTTGCCTTCTTTACAGCGGAAGCGACATGAATTGAGAATTTCAAGGAAGGATCAAACCATAGAGCTTACCGTAGACCATAACCGTAGAGCTTATAGTTTAGCGAAAAAAAGTTCTAATTTTGTGTTGCTTGCTAGGCGTATATACTATATAGCTAGAGTTTAGGCTAGATATAATAACAAGGAAACCCAGCTGTTGCTAGAGAAGACACACTACAGCATATGCAGTTCCTGTTGCAGTACTGAGTACTGACCTTCAAGATCATCCAAGGTCGATGATTTTCATTTTATCTGAAAGGGCGAGATATAGCCAGTTTTCCGTTAAAAATGCATATTTTTCCTACCCCTGTCCATTTAACCCAAAATTTGAAAATGTTTTCCTTGCACTGCATCCCTGAAATTTTGTACACAGAGAGCCTCGACACAGGGCTAATTATCCGTGCAAAATGTTTTCACCTACGACACAACGCTTGTCCACAATACATCTGTCACGGAGAGACGGACGGACGACCGATCGACGACAATGGTACACTAGACGCCTACAACATAGCTGTTGCGTGTCATAAAATAATACAGTATAAGCTTACTAATTAATGTTAAAAAACGAAAGTCCCAGGGAACGAAAGTTCCACATATGGAACAAGTTCTCGGGGGGGTATGACTAATTACCGCAACGGACCACAACAGACCGTACATGAACAAATGTAACATAAATGTTATCTGCTGTTGCCCTTTGCCAACACAAATAAAAATTTACCAAAATGTAAATAAAATCCTACAATCAGTCAGTCGAATCTAATTATGCCCAGGCCGTTGTGGTTCGTTGCGGTAATTAGTCATACCGGTTCTCGGGTACGAAAGTTCCAGTTACCCTGCTATCTATGAAGAACGGCGTACAACAATAATACAATACAATACAATACAATGAAAAATTTGCACTCAAAAACTGACAAACACACTGTCAGTTTAATCTAGCACATAAACTAAAAAGAACTGAATTGTTTAAAAGAAAAATGAAATGA
>Ga0056128_1007425_pt1 | contig 13843 bp, 13 predicted proteins | sample WorMetLIZISLAND2_FD_71113 | JGI IMG/M metagenome (GOLD analysis project Ga0056128, IMG submission 71113) | Marine gutless worms symbiont microbial communities from Max Planck institute for Marine Microbiology, Germany - Olavius geniculatus... ... | reverse complement strand
GCCATATTTCCTCTGTTGAAAACTCTAGCTGTCTGATTAAAAATTGCAACTTTTACCTCCCCCCAAACTAATAGCCTAACCCAGGGGTCTCAAACTCGCGGCCCGCGGGCCGCATGCGGCCCGCGAAGGCGTTAATTGCGGCCTGCGACGCATTATATGCAATTCTAAAAATTTAGTATAAAAATAAATCGTTTCATTCATTTTACACTAGCATTTTTCCAGTAACCCAGCGAAACTACTATTTTTCTCATTTGCGTTCTCTGCATGCTGATGCTGGCAGCGACCAAAGCTGGCGCTGGCAACTTGGACCATTTCTTATCTCTTCAGATGGGAGGTCTAAGTGAAGTCAAGCCACGGTGCTTGAAAGATTATGCAGATGTCATTTCTTGATTACTTGTAGAGTTTGACCGATGTTTTCAACAGTTTAATAATCTTAAACCACAGTTTGCACTTTTTGCCGCTCTGTTTTATGTTGACGCAGAAAGCGTTTCCGAAGTATTCCAGATGGAGGTATTGGATTTAAAGTGAGGCGAGCAGAAGCAGAAGTACATTTACGTCTTCTGTCATTTGTATTAATTACTGCATTTAATGCATTTTATCGTCTCTAAAAACAATGCGGCCCCCCGACTGAGTGATATCTTGCAGTGTGGCCCGCAGCCCCAAATGAGTTTGAGACCCATGGCCTAACCCAAGACGCCGCTGCTATGGTACTATCGAGGCAGTGTGCAGTGTTGACCTGAAGCATGTCAAGCAAAGGTGGAACGAAGTTTGGCTCATCGCCGTATTCATCGACCAGCACACTGCCCAGGTATATGCAGCACGTGTGATGGTGCAGCTGGAAGACCTGAACAATCTGCGATCCACCAACACACACGGACGACCACTGGTGAACACGTGCACATACAGTGACGGGAGAAGGAAACAGTTTGGCCCTAATGCTTCCCCCTCTAAATTTAATTTAAGCCTGTCCAAAAATTTTCTGCTTGTCGGAAAAAATTCTTCCAAAAATACAAAATTTGGGGTGGGGGTAAAAATCCTTAAATTTGAAAAAAATTAAAAAAAAATTAAAATTGTGAGCAGTGAGCACCAATAATCTTCTCTGTCGAAAATTTGCAGCTGTCTGTTTGGAAATTGCAACTTCCTGCTCCCTTCCCAACTTCTTTGACACACGAAGACTCCAGAATGAATACCCCATTAGGCAATACAGAGCGAAAGTAAGGGGCTACAAGAGAAAGCCGGAACAGCCAAGAACAAACTAGATGATCAGAAATGATCAGACGGGATCTGAAAGACAAGGACAGTACCTTGGAAGAAGCCAAAGAACTGCACGGCGACAGACAGACCAGAATGGCGTCAACGTGTGGTCCAATGCATCCACTAGGATTCGAGTTAAACTATGGTCTAAAGTAAGCGCTGACGGGCCCTCAAAATGGACAGGCACATGCACAACTTTGTATAGCATGATTAACGCAACATTACTGTACATGCATATAGTAGTACCAGCGTCAAGACTGGGTTGAAGAGCGCGTTCAGGTGTTTTCCGAGGCAGCGCAGAGCGTAGCGGATACAGCGAAACAGCCGCTCCATCACATTCATGTCACTGGCATACTTCTGAGCTGCCTTCGACAGCACCGGCCAAAGCTGAACACGTCGATATGCGTACACTCGTTTATGCGTCAAAAGAAAGACAGAAAAGACAGACAAATATAGCATCACAGCCGAGAATAACAGAAAAATAATAAGTTCACCTAACATTTAAAATTAACCTAAATTAATTCTATCCACGTGGACATTTATTTACAGGATTTCATGCAAACGTACGCAGAAAAGTAGACTGTATAATTTCTGACATGCTTTTGATTTTTCTTTCGTTCCACACTAATCTATTTAGCTTTTCGTGCGCCTTCACATCCCGGAGATAGCTCCATGAAAAATTTCCTTAGGGAGTTGTGTGCTATTCACTCCATCAGCGGGACCAGACGGTGCTTATAGGCGGCCTCACGTTGGGTTCTGTCCCAAATTTCCAGTTCTAGTATATTTTATTTTATTTTATTTTAACGCCCGTGTGCGAGCGTTTTTAATGCGTGTACTAAGCGACAGAACTCAACTGAAATGGCAGTTCAATTGGGTCGGACAGAGTGTACAATACGAACTAACTGGTGGTTCGGTTTATTTCAGTCCAGTTCTGTCGTTTTATACACGCACGCTGTTAGACACGCACCTGTTCAATGACCGGCTGACACGGGTGCACCTGGCCCGGGGTGACTGAGACGTTGAGTGACCTAAATGCATACGTAGACATTGAGACGTTAAACCGACACCACGAGTAAGTTATTGTCTTTGAGCATACTAATAGCTTGAAACGGTCTAATTTACAGCCCTATACTCGTTACTCAAACGTAAGTTAATGAGTACGCAATTAATTAAACTCGTTTAAGTCACTCGCACGCAAATGCTCACAAAAGAAACAATTTACGAAAACACAAAAAAAAGTTAGACAATAAAACAATCACGAAACATAAACGCAACAAAACAGTGGCATGATATGAAAGTTAATAACATAAAAGTCAGATGATGGTAATATATAAACATCGTGCAAGTTAAAAACGTCGCACAAATTCGCAATTATTTAGCAGAATTAAACGCTTTGTGTGCAACATTTTTTCTTACTTACACGTAGCCTACGTAGCCACGATCCGACGTACAGGGAAAAGCGTTATATGCATAAAACGTTAAAAAATATAAAAAGAAACGTCCAACATCAGCCAGTATTATTCGGTATTAGCTAGATCCCAAAATCCTGAACTTCCAGTTCGAAGGTACACACATTTGCTTTTACAGACAAAGATGTGAATGCGAATAGTGAAAATACAGTAAACTAATGCAAACGTAGCCTAGGTATTTTTGAGCAATAACGCACCATAAAGTGGTGATGATCCTCATATCTTCAGCTCTCAGCCAGACACCAGTTTATGCTGTCGCACGGTGCGCCTGTTTGCGCCCCACTTTCGCTGGTACTCATTGTGTTTTTCCACAGAGGGATGGCCAGGCTGAGTTGACCTGGTTGGCTGGTTACATACCGAGGTGGTTTAACCGTCTTCCAACAGTCACCCATCCAAGTGCTAACCAGGCTCGGCGTCGTTAACTTCGTTGATCAGACTCAACATGTTGACCATGCATGCACTACACTAAGCCGGCACTGAGTGATGGAAATGGAATGAAGATGCTGATTATTAGTTTTGTTTTTTAGTTAAGTTGTTGATTTTTTTCTTGTATTTTCTTGGATTCTCTTTTGTTTGCTTACTGCCAGCGTCTTGACGAATAAAGTTGTATACACACGGTGTTTCGTTAAAAAAGGACCCATTTTTGTTTTCTTCATAATTTACTCAAATTATGAGTAATTTACATGACATTTTTACCAGTTGTAGCTGAAGAAATACGTATTCGAAATATATGAACAAAATATGGTAGTTAATTAAATATTCTTTGCTAGTCGTGATGTAACGCTGATGTCATAATGTGTCAAAGGTACAAACTTGCTAGTCTCAACTGGTGCTGTCAGTTGCTACCCTGCTTCGATGGTGAATTTAATTTGGTTCGCTAATGAAAAATGCTTATCGTGTCAGCACTAAGCAACATGAAAACATGAAATCGGGCGTCTTGTGATCCAAAAACTCAACATCTTGCAAGCTCAGTGTGATAGTGCACTGTCTTGCTCGAACATGTGAAAGACCAACTGTCCCCACAGACACGTAAATTCGATTGCTTTGCACGTTTTTGTGGCTGCAACTGTAAAACTTTAAATATTTGATGCCAACGAACCAGATTTTTCATCATTGAAGAAGGGTAGCAACAGGCAGCACTAATTGGAATTAGCCTGTTTGTACCCGTGACACATCATAATGTCAGCGTTATATCACGACTAGCAAAGAATATTTAATCAACTGCCATGTTTTGTTAAAACATTTCGAATTAGAATTTATTCAGCTACAACTGGTAAAAATTTCATGCAAATTGCTCATCATTTGAGTGAATTATGAAAAAAAACAAAAAGGGGTCTTTTTTATGAAACACCGTGTAACCTGAGGATAGCAGACAACCGGTCCAACCATACAGCAGGGTCCGTGTCTTTTTTACCTCGCACGATTGGCTGCGTCTGACCGTCAATCATCTGCCACAGCAACATGTCATCAGTTAAATTCACAAAAACTGGCTTTTTGCTACGTTCACGTTTTTAATTCGACGCTAGATCCTCAAGCCTTGCACAAAATTAACTACAAACAGATAGGGCCAAATCTGTTTATTATAACTAATTAGTAGACAACTATGCACTGTATAAACACCACGTAAACATCAGCCTACGCTATATTAAGTAATTTTGTGTTTGAATTTGCTGCGAAAAATAGTCTGTCAATGTCAATACGTTCGGTCACTGTGTTTGTGTCATATCATTCATACGCCCGATTAAACGTCGCACGATTTAGTGACGCCGCGATGAAGTGTCGCCGTAAGGCTGTGATGCCGCAGAATATCAGTTGAAGCCCTGTCTGCTGATGGCAAAAAAATCTCGGATATTTACACATGCGGATCCTCAGAACTGATTCGTTCCTGGCACATGCACTTAGGCACATTTCCTTGAATATATTTTACCACATTCTATTCACAAGTTTTCGAGATAATTTGTGCACCGAGCGACCGTTACGCGAACAAAACCTCTCATGCAGATGCACTGCCGTCGTGGCAGAGCGGCAAGGGGCTGTCGAAATATTTTTTTCTGGCAGAAAAATTTCTTCCAAAAATGCAAATTTGAAACTAAAAACCCTCGTTTTTGACTACTTAGAGGCAAAATTAGAATTGTGAGCAGCCATAACCTCCTTTGTCGGTAATTTACAGATGTCTGTCGGTATAGTGTTACCTCCTGTTACTACTACTTCTTTTTAACCCACGTCGCCGCTGAGCAAATGTAATTGCAAACGTGTATCGTTAGCACAGCGAGTGAGAGGATGAATGGCTGACCTGATTAAGTGGTTCGACTTGCACGTAGCAGAGGCTGCGAAAGTTCTCTGTCAGAACGTTGCCGGATGTCTTACTTAGCACTGCAGACACGCCTGTAAAGTGACAGAACAAGTCAAAGTCTTTACAATTCCTGTACATCTAGTCTACTTTGGCAAAACATTAAGGACATTGTTCATTTTGTTATTCTTATTCTATAATAACAGTCTGTGTAATATTACACAAGAGCTCATACGGCAAAAACAAAGTGACGCACTAAGTCCATAGTACGCCTACCCGTGAGAAAACTAAAGTAGAAATACTGCGGTATAGCAGACTAGATGCGAACAGTTATATTTCAGTAAAACTTGGACAGCAAACAAAAAACACCCGTATTTTTCAGAGGTCCTATGAAAGTTATAAGGATAAATCAACTGAAAGCATAGGATTTTTCACGCCCAAGATAATCGGCCGAATCAAAGCACATTATGCATAAGTATATGGGATGGGGGAATCGCCTTTTCTGCCCTATCTCCTGTCGGGATGCCACTGTGTACAGACAGACAGACAGAGAGACGGACGGACAAACCTTCGATAAACCAGTTGGCGGCTGGGTTGGACAGATGGAGCTGGTCGAGCGACTGTGACATCGCCAGCAGACTCGGCAGGTGCCCTGTCATGGCGCTGGTGCACGTCAAACAGACTCGTCTCAACGACGCTGACGAGATGCCGCTCAGCTTCGGCGTCTGAATGTTCGTCGTCAGAAACTTCACCACCGGCTCTGAACAGACAGTGGTTGATACACACTTACGCTACGCAACACGAATTAGAGAGAGGGTACACGTTTACGGGACATCCTTTATTATAATTGTACATGCTGTATGATTTTTACGCGCAAAAGCAGATACTGCTTTCAGCGCGTCTTAGCCATCGCAATTCTGTCTGTCTGTCCGTCTGTCCGTCCGTCACACGGGTGGATCAGTCAAAAATGGTGCAGGGTAAGATTGATCACCAAATCTTTATCGTCGGCTGCCTGGAAGACTTTAGTTTCAGGAACCGTAAAGCTTTTCCATAAATTCAAAGGGGATCACCCCGAAGGAGGGCGCTAAGTGAGAGGGGGTGGGCAAAATTTGTGATTTTTGGCCAATAAGTCGCTGTACCTCAGTAACGGTGCAAAATAGGGCCTAGGTTACTATTGATCACTAATAGGAAGTCGTTCACTGGCTCTCGATTGGCGTTGAATTCAATGACCTTGGATGACCTGGAACGACAAAATAGGGGTTTTGTGGATTTGTTTGGCGATTTCGGGCTGCGACACAAGTCTATATCATTCACAAGGTGGCGCCACGAAACTATCGTTATGCAATCCAGATAGAGAATTTGGTATTTGTATATTAACTTAGCGTGAACACCCAAATTTTCAGCTAAACTAAGGAACCAGAACTGCTATAGGCTTTCGCACGTTTCGCGAGCATTAGCTCAAATTTCTTGTATAATAATAGTATATCCCGCGGCGGGAAAATATCATAACATACCGAGGTACTGTTGGTGAGCGTTGATCCAATGGCTGAGATGACCGACAAGTTTGATGTTGGTATTGCGCACAGCGACGTGTGCCGTGTCGGGGATGCCCAGCAGAGTCGGCAAAATGTGTGGCACCACCGTCTCGTCCAGACTACATGCACGAACGCATAAAAAACCAGTAGTGTTTCAGAATGTTGTATAGGAAAATAATTTCAGATATACACCTTTTATGCCCCCGCTTCCAACTACGTTTACGGATGCGCACATTGTGCACTACATTTTGACAAGTTTCTTAGCCTGATATCATAGAACGCAACTGAAAACAAAAATCCCAGCTGTCGCTAAAATAGCCGACCGTACTGTCTGGCAACACGAATTTTGTTTGAGAGTAAAAGAAAATTGGGACCTATTTTGGGAGATCAGGGGGGTGGTGGTGGTACGGTTGGATATAGGACGTTGGTAAGTTCCGGTAGACTATTAATAGTGACCACATTCGTGCATTCACAAGTGAAACTGCCATTTGTAAAAAAATGTAACCCAAGTATTTGGGGAAAGACTAGTGCCCTTGTTTGGTGAAAAAAGAAAGGTCGGCAATGGAGGCCTTATGACATCACTGCTGAGACATTTGCGTGATCCTGTTCACACCAAAGACGTAAAAAACATTTTTGATGTTTTTTTATAAAAGTTTAAAAAACATGTTTTTTATGTATTTTTATTTTGTAATGTTTTTTTTAAATTTTCTAATGTCTTCTTATTTTTTAAAATGTTTTTTGTGCTTTTTAATGTCATGTGTTTTGTTCCTGTTAAAACATAAACGTACAAAATTACAAATATGATTTATTTCTAATGAGCAAATTGCGTTCAGCTGTTTATGATTTGTACACTTAGTACATTCCAATTTTAGTCTTTACAAATGGTAGGTTTTTGTTTTTAATTATCTGAGTTAGATATTCTTTGCGTGTATAATGGCGAAAAAAGTAGCGATTGGAAACATCTGCAGTTTAATGTTTTTATGCATGTTTTTATAGTGTTTTTTTATACAAATTAAAAAACATGTTTTTATGTTTTTTTTTTATTTGCAAATCAATGTTTTTAACATCTATGGTTCACGCCATCTCCGTCTTTGGATGATTTCTTCAGAGATTTTTGTTTCTAGAATACTGACGTAAGTAACGCATTAAGGGAGAAAGAGTTTTGACGTTGTGGCGCTACATAAATGAACGTTTTACTTACGTACGTAATTACTTATTCGTAGGCCCTACAGATGAGTTGCGGGCTGGTAAAAAGCGTAGACTCACGGCTCGATGCGTTTGGCGACGGCAAGCATGATGAAGAGCGCAGATTCCAGCACTTCCCAGGTCGCACTCGGTCCAGCGGCAGACATCATTTCATACATCTAAACCAGTCAGCATCATCATCATCATCACCAGCAGCAGCAGCAGCAGCAGCAACGCGTCATGCCAATTGCAAACCACTGTCTATTTTTATCTACAGAAAAGAAGATTTCCCTCTTTTTGACGCTTGGTCTATCTTCAGTGTTTATGTTATTGGACGGAAGTACCCCCTTCTGCAGCGCAAGCGACTCCGCCTATTACTAAACGTTTTTTTTCGGTTTGTCTGTCTGTCTGTCTGCCGTCTGTCACATTTGTGCTCAAACCCTTCGATGAATTTGCATGCCGCTTGACAGATACACTTGTGGAATCCGCTGACGTTATGCGGAACAGGAGACCGCGTTTTGCAGTGCGATTTTGTCCGTCCGTACGTCCGTGTGTTTGTCTGTCTGTCTGTCTATCTGCTTGTTACACGAGGACTTGAATTGACACATTCCCCTAAAACAATCATCGTTTGTCACTCGAATACTATGTGGACGTCAACGTCCGCGATACAATGCGAAACGTTTAATGTGCGTACAAAAGCTGACCCCAGGACAACTTGGCCTGGCCATCCCTCTGTGGATATGTGCAATAAGTACCAGTAAAAGCTGCGACGTAAACAAACACGCTCACCGAGCGATACACTAGTCCCGTATCCGTGGTCTCACAGTATAAACTGGTGTCTGGGCTAAGGAAACAAAGATCGGCGCCGCCCCATATGGACATTGTGACTAAGGAAAGGCTTTACGTGTGCACGTAACGAAACGGACATTTAATCGGAAAATAAACAAAAATCTAAACGAGATAATACGTCGAAATTTCGTTAGCGCGGACGCTGGCAGTCAGTCGTTTACCTGCATCATGACGTTGGGGGCGCGTAAGCACGGCTCGAAGTCATGCACCAGACCATATACCTGCGTCCGGAAATCAGCAAAGTCGTCTTTCTCTGGTTCAGTGCCCTCCTGCACGACCACACGTCACAGTCAACACCCATAACTAATACTAACTACCCTGACAAACAGCGTTACACATATTACTACTTACATACTACTTATACGTATTACTTATTTGGTTAAAAAGCGTAAAATTTGCTTTTCGTTTAGGCTGTATCAATGCGTTTTCCTGGCTATCGAGTACCATCATTCGAGTGCACGGTATAGCAAATAATCCGCAAGTGCCGCCTCCAGTGCAGAGATGAGGAAAGTTCTAAGACATCCTCCTGCTGTTTACCTGTGTGGGTGGGTACCGGCAGTGTCGGCACAGCGCTGTGATAAGTCGCTGAATGTACGGCTGAAAGATGGCGAACACTTGCTGTCTGTTGTCTTCATAGAGCACGTCCGACAACTCGTTCCAGAATATGAACGTTATATCCGCCACCTGCATACGCACACGCAGTCTAACCAGTGCTCGAGGAATATACGCGTACGCTAAAATAGTTTTAAAATAACGTAAAGCCCTTTCCCAGTCGCAAAGCCCACAGAACGGCGCTGATCTCCGTTTCCTTAGCCCTCAGCTAGACACCAGTTTACACTGACAGGCAGTGTTTGAATTGCTGGGGTTGGGGGGTTCAACCCCCAACTGTTTTCTTAACCCCCTTAACACACTGTCAAATTATGTACTGGAGAGTCAGCTATATACTATATACATACGATTTACATCACAATTTTGGTCGGGCTCCGACCGTCGAAAAATTCGCCCCTCTCCCCCAGCTAATCTTTCGCAATTCAAACACTGCTGACAGGCAACGGATGCGAGACTTTAGTGCATCGCGCGGTGTGCCCGCTTACATCCCAGCTTTCGCGGGTACTCGTTGCATCTACCCAGAAAGGGATGGCCAGACTGAGTTGACGCAGTCGACGGTCATCCATCTGAGTATCAATCAACCATGGCCGGCGTTGATAACATTCATTGATGCGACCAACGACGCTAACGACTAATATAAACAGCCAATTGAGAGAGAATACGTTAAAATGCGTACGCATTGTTTTTAAACGGAATGCGTATAGGCCTACTAAGTATCGCTGAACGTTATGTCTAACACAGTTAACGTTTAAATAACTCCAGCACGGCTAAAGAGAGTTAATATGAAATAGCCCATCAAATGACTCAGACGTTAAAGCTTTATTCTGACTAAAACTTACTATACGTCATTGACGTCGGCAAACAAGGAAAACACTAAACATAAACTAAAAATGAGAGTATAAAGAAGCATAAAAAACATGACGGCCAAAAAAGTAAAAAATAAAATATAAAAAGTAACAAGAACTATTCGGGATATTTGCACAGTGCCACAGTCTATTTGTGCCAAAAGTGTACAAAGCAACAGCAATGAATTACTGAAATTTTGAATAAAACTAAACTGAAATCTCTGAACTTCGTAAAATACTCGAATAAAATAAACTAAATTGCCACATCGTTTGGTTTGTACAATGCGTACAAAGAAACAGTTTAATTCAGTTCCGTTCAGTTCTGTCGCTTTGCACATGCCTTTACGTCGCAGAAAGCTAATTACCATAGCCCATAGTCGAACGAATAAACTCACGTTGTAGTCCGGATACTCCAAGCACGCCAGAATAATGTCCATCGTTTTCAGATCACCAAAACCCTGAAATCAAGCAACCAGACAGAGAGAACTCTTTGTCCGATGACCAATAAAACAGAATCAAAAAATACCAAAGAATAAATTATCAAACTTATTCTAGTAAATTTGTCATGAAGTACGCTTATCAAAGCTTATACCAAATGCCAACAAGCAGCAGTAACGTACAGTTTGACTTTACGGTGTGGTGGAGCTCTTTGCACATTTATTTTTACAAGATTAAAAAACTGTTTTTAAATCGACTAAAAATGAATAAAAATGAAATAATGACAAAAACATGGCGGCGTGAATTTTCGGAGCTCACTCTGCATTTTCAGTCAGTGCAAACAGTAAGATATATTTGCTGCTGCAAACAGTTAGGGCCGAAAAATTGAGCTAGTTAGACCATAAACAAAAAATTTGAGCTAATGCTCACGAGACGCGCGAAAGCCTATAGCAGTTCCGGTTCAGTAGTTTAGCTGAAAATTTAGGTGTTCACGCTAAGTTAATATACAAATACCAAATTCTCTATTTGGATCGCATAACGATAGTTCCGTGGCGCCACGTTGTAAATGATATAGACTTGTGTCGCAGCCTGAAATCGCCAAAAAATCCAAAAAGCCCCCTATTTTGGCATTCAAGGTCATTCAAGGTCATTGAATTCGGCGCCAATCGAGAGCCAGTGTACGACTTCCTATTAGTGATTAATAGTAACTTAGGCCCTATCTCGCACCGTTACTGAGATACAGCAACTTATTAGCCAAAAATTGCAAATTTTGCCCACCCCCTCTCATTTAGCGCCCTCGTTCAAGGCGACCCCCTTCGTTTTTATGAAAAAGCTTTACGGTTCCTGAAACTAGAGTCTTCCAGGCAGCCGACGGTGAAGATTTAGTGATCCTACATAGCACCGTTTTTGACTGATCCACCCGTGTGACGGACGGACATACAGACTGACAGACAGAATTGCGATGGCTAAGACGCGCTGAAAGCAGTAGCTGCTTTCGCGCGTAAAAATAAACTGCAAAATCTAATGCAGATACACAGAACTATTACTAATAACTGCATCACACAAAAGCGTTACTGTTGCAGCGAACAAACCGCGCGATGTGTTTGTTTATGATTATATTCGTCCTTCCGGTAATAAATATGTCGTTGTATTACGGCGCATGCGATGTACTCCGTCCAAAATTAAGGTAATAAAAACCTAAAAGAAATTATTTCGTATTCCTTTTTCGAGTAACCCAACTTTTTAGCCACGACAGCCTAGATCAACGCTACAGACGGACGGACGGAAGGACAACTTACGTTGGCAATAGCGCACTCTGCAGAACGCGCATCGCGCGGTAGAAGTTAACCGGCGTGACAGACAGACAAAGCCAAACGGACGGATGAAAAAATGGGCAATAATTAGCGTATGGCCTAAAGCAAATTTTCACGGAAAAGAAGTTCATAACACAGTGGATCTACATGAAGCCGCATTTAAACCCGACTTGGTCCTGTTTGGTAAAATGTGTCAAAGGGACGCTCACAAAATTTTTAGTTCAGGAAATGAATATAAGTGAGCAACGTCGTGAAGTTTAGGTTTTGCAATAAGACCAAGGATAAGGACGGTTTGGCGCCAACGCTCTGACCGAAGTTCGCCAATAAGAAGACGAATAATACGGCGCATGCATAGAGCCCCCTTCCCCACCGAGCCAAAGCAACAAGTTAGTGAACTTATAAATGTAGCAGCACGCAGTAAAGAGGCCTATAGGCCACAAAATGTCGCGCAGCTGTCCGAGATTCTGTGGCCCGTAGGGGCCCCTAATTATAGGCCCCTAGTTCGGCCGAACACACTGAACATGCCAAAATTCGGCCCTGGATCTCATCTACCTGGTTCGGAGACGTGATCATAGCGTCAAGAAACGATTCCGCCATGTGAGTGAACACGCGACAGTAGTTGCCGACTCTGTACGCAGGCACACGGCAAACAGACGCACGAAATGCCAGGAATACTGGTTGGATATTGTGTAGCATTTATTCACGTCGCCAGCCAAACGAACTGTCAGACAGACGGATAAACGAACAGACAGACCTTGCTACTAATATGTAGGGCTGCCTGAAAATCACGAATTCGCGGCGTTAACGAAAACCGTGAATTTTGTTTTGCAGCGAATTTGTGGCGATTTTTCACATTTTTTGGCATTTTTTGTCGAAATCTATAAATTTCCAATGTTAAACACTATGATATATTAAACCTTAAAAGGCGCCTTTAACTCAGGCCTGGACAGTTACTTACATTTTTTGAGCGAGACATGATGAATATAACAGAATGCATAAATTAACCACTTTCGAAAAGACTAGGCCTAAACTAATTTGAAATTTTAAAAAATTGCTGATAAGGAACGGACTTGGCAACGTTTTGTGCAGAGGCAGCTTGTTGGTAGGGTCCGAGCAGGCCCATAATGCCTTCAAACAGCCGCTGAGAAATCTGCAAGTTTCGCTCCAAATCCTGCACACACACAAAGTGCTGAGTCTGCACAAGCTACATTGCTTTCAGTGTTCATTCAACACAATTTGCATCTGACGCAACGCACGCAACGAACGCAACGTACGCGAAGAACGCAACGCAAGAACAAACACCGCTTTTATCTTCGCGTTTTGACCGTTGCGTCAGCTGCGTCCGTAAAGTACGCAACTAACGCAAAAGCCTTGCGTTGGATGGAAAGTAAGCTTAAGCCTGCGCCTAACGAACATTCCAACCACAGAATGTGCAAACAATAACTGCGACGAGTCCATTGGGGCTACTATCATACGGACTACGATAAGTTTGATATACAATGTGTCTCAAAAAAAAACGTTCCACTTTGTGATTGTCCATATCTTCGTCAAATATTGACCGATTTTCAAAATTTTTTCACTAGCACATTTTGTGGACAAGTAGCAGTAGTGTTATTATTAAACATACCGCCACACCTTAACTGCGTCTCTACACTACCATGTGAAACTCTTATTGTCAAAAATGTCTAAAATGCTAGTAATACATATGCAAAAATTATTTTCTAAAAACAATTTTTCAACAATTTTGATATTAATATCTAATAATGTTTAGTTATTGATGCATTCCTTGTGTTTCTAAACAAAAGCAGATGATATTATTGTAAAAAAAATAATTTTTTATGCAGTGACAATACACTGGTAATGTAACGTGCATTTAGCAATGAGGACAAGGCTTTAAATAAGAACTTTTATGAGTTCAGAAATGCAGTTTGCAAAAAATACTGGCAAAATTTCTTAAGATAAACAGAAACAGGAAAGGACTGGGACACATTACTAAAAAGATTTGGATAACAGGAAGCACTGAACAAAGGCATGAGAGCGGCAGATTGAAGCATGC
>Ga0056128_1007422_pt1 | contig 13844 bp, 16 predicted proteins | sample WorMetLIZISLAND2_FD_71113 | JGI IMG/M metagenome (GOLD analysis project Ga0056128, IMG submission 71113) | Marine gutless worms symbiont microbial communities from Max Planck institute for Marine Microbiology, Germany - Olavius geniculatus... ... | reverse complement strand
GGGTTTGGCAATTGGTATGACTGTGGCAAGGTGCCACTCAGGTGGGAAGTTACCAGTGGTCCAGATATAGTTTACGGCACCCAACAGAGTATCCATAGCAGAATCTGGAAAATTTTTGAGCATCTGGTAGTAAATTGAATCGGGACCAACAGCAGTATCACGAGATATTGATATTGCGTTGGTAAGTTCGTCCATGGAAAATGGATTTTTGTAAATATCTGTATTGTTGGAGGTGAAGGAAATTGAGTATTTTTCTGCATTTTGTTTGTAAGATTTGAAAGGAGTGCTACAATGATCCGAGAAAGAGTTGTCAAAGAAAGTTTTACCCAGAATGTTGTCTATGTCTGACACATCTGTAATTTTAGCTCCATTAACGTAGAGTTGATTGATTTTCTGAGCAGTGTGTTTACCAGATATTTTACGAATCATAGACCAGACCTTTTTTGGACGAGTTGTATTGTTGATTTTTGATACGAAAGATTGCCAAGATTGACGTTTAGTAGATTTTATTATACGCTTTGTCTTGGCTTGTATAATTTTATAATGCTCTAGATTTAAGCGAGTGGGTTGTCTTTCGACGATGTTTAGTGCCTTTTTACGTTCCTTTTTCGCTTTTTTGCACTTATCGTTGTACCAGACTGTGTTGTTTTTTACAACTCTAAGTTTGCTTTTAGGGATGGTTTCATTAGCTGCGTTTATAAGCGAGTTTGTAAACGTACGAGTAGGGTTGTCAGTGTCAAGAATGGATTCTATACTGAGCTGAGAATTGACTTTATTAGAGAAAGCATTCTAATCTGCTTTAGAAAGCTTCCAGCTGCTGTTTGTTTGACATAAAGAAGCTATGTCACATGTAATCTTTATAGAAAAATAATCGCTTCCACAGAAATCCGGATGGGTTTTTCAAAAAAAATCTAAGTATAGAGCTGTGGCACATATACTGAGATCTATTGCAAATTGTACACCAGATGCTAAATTAAGATAAGTCATGGAACCATTATTCATAAGAGATAGGTTGTGTTGGAGTAAGAGATCCTGAATGATCTTACCCTTGCTATCATTATTAAAACAGCCTCAGCTAAAACTGTAGGCGTTAAAAACTCCCAGTAAAATAATAGGCTGAGGTAATTCAAATAAGAGTTTTTAAGGTCTTTTTAGTCCACCTCAGAGACGGAGAAAGATGTTTTGTGACAGGAGACACGAACAGCAACAGCCTGGAGATGAGTATTGAGAGTGATAAATTTGTGTGCAAAGCTATTGTTTACCAAAATGGCTACACCGCCATAAACTATACCATCAGTTACATTTTCAAGACAACGGTAAGCTGACAAATTTTTAAATTTAATATCTGTGTTAGTTTTGATCCGTGTCTCATGTAAACAAACGCATGCAGGATTAAAATCAGAAAGTAAAACCTTTAACTCCTCTTTGTTACTCTGCATGCTACGCATGTTTCACTGTATTATTGCAGACATTGTCTGTGCTTGAAAAAGGGCCAAAAGATTTTACATGTGAGTATATTTCGCATGCATCGAAAACCTCAAAAAATTGCTATAAGTATTACAAAAGAGATTCGTGTAACTGTTGTTTTATATAGTAAGCTAAAAACAGTACAATCTGTATCATGTTTTTGCACGAATTTTGTAATGTTTGCCTACCTACTCATTTTTGATCAAAATTAGTAGTTGTCGTTTTCGCTGTGCATTACCTTTTTTGAAACAACTTCTTCACTCACTTCGTCAGCCATGTCTTGATTTTTTGGTTTCACCACTTATTATTGTTGTTGTTGTTATTATTATTATTACTACAGGCAAAATTTTCTTTGCACGAAGACCATTTGATTGAATCGATTGTTTCAAGACACATTTTGCAATTGATGAACATTGTAGATTTGCATACTTTTTGGCAATTCATATGGTGCTTTAAACCACCCGGTCATCGGCGTCATTTCAGTAAATCTTTGGAGGTATCGCCCTTCCCGTCCTTTTCCTTCCTACTCTCTCCTTTTTTCCTATCTCTACCTTTTTTTCCTCCGTCCCTTACCCTCCTTCCCCTTACTTTGTCCAATTGTTTTTTTCTTTTTTCTTTCCTTAACCCCTATTTTTTCCATTCTTTTTTCTTCACTTCTCCTTAAAAATATGTCTCCTTAAATTTAGCTGAAGGGTCTGGGAGAGCGTTTTAAGCTCCCCAGCGGGGCCTGGGGCAGCCCTAGCCGAAATCAAATTTGGTGCATTTCAGTCTTAAAATGTGACATCTGGTGGTGACAAGTTTAATGATTTTTCTGAGAATCAACTGACCAAATTTTGTGCAGTTTACACAGTAAAGGTCAATCGGGGACCAAAGGTTTGTCGTACGTCGTTTACACAGAACTCACTCAAAAAAAAATTAAATCACAAATTTTGGGAGGATTTGTAGGCCACCAAGTTTCATTCCCTTAATGACGCTCCTGCATTCGGCCATCGTTTTTTTTTCTGTCTGGCGATCTGTTTTTCTAGCACTTTCACACCATTGCAAAACGGTCTATAAAAAATTTTTACTGACTCAGTGGTCATATGCCAGACTCTGTGACCAAGCTACCAAGTGTGACAGCTACAACCTCCCGTCCCCAAATGGGCAAATGTAAATAACTTATTCTTATGTATTTAATTTAACTGTTATGCCTACTGTTTAAATTTTACTTAAAATCATATCGCTTGATGCATTGAATAAGTAACCTTGTGCACAGAAATTAAAAAAAATACTAGTTATTAAAACGGTGTTTGTTTCACAGGCAGTGCTAAAGCGTGATGTCTTTCGACTAGTTGTGTACAGCTAACAACTTGAAGTGCTTGTTGCAGTCGGTGACGCTGCCAGCAGCAGATTTGCCTAACAACATAACAACAATGCCGACGTGTCGTTTTTGTTTTAGACTTTTTGTGACAACTTACTTTTTTCTGGGACACGAACACTCAAATAAATGCCGAAGTGTGCAAACTTGTGTTTTGCACTGTTCTGAATGTGTCGACAGCTCACAAATTCAAACATACTAGAATGTATTTGATTATACATTTTTTTTTCTACTGCAACTATTGTCAATCACACAACACTGATGTTTAGAAAAAAATGCTGCTTTTTGGTCGCACGCTTTATGACAACAGAATTCGCGTCATTTGGCAAGTAACTGTAAATTGTAGCTGTAAACTTATAATTAATTTTTGTAATTACTGTCAGCAAAATAGCCAGAAACGACCACTAGTTTTTTTCTCATTTCCCTTTGTTTAACCCTTTCTTCTCTCCTTTTCTTTAATGCCTTTTTCTTTTCCTTTTACCTCTTTTTTTCCTGTTTTTTTAAGTTCTTTTTTGCTTAGAAGTAAGACCCCTAAAATTCAGCTAAGAAATAAGGGTGATGCCCAAGCAAAAATTTAATCTGTGCATTGTATCTTTAAAATATGCGATCTAGTGGCAACCGTTTTAAATATTGTTTTTCTAGAAATTAACTGACCAAATAGAGTACAGTTCAAACGTGTGCTTATTTTTTCTACATGATTGAGGATGGTTCTTGGCCTTCTCCCACTTGTCTACACCACTGATTTCTGTAGTTTTGCAAAGGTGCATCCGCATCACGACAAATTTATAGTTACGGTTGTACTCACCACACCGTACTTTGGTAAAACGCATTAAATCTGATTTTTGGTGAAAATGAGTTTGGGCTATTTCTGTTAATTACTGTCTGTCCTCTAACATAATTCATCACTTCCTTGTCTGTAGGTGTTTCCATTGCAGAGTTATAAAGCGGTAAAGCGCATTATCTCGGCCATCGTGAAAGATGTTCAATGGCATAACGCATTAACTTTGCTTCAGCGGAGTCATGGTAAAGTTAATGCGTTTAACTATTGTTACATACTTATTTTGGTCGGCGTTCTACAAAGCATTACAATTTTAACCAATCAGAAATTTATTTTGCTGTCACGTGATCGTCTTGTTGATTTTTATGTTGTTGTTGTTGATGGTATAACTTTTAGCAATAAAATGACATATTAGCAGTAATGTACAAGTCTTATGCATGTGTTGTTACATGAACTGAGTTGTTTGGAGGTAAATTACAAAATGACGTTTGAAGGGTTCTGCGAAATAACCGGTTAATCACGGGTTCTTGCACCCGAATGCGCGTGCATCAATCACTCGTAGATGTGTCAACAAGAGAATAATAACAGCTTTATGCAACCAAACATGCACCACTCAGACTAGCCTACGGTGTTGGCTGTTATCTATAAGATTACTGAATATGACGTTGTGTGCCATGGCTACACTCAGACGTACGCAAATGGCAGTTAACTGATTTATGCCTAATTTTCGCTATAATATATATATATATATATATATATATATATATATATAAATATATATATATATATATTAGCATATATATATATCATATTATATATATCAGAAAATAAGGAATAAAATGTACCATCACAATGTACATGGGAGCTGAGCAAGTGGCATACTTATATAACTTTCATTATCGTGCGGTAATAAATAATTTAAAAAATTAAATGAATTTACTCCCAAACGGTAAATGCATTTTCACAAAATTTACAGCAGTGTACTTAACCAGTTATTTCACAGAACCCTTCATTTGTATTTATTGAATGGGCTAGTAAAATGCAAACTTTGGAAATGTTTTTGCTTGGCAAATCTGCACATCGCAGTTTCTATAAATGCGGTTGGTGTTATTTTCAGTGCGTATTCCCTGAATCCAGTTATATCTTCAGTGCAGTATAGTGCTAAAAATAAGTCTGAAGTAGTCCAAGGCTCGTACTGCCGCAGATGCATGCCCTCACGGTAGACCCCAAAGCTGAATTTTTTTCGGCTAAGATTTGGATAGCCAATTTTTTTTTCTGGCTGATTTTTGGGTGAGTGAATTTTTGGCTGTTTTTTGCTAGCTTTTTTATCAGGCTTACTGTAACGGTAGCCTGTCGGACTGGTAGTCGCAAGGTTGCTGGTTTGACTCCAGCCTAGTGCACTACCAAGTTACACCCAGGGGCAAGTTTATGCACATGTGTCTGTTCACCAAGCAGTATAATTTGGTACCAGTGGTCAAAGAGTGGTGATGCTCTGCTGCTGGGAAGGTAAAGATAGGTCTGGCATCGTATTGTTCATGCATCACGGACTCAGTAATCTATCTACCTACAGGCTCAATGGCCATAGAAAGGGAGACAAGCACCCCGCCTATGCTCTGAAGAGGCTTGGGCCGCTTTACTTTTTACATGTAGTGCAATAGCAGACTTACTGCCATCCCAATCAGCCACAAAGCTTTGAGAAATGTGTTTGTGTTACTTGCAGCCATAATTTAACTCTGTGTGTTCTTACATCACAAAAAGATATCATGAGTGCAGCTGTCATCAGACACGTCATATTCTGCATATTGACTGTCATACTTCTCTGTAGTTTTTGTAGTAAGTATTATGTCAGTCATTATTTTTTTCATGTCGTAAAAAAATGTGTTCACTTATTTTTTCCATTGTAACACTAAATTTTAGTAATTCAACAATGGAACTGACATTGACAGCAGTTTTATTGAAACATTGAAGGACATTGAAATTTGCACAATTTTATACTGCAGAATGTTTTAGGTTTAATTTTAGTTTTTTGATTTTCACAGTGTCTCGAAAAATAAACCACTTTTGTTTCTTAAATAGCTTCATGAAACATTGGCCAATTTTAATAATTTTTGGCAAATAACATTGGTACATAAAATCAAGCGTCTTGCGGTTCAAAAATGCAACCATTATGCAAGCTCGGTGTGCTAGTGCACTGTCTTGCTCAAACGTGTAAAAGTCCAACTATCCCCACAGACACATAAATGCCATCTCATTGCATGTTTTTGTAACTGTGACTGTAAAAATTTATCCATTCTCATAAATGAACCGGATTTTTTACCAACTACACCACCAGCTACAACTGGTACAAATTTTGTGTAAATTGATCATCATTCAAGTGAATTATTAAAAAAAACAAAAGGGGGTTCTTTTATGAAACACCGTGTATATAGATAGCATGTGTGTAAGTGAATTTAACTGCCAGTTTGTATTGTTGTTTACTTTGACTAATTGTGTTGTGTAATCCAGGAAACTACAGCATGGATAAGAATCTAAAGAGACGTGTGCCTCTGTCACTGATGAGTCGTGGTCAGCGTATGTTAATGTTGTGTTTGAATAAGCAAACAAAAGCACGTGTCAGTAAAGTCAGAAAACCTCTAGTTGACTGCGCATAGAAAATTAAATGGTGGGTTAATAAACACTGCAAATATTTCAACCTGCAACAAGTCCATAAACTGCCAACAGAAAGTGAGCCGCAGCAGCAAATCGATGAGAACCTACCGATAACTAATGAACAATTGCTTCATGATGACGACACAATTACTTACATGCCATCTAAACTATCTAGTCACACAGAAGGAGTACAAGCTCAGCAGAATAACATTAGTAGCAGCATTACAGCATATGAAAATGTGCCTCCTCCAGGTTATCAAGACCAACGTTTGGCAGGTCAAGATAATAGTAGTATTAGTAACAAAAGAAAAAGACCTCGAACAGTGGAACAAAAAATCAAAGTGGCAAAGGTAAAACATGAGTCGTTGCCACCATGTGGAGAGAAATGTCGCAAAAAATGCTCTGCAAAGATAACCCACAGTAAACGTGTTTCAATACATGAAGACTTTTGGAGTATGGATTACAACCATAGACGAAGCTGGCTGTCAGGTCATGTTCACACTAACCTTGTTCATAGCAGACTTCCAGGTGGCAATACAAACCGACAACCTCAATCATATCACAATATTTTTAGTTTGCAAGCTGACACTGAAGCAACTGCGACAGTTTGCCAAAAAATTTTCTTAAGTACCTTGGGTTACAGCAGCAACAGGGTCTTGTTGGAACTTACTGAAAATGTTCGAACGAACAACGGTGTTCCCACTGCAGATCGTAGAGGCAAAAATACTCCGCCATACAAATCAGATCATGACTTGATCTCTGAGCATATTGAAAGCTATCATCCACTGCTATCACACTAGAGAAGAGAGCATGCTCCGCTTAAACAGTATATTACAAACGAGACCAATTTGAAGAAGATGCATGCAGATTTCATCCAGAAACATAATGCTAATAAATGCAGCTATGAGACTTACAGGAAAATATTTGCAAACTTACATATTTCCTTTGCAGAGCCCGAAGTTGACAAATGCGACGATTGTGTCTTTTATGAACACAACGTAAGTAAGTAAGTAAGTAAGTAAGTATGTGCATATTTAAAGTGCGCAATGTCGGCCAGTGGCCGAATCTGAGGCACTTGGCTGAGCCGCTAGGGGGAGCAGTAAACCTGCTGGAAGCAGTGAGTTTTAAGGAGGCGACGGAATGTGTCTGCAAAGGCAGAACTACGAATGCTAGAGGGTAGTGAGTTCCAAACTGTGGGGGCTGCAATGAACCGCGGGAGGCAAAGGTTGTGCGGACACGTGGAACCGACAAAAAATTGTTGTTGACAAAACGCAGAAAACGTGTGGGAGTGTAATGATTAAGCAGAGAACGTAGATAAATAGGTTGAGAGGAGTTGAGAATGTTGTACGTCAATGTGGCAAGTTTGAATTCAATGCGTTGATCAATCGGGAGCCAATGCAGATCCTGGAGAATATCAGATGAGCGTGTATTACGAGGGAGAGCGTGACTGGCAGCAACTCTGGCAAGTGTATTTTAGACGCGTTGAAGACGGTTGATATTTTTCTGAGTGGTGCCGAAAAGAAGAGAATTAGCGTAGTCTAAGCGAGAGCAGACCAGGGAAGAAGCGACTGATCTGGCCATATCATCAGTGATGGCCGAACGAATATGGCGGAGTGACCGGATGTGATAATAAGCATATTTGCAGATGGAGCTGATGTGTTTATCCAAAGATAAGTGACAGGCCAAAGTGACACCGAGAATTTTTATGCTGTCAGGCAATAAAACTGAGCAACCAGCAACATCAACAGAACGGACAGAAGCAAAGGTTCTAGAAAGCTGACGAGTACCAAGTAGCATCGCATCTGATTTATCAGAATTTAGTGTCATTCCGTTGAGGCAAAACCATGAATGTAAAGCGTGCAGACAGCTAGTAAGGTTAGCAATATCAAATGATGGATCGGATGGATTTAACGCGATGAAGAGCTGAGTGTCATCAGCATATTGCTGATGACAAACCTGGAAAAAGCGAGTAATAGTTGCAATCGGTGTAGTATATGTCGCAAATAACAATGGCCCAAGGACGGAACCCTGGGGAACACCGGTGGTACACCTGGTCGGAGTTAAGGAGTGATGGCCAATGCGCACTGACTGGGTTCTGTTTGGCAGATAAGACGAGCCAAGAGAGTACAGAGCCAGTGATGCCGAAACTGGTACGAAGACGGTTGATGAGAGTGACATGATCGATGGTATCAAAGGCTGCACTAAGGTCCAAAGACACAAGCAAGATCGAGGAACCAATGTCTGACGCACGGTAAACGTTGTCTAGTGTTGAGAGTAAAGAAGTTTCAGTAGAGTGACGAGGCCGGTAAGCTGACTGGTGGTGGTTGAAATTTGAACAGGCAAGTATATGTGGTTGGAAGCGTGCGAGAAAAAAACGTTCTAATATTTTGGATATAAAATCGAGGTTGGAGATAGGCCTATAACTAGAGGGATCGGATGTGTCGAAAGTGGGCTTTTTAAGGAAAGTTGTAATCGCAGCGTGTTTAAAGCAAACAGGAAAGCAACCGTTGCTAAAAGAGCGGTTTGCCAGTTCAGCAATTAATTCGGCAAAGACGGCGGCACATGATTTAACTAGAGATGGCGGAACGAAGTCGATTGATGATGACTTTAATGGGACGGAATGAAAAATGCGGAGAACTTCAGCTGTGGTGACAGACTGACAGGTGTGAAAAAAGGACCAGTACGAGATGAATCTTGAAAGGAAACGGGGTTGGTTATTAAGGCAAGCTTGTTAGAGACTGCAAATTTAAGACCAGAGATTTTAGACACAAAAAAGTAGAGAAAGAATTAACTAGATCCCTATTCTCAGCTTCTGTTCGCGTCTTATCGGTGTGGTGAGCATGCAACAGTTAATAAACAATAAACGATGAGTTGAAGGCCGAATGGGAGCTGCATCGAAAACGTGCATCTGCAGCCCGTAAAGCCTATCGCAACGACAGCACTCGAAATTGGCCTACTACTACTGCTGTATTTGCTGTAGATCTTCAGAAGTTTCTGCTACTGCCTCGGATGCCAGACCTAAAATCCTGCATTTTTACCTCCAGGCTTGTAGTGTTTAATGAAACTTTTGCAATGATAGGCTCTCAGAGTCAGAAGGTACACTACTTGGCAGTGTCGTATAAAAGTATTAGTGGAAAAATCGGGGTGATGTAGTTAGTGCCTTTTACAGGATCTTACAGAAAGAAAGAGATTGCCAAGAGTTTATTTTCTGGCTGGATAATTATTCAGCACAGAACAAGAACTGGGTTCTGTACTCCATGTTGTTGACACCTGTTAACACGAAAAACACATTTTCTGGTCCACTGAGTGTTACACTGCGTTACTTGGTTCCTGGCCATACTCATATGGCTGCTGATAGCATTCACGGCCATATTGAGAAATGCATGAGACAGAAGAAGAACGTATTTGATATGGAAGACTTAGTTCAAGTTCTTGGTTCTGCTGCTCGTGGTGTTTAAGTTCTGCAAATGAACTGTGAAGATTTCTTAGAATAAAATAATCTTTGCAGGACACGCACTCGTAGCAATGACATTCCACTTTTCAAGGATATCGTGGAGGCCAAGTTTATGAAAGGTGAAAAAAACTGCTGTATAAAACAAGCTATGCAGAAGAAGAGTACAAGAAATGTGACATTTTGAAGGCAAAGGTGAAGCTTGCAGCAGCTCTGCCTCAAGGCGGGACAAAGCCACGCGGTATTCTAACGTCAAAAAAAATGAAGATTGTGAGAGATCTGATTCTTAAGATGCCATCTTCTAGACGTGATTTTTGGCATTCTCTGCCTAAATCTGACACTTCACCAGACAGGGCATCGTCTTTGTGCGTTAAAAATGACCACTTTTGATGCAACAGTAAACTTACGCACGATGACTCAAACGACGCGATCTTACGCAAGGGTCAAACCTTTTCGGGAACCGAAATTCGAAGTTAATATCTAATCCCCAAAAAATCCTCACAAAGTCAAAAATTTGGCCCAAAAACGGACTTAAAAATTTTCAGCCAAAAACGCTCCTGTATAAAAATTTCACCTATAAACGGCCCCTAATCGTCATCGTAGGTCCATAAAAGTTGTATAGTGACCAAACAATATGGTCTCGGGAATTCCAAATATGTGGTCATTTTAAACCCCCTACCCACATGTCACGTGACACGGGGCATGCGCAGTGAACATTTGGCCTTTAACATGGGCAAATGCAACTTTGAGGCTTTATATCTACGTAACGCTGCAAGATAGACGCATGGTTCCAATGGACCACCAATAAGAAACCACATACGCCGAGTCGAATGGTCACGTGACCGATGACGTCACGTGACTCCAAAGATCAAACTCGTGACCCCATTATCTTTGAAGCGCTATATCTCCGTAACAGTGCAAGATAGACGCTTGGTTCCAATGGACCACCAATAGGAAACTGCATGTGCCGAGTCCAGTGGTCACGTGACCGATGACGTCACGTGACCCCAAAAGGTCAAACTCGTGACCCCATTATCTTTGGGGCCCAATATCTCCGTAACGGTGCAAGATAGATGCATGGTTTTAATGGACCACGAACAGGAAACGACATATGCCGAGTCAAATGGTCATGTGACCGATGACGTCACGTGACCCCAAAAGGTCAAACTCGTGACCCCAAAATCATTGAAGCCAAGTATCTCCGTATCCGTGCAAGATAGACGCACGGTCATCATTGACCACCAATAGGAAAGTGCCCATGCCGAGTCCGATGGTCACGTGACCGATGACTTCACGTAACCCCAAAAGGTCAAGGTCGTGACCCCAATAACTTTGGGCCCCATATCTCCGTAACGGTGCAAGATAGCTGCATGATTTATATGGACCGCTAATAGGAAACCACATATGCCGAGTCCAATGGTCACGTGACCAATGTCGTCACGTAACCCCAAAAGGTCAAACTCGTAACCCCAAAATTTTTGAAGCCTCGTATATCCGTATCTGTGCAAGATAGATTCATGGTCATCATTGACCACCACTTTGAAACTGCTCTCGACGAGTCCGATGGTCACGTTCCGATGACGTCACGTGACCCCTAAAGATCAAAATCGTGACCCCCAAAATATTTAAGGTTCAGTGTCTTCATGCAAGCAGATGGTTTATAATCGACCATTAACATAAAAACTTTGTTATTGTAATAAAACAGCAAATATAAGTGTACAAAACATCAGTTTATACACTTGTTAACGGCGACATGCAATGAGTGACACATCAATAACAACAAAAATCATAAAAAGGTGATATTATTCAACAGCACATTGACAGTTAGGCGATGTGATGTAATATCACCTTTTTATGATTTTTGCTATTTTTGATGTGTCACTCATTGCATGTTCCGTTAACAAGTGTATAAATTGATGTTTTGTACATTTATTTCAGTTAGTGTTTGGGTTAATTATGTCGAGTGCAAGGTGAAATTATCTCGAAAGTCAGAAAACGCTGTTGCCAATGACCGGGTTTTGAAGTTTTTGTTTGATGACGAGACGCAGCAAATAGATGCGGTCGTGCAAGCTTCGATAAGAAACATGTCATACTGTGAAAGTACGCTACAAGCATTACATGTTAAGTAAGTACTAAATAACAAAAAATCTGATCTAATATGGGGCGTCAGTTACGTTACGTCGAGTACCCAGTGTGGGACGAGTGGAGTTTACTGGGCGCCATAGGAATACACCTAACCCTAACTCTATACCCTGACCCTAACCCTACACCTAACCCTGACCCTACACCTAACACTAACCCTAACCCTAAACCCTAACCCTAATCCTAACCCTAACCCTAACCCTATTAATAGTTATACGGTATATATATAAAATAATAGGCGCAATGTATTCCTATGGCGCCCAGTAAACTTCACTCTACCCGCAATTTGCTTTGTTTGTATGTGTATGTATTCGAAATTGCGGCTTGATAAACATTTTCATACGTGTCTACAACGGTGTTATGTAACACACCGCCGTAACAACGTGCCGCACCGTAAGTACAGGGAAAAAGTGACTTGGTTAGGATTGGGTTCAGGGTTAGATTTTGGGTAGCCTAGCATCTATGCTAAGTTGACATATACGTTATACACGGTTTAAGCAATTTATGTGGTCGATCAATTACGCTGCATGGTGAAACGGTGAAAGACGAGTTAAAAAACCTTAAACCTAACCTTATCCTTAACTCAAACACTAACCAATTTTGATTGTGAAATTGAAAAAAACAGAAGTTGTAATTAGGTTAGGCTTTCACCACGCATCACTGTCGATTGACTATGCAGATTGCTCAAATTTACGTATTATATATCTGCAGTGTTAAAAATGTGTAACTTAGACATACTGATGTTGTTTATTGTCATTTTTCTGTTTGTCTTGCAATGCATATGCATTTTGTTGCACTGTGCTGCTGCAGATTGACTTGGATGACAACTTTGGCATAAACCATTCAAGCTGCAAATGTGTTATGGGGCAGTATCAGTGTCACCATGTTGCGGCAGCACTCTTGTTTGGGTAAAAGGTAGCATGTAAGGTATATACTAGATAATTTGGGAATCATATATTGAGCCTGTCATACTCATGAGCCGTTACTGACCTGTAGAACTGAGACCACATTTTTTTCATATGTTTGGTCTTCGCTGTGCAATCAGCAGTAAAATGTGCAGTATAGGTAGCAATCTGGGTAAACTTAACTGAATATTACAAATTTACAATGCCGTGGACTTCACCAAAACAATCTATGATGGACGTGGCCACAGTCTACTGGCATGTGAAGGGGCAAAGGGGCAGTCACCCACCCTATCTCATTTTTATTTGTGATGGGCTGAGGGAAGAAATATAGATGCAAATGTTACACCTCTGTATTATAAATAATAGTGCTATAAAAATAATGTCATAAAAACTACAGCATAAGTAGCAATGTAAAAAAATGTGCAGCTAATTAGTAATTCTAGTTGTGTTATTGCTATCAGCATTGTCAGCTGCCAACAGAGTATGAGTGGGTAATACTGCCAACTGTGTATGTGCAGTTACAAAAGGACCAGCAAGACTGATGTCAAATGCTCCTGGCTTTGTCGTCCAAAAAACGCCACCCGGAGTAATGTACAGATTGTGCAGGATTTGTTTCCAGAAAGGAAAGCTGGCTACAGGTGTGTAACTCCTCTTAGAGCTTTCTTTCACACTCTGCGTGATCGGAATCGAGGGGGTAATGCCGAGCGCCAAAAACTTTGCATCAGGAGTAATTTCCGAGCGCAGGTGAATGTTTTGCCTGTTGCCAAGTTATTCCATGGTTTTGCCAAATGTGGCATTGGCCTGGAGTTGACCAGGTCAAAAAACCAAAATTCGGATAAAAATTCTTCAAAAATTGGGGGATGGAACTAGGTCCCCCAATTTTTGGCTTCAACACACATTTTAAAAATGAATTGCACCGAAATGGCTAGAGATAGACCTGGACATTTTGCGCATGACATTTTTTAGCATAGAACATACATTTTTAAGAATCTACAAGTAGTTATTTTACAGCTATTGGCTCGTGTAGCTTGAAAACGGTTGCAGATCGGCGAAGACATGTTGCTTATCATAACAAGCAATATAGTGACAAGCCTT
>Ga0056128_1007421_pt1 | contig 13845 bp, 5 predicted proteins | sample WorMetLIZISLAND2_FD_71113 | JGI IMG/M metagenome (GOLD analysis project Ga0056128, IMG submission 71113) | Marine gutless worms symbiont microbial communities from Max Planck institute for Marine Microbiology, Germany - Olavius geniculatus... ... | reverse complement strand
AGTCCATTGCAGAGGAACCACTGACACAGCTCAGTTAGGCATGCTTGCATGTTGTTAACTTGAGTGGCAACAGATGTGTTGGTGAATTTCATATACACTTGAGTGTCATCAGCGTATTGACGCTGTGAGATGTTGTGTCTGTCAGCAACCCTGGCAATTGGTGAGATGAAAGCTGTGAACAGGAGTGGTCCGAGGATCGATCCCTGTGGAATGCCGCAATCACACAGCATAGGTGGAGACTGAGCTGAGCTGACTTTAACCCAATGCTGCCTTCCATTCAGGTAGGACTCAATCCATGATAGCACCAAGCCATCTCAGCTCTCGGCAAAGCTGCTTAGCCAGTACAGAATTTGAGAACGAGAATGGCGTGAATGAATGTGCAAACACTGACAACATGAGTGATGTACATTGTAAATTTAAGCGTCTTGGCACGCATCTGACATATGGCGTGTGCACCTTTGGCGTCCAGGTATGAGGCCTGAGTCTCAGCGTCGGCGTGTGGCATTTTGTCCCTGTTTCTAGGTATCTGGTGGCATGCTAATTTTGTTATTTTTGCATTGTTTAGCGGCGTTTATTTAGATTTACTGAACTACTGAAAGGTTAAGTCTTGTTTTCACATGTAAAAATTGTTTTGTGGTTATTATTTATGTGTCCTGCGGTCTTTTAATGGAGTCCTGCGGTGTCCTGCGGTTTTTAGGCATACCGGAACAAACGGCACCGTCCAATGATGTGGCATAATCCTATTTCATGAATATGCATTAACTTTGGACACTAATATCCTACAATTACACATCAATTAACAAACACCATTCACCTGAATTGCTTTAGAACTGAATAAGCTGCATAATACGTATACATTATTGCGAAAAAACGTTAATTATGACAGCGAAGAAAAAAAGTTGCAAAAGGTTTGCACTCACCAGGACTCGAACCCGAGACTTTTCGCGCAGCAGATACGCACGCTACCAGACTGCGAGGGGCTCTCGGCAAAGCTGCTTCAATAACACTATTTGTGTTAGCCCCATATAGTAGCCCGACAGCTGTGCTATATTTAGCCGTGCTATAGTATTACTGCCGTTTGATTGGCTAGAGCTATTTGATCCAACGCTGTACAGACCTGCTTTTGTTCTGGGTAAAAAGTGGACCCGGTTACGATCACCGATTGGTGAAAATAAGTAAGAAGGTTAATATCACCAATCAGTGATTTTAACCTTTTAGGCTAAAATCACCGATTGGTGGAAATTACATAGAAAGTTAAAATCACCGGTTGGTGATTTTAATCTTTGTTGCCAAGATCATCGATTGGTGGAAATAAAAAATAAGGTTGAAATCATCGATTGGTGAAGTTAATACCAACACCAACATTACCGATCTGCTAAAATAAATGACCAGCGATCGGGCATATTTTTAGTGCCTCATGCATGTACCCCAAATGTCGTTTTCGTTTGTGAACTGAAGTAAGTAAGTAAGGTAAGTAAGACTTGGCACTTACATAGGTTTTAAAAGATTTGTATAATATCCATAATCCTACTATGTATAACACCGTTAATTTTAGGTCTCTAAGTAAGATGCTAAGATGCAAACTAGGTATGTTATTTTATACTGCAGAACCTATATTTGGCATCGTTTTTGAACTGGTACAGAATCTACTCACTATCTGCTATAAACGGCTGAGCACTGGAGATGCTGACTACCTTTTTTCCGTTGTGGAAGCTTCCTGTCAAATGTTGTCACTAATGCCTTAGAGTCAAAATTATGAACATTATTCTTTCAAAAGTTATTTATAAACATTGTTATTTAATGCAGCCTATGTAGTTCTATTTTTTTTAAATTTTTGATTGCATGTTGGTTTGTGTTAGACCTATAATGAAGCAGTAACCTAACTCTTGCAAGTTTTTATTCTTAATAAATTGTATTCCAACGACAGGTTTGCAAATGAAATATTGAAACACCAACACAGTTAAAACGAAAATGATGTTAACTATACTCCAAAGTACCATACCATACCATAGGGTTGGGTATGTGTAAATATCATGGTTTTGCCCCGTCGGTGATCGTAGTTCACACGGCTAGTATTATCGATTGGTGATTTTTTTATATTTGTATTTCCATCACTAGTACTCTTTATAAATTAGTTGCACTGACAAATCACAATATATTGCTGTCAGCCTGTCGCAGCATCCCGCCTGGCCTGCAGGTATTTAGCTCTGCTGTTCAGGCAGTGCATCATCGTCATCGCCAATGAATATCATGTCTGCAGCCTTTGATGTATAACAGTCAACTGCACCATTTTCACTTCAGGCACTCTGTAGTGTGACCTCGGCAAAGAGTCCACTACTTAATACTATACAGTTACAGTAGTTATGATAGTCAAATTTGTGACAAAGATACTGCTGTTCCTGTGACTGAATAGTGCTGTTTGATGTTATTTAGCAGAAGTGACAGTTGCTGGCAATGAGTGTGCCTAAGACTAAAGCTCGCTGGTTTCGGGTTTACAGTGCTGATAGAAAAGTTAGAAAACCCATCGGAGCAAACACGTTGGAAGAGTTCATTTCTGAAGGTATGGAACTGATAACCTGCAGGCTATACTATTTTGATAATTCATTTGTAATACAATTGTGCAGTTGCTTTTTTGCTTATTTTGTTGTAAAAGATGTGTTGTCCATAAACATTTAGAACATTTCTGTTAAATTAGCTTACTTTTTTAGAGTTTAGGAACTTTGAACATTTTGGGATTACAGTGGTAGGATTTTTACGTGCTGAATAGATGCTCTTCTGCCAACAGACTTTCATCACTGAGTGAATAGTGAATATAGTGCCTTCCCTCCAGAAATTAGTGTTTAATTAATCTGTTAGTTGTTAAAAGGGTTTGATTAATTTTTCAATCGATTCAAATGTGTATAAGTTGTTGCATGGTACATATTGTGAGGTTATGTACTGTTAATTAATGCATATCGTAATGGTTATATTAAATTTTGCTTTCTGTTTTAAACTTGATGTAACCGATTTTGCATTGACATAATCAAAAGAATTAACTGAAACTTACGAAGTACACTGCGCCATGAAGGATTTTGACTATAAATTGTGAACTTGTAATGTTTATTATTAGAGAAGTACTGTGTTGATAATTTTAATGTTGTTCGTTGAATGTTGATCGTAGGGAGGAAGAAGTTTTCTGTTGACTCAGCAACTTCAGTGAATGTAGTTCTGGAGGAAGATGGAACCTGTGTAGATGAAGAGGAATATTTTCAATATGGACTTGAATCTAACACTATCCTAATGCTACTCAAGTCTCGCGAAACATGGACAGGTACTAGAGACCAGTAATATTGTTTTTACGAGGGTCATTCGATAAGTAGGTTACAAAACAGCTAAAATCATTCTGTTAGTTTTCCAAATATTAAAAAGCTGAAATATACGTTTTGTAGGGAATTTAATTCTTAGTAGCAGCTGTGAGTTTTATGATGATGACGTCACTGTGACGTCATTTATAAACATAATACGACAACATTGCCACTGAAATCATCCCGTAGCGAACAGCATGATGTTATTGTATTTTTGTGGGCCAAAAAATAAATGCAAATCAGATTCATTCTGCGATGCATCCACTATATGGTGGCAAGTGCTTTACAAAGCGAACAGTTCACGTTTGGTGTAAGAAAATGCTAGGCGGGCAGAAATTTGTATCATATACCGAGGTGCAATCAGTCATTCTTCAGTGGCATGGACAGCAGAGCAGCCTGCATTGTTTTTTGCATTGGGCATTTAGAAGTTTGCTGTCAGATAGGACAAATGTTTGAGCAAAATTGGACGATATGTTGAAAAATAAAACATTAGTCTTTAGCATTTAAAGAGATGGTGTTAACTTGTTAAGTTTATTTATTTTCTCATTCCTATGCTGTTTGTCACTTGCGAGTTATGATAGATTACTGGTGGGGAAGATAATACATGTGTGGACTGTGTTCTGTGAACAGATGACGTCACAACAATGACGTCATCATCAAAAAAATTTCTACACATCTTCAGAAAGACAAAACATATTATATTTCCGATTTTTTAGGTTTGGCAAACTAACAGAATCACACTGTTTTGTAACTTATTTATCGAACGACCCTCGTAATACACAGTGTTTCATCAGAAGGCACCCTTTGTTTTTCTTTCATAATTCACTTAAATGATGATCAATTTACAGGAAATTTTTACCAAAGGTAGCTGAAGAAATACTAATTGAAAATATTTTGACAAAATATGGCTGTTGGTTAAATATTCTTTGCTAGTCATAATGTAATGTGCTGCGAGTACAAACTTGCTTGTCACAGCCTGTGCTGACAGTTGCTGATTTGCTATCCTGCTTTGATGGTGAACTTCATTGGGTTCACTTATGACAAGCTGTTGAAGTTTTACCATTGCAGCCACAAAAAAATGCCGAAAATGATCACTTTCACACACTTGTGGGGATAGCTTGACTTTTATATCTCCTAGCAAGACAGTGCACCAGCACACATCGCTTGCGAGATGGTTGAGTTTTTGCTCACAAGACACTTTATTTCATGCCCTCGTGTTGCTTAGTGCTGAATCGAATTACATTTTCTATCAGTGAACCAGATAAAGTTCACCATTGAAACAGGGTAGCAACTGACAGCACCAGTTGAGACAAGCAAGCTTGTACTCATGACACATTATGACGTCAGCGTTACGTCACGACCAGCAAAGAATATTTAACTAACAGCCACATTTTGCCGAAATATTTTGAGTTAGTATTTCTTCAGCTACAACTGGTAAAAACTTTTGAGCTGAGCTGGAATTTTGGGGGAAAACTTGAGTAATCGACTGACAGGCCTAATCCAGCTGGAATATTTTAGTGTTTCTTGAAGAAAACAGGCAAGTTAGACCTGCAAAAAACATAATCTAGAACTTTAGTAAAAATTAAAGTGCATTTATCGGCACAAAAATACCAGACAAATGTCTACTCTGTTGCTATATGGATCAGTTAACTCTTAGAAAATTGTTAGTATTTTTATGTTACAATAACTACAAACCATATCGGCTCATTTGATTACCTTTCTGTAACATTTACGTGTCATGTATTGCTAGATGTAGGTAAAACTATGGAGGTGACGCCGGAAGCTGATAGCACCGGTAATAAATGTAATAATTTCACCGAGTTTTCACGTGACGACCAACCGAATGATTCCACAGAGTTTTCATATGAGGGTCCACCTGTTCCACCAACTATTCCACCTGGTATGATTATGTTTCTGGTGTTCTTCATTTGTTACCATTTGCCTAATTGACTTTTGCAGAGCACTGGAAATAGCTGATTTACTTTCAAAGAATTATAGTCCGCAGTAAGAAGCTTCGGAAAGTGAGCAAAAACTGAATCGAGGTTCTTTTATTGTAACAAGAACTACTGACAAGCTTTTAAGTACTACCAACATGGATGATCTTGAAATCCAAAAAGCTGGTTTTTAGTGTTTTTTTACAATTTCATGTTGTGACAGATATTTCACCAATGAATTATACTGAAGTTACTAGAGATAGACCAAAACAACCTGCATATAAAATTTTTTCCATAGTACGTAGATTTTAACCATTTGCATTTTAATTTCCTAGGTTCAAGAAGTCTTGTGAATGCCATACGGAGGCTTCACATTTGGATACTCTTTCCAAACACATTATTATTTTATTTCAAGTTGTAGACTGATTCCTCAAGTAGCAGAACTGATGCTGTCACACGTCATGTGAGCATTGCTCAAATTACTTGTTGATACAATTTGAGTCACACCATTTAATTGCCCGACCATGAAAACATTCTGTTTTGTGCAAAAATCTAGGACATATGTCTTGTACAAGTGAAGCTAAACCAGTTTTGGGTTCCAATTTTCTCCCAGTTATATTACTATAGCAGTGTTTTTCAACCTTTTTGCTGCAGCAGAACTCTAAGTAAGTGTCAAAATCACTCACGGAACCCCATCCATGAGTCCAGCGACGTACGTACGCGAGGTTGAAGCTACAGGGTGTCTACAGACTCGTTTTTCTAGCAGAGCAGAGCCCCCATCGAAATGAGAGCAGGAAAAGATGAGTAAATTATACTATGCATTTTGACTGCATTTTTACACAGCAGTACACTATTTTATTTAACCATACACGACGAGCAAGGCTGTCATCGACGGCCGATTAGCCCCCGCCACTGACCCAGAAAATTTATCACCTGGACGACAGGTGGACACCCTCGGACATATACGCATTTTAAAATTTTTCTTAGCAGAGTGTTCAAAGAATTGAATTAACTAAGTAAATGGTCAAATGATTTCATAACCATAACTGTAATCAATACGTTCTTCTTTTTTCTTCTTTATTTCCGATAATGCACTAATCCTCGAAGTTGATGCATATAGAGAGCCTACGTTATAATTTAAGCCTAAATGCAAATATGCCAAAACTACTAACAACAAAAATGATTTAAAACAGTAGATCTATAAAATAAATGCACGCAGAAGCACAATTTCGAACAAGGGATTTGATGTTGCGTTTCTACAACATTGTCTGGTTTGATTTCACACCCTAGCTTATTTTTTACTGGCCAGCTGCGGAACCCTTGGTAGACGCTCGCGGAACCCTTGGGTTGCGAGGAACCCGGGTTGAAAATCACTGTACTATAGCAACAAGGGTCAGTCGTGGTAAAAATTAAATGACACCATTTAGTTGTATGACCCCGAAAACCCCCTGTTTGGTTTAAGGCTCGCGAAGATGTCTTTTGTACAAGTCGAGTTATACCCAATTATTATTGTATTTGAATATTAACGATTGGTTGCTATGGCAACAAGGGCCAGTCCAAGGTAAATTTATATGACACCATCAGATTGTAAGGTAAAGGTAAAAGGTGCCTTACCCCAGAGGGGCATAGGCGGGGTGCTCATCTCCCTTTCTTATAGGACTTTAAGCCCATAGGTGGATAGACCACTGAGTCCGTGATGCATGGCCAGTGTGACACCAGACCTTCGGTTACCTTCCCAGCTGCAGAGCGTCACCGCCCTTTGACTGGTACCAAATCATACTGCTTGGTGAACAGAGGCACATGTGTGTGAACAACTTGCCCAAGATTGTTAGTTACCTGACGAGTCGGAGCTGATCCTGGGACCTTTCGGTCACCAGTTTTGCTCCACCAAGCCTCACAGATTGCCCGACCCCTAGAACCCTCTGTTTGGCGTAAACATCTTACATTTATCTTTTATAGGGATCCAGTTGTACTGCCTTGAAATGTTCATTTCCCATAATGCAAATTTTTGACTTTGGGCTTTTGGTTGCCATGGCAACAAGGGGCAATTGGTGGTAAATTAAAATAAACCGTTAGATTGCCTGACTCCGAAAACCCTCTGTTTGGTGTGAACATATTGCAAGTATCTTTTATGTGGACTGAGTTAAACTCCTTTTAGTTCTCTATAGGCCATAATGCAAATTTATTTTCAAAATTTAGGGGTATAATTGGGGTACATATAAACTTCATAGAAAATGAAAACATTAGTTTTCTGATTCTCTGTGCCATGCAGATTACAGAAATGTATAGGTTTACAAATCTTCAGAAAATTCCTACGACGGTACATTGTGAACCAGACTATAACTCTACTGTCGCATTTAATCTTATGCCATGAACTTCATTATAGAAAGAGGTCAGACTTTGTCACTGTCTCTAACGACTTTGTTTGGACTACCTCTAGTAACTTCACTTCAGTTCACATTCATGTTCGACCTCTATCTAAGACAAAGACTCCACTCAGCATCTACAGCAGCTTTGATTTTTCCTGCTATACAGCAACTTGGAGACTGAAGTTTGACATCCAATCCATAGCCGCTAAGTTGTGGAATGTAACTGCCATATGAATTCACATCTGCAACATTTCCGTTAACTTTTCGGCATTAACTGAAAACATTCCACTTTCATCAGTGTTATGTCAGTGTCGACAAGTGACATTCCACAGTCAGTTTTTTGTTTGTTAAAATATAGTTTTTTGTGGGGTTTTAATTTTATTTTTACCATGTTTTTACTCTCATGTATCATAGTATAGCTAGACATGTTTTGCACTTAGCACTAATTCTGTCATTATGATGTGGTTTATGGTAATATGGGCCTTTTTCACAAATACACTGTCTGTGATTAAATTATGTTTGTTGTGCATATTATGCAGGAGTGAACTTCGAGGTGAAGCTTGAAGCCGATAGTAATGATATCACTGAGCGTCCACATGATGACAAGCAAAAACCGTATTTGTGTACAGTGTGTGACAAACGGTTTGCAACGAAATATTATATGAAGGTGCACAAACAAATACATATTGGAGAAATGCTTTATTCGTGTGATCAGTGCGAGCGACGTTTTCCTGCTCAGCATGTCTTGAGGAAACATCTGAATATTCACAGCGGTAAATACAAGTGCACTGAGTGTGGAAAATGCTTTATGAACAATCAAAAGTTAACTAAGCACCAGCGAAGTCATTCAGGAGAAAAACCATTTCAGTGTTCTGTCTGTGCCAAACACTTCGCCACTAAAGATTCTCTTGCTGTTCACAGCAGAGTTCACAAAAGAGAGAAGCCATGCGAATGTTGCAAGTCTGCAACTCTGAGCAAACACATGGGAGTTGATGCGGGAGAAAAACTGGTAGACAGATCATACAAGTACAAGTGTTCACTGTGCGACCATTGTTTCCATAATCAGCATTCTTTGAAGAGACACAATAATATTCACAGCGGTAAATACAAGTGCATCGAGTGTGGAAAGTGCTGTATCAACAATCAAAAATTGTCCGAACACAAGCTACGTCATTCTGGCGAGAAGCCATTTGAATGTTCTGTTTGTGGCAAACGATTTGTAAGGTCCGATCATCTTGTCGTTCACAGCCGAGTTCACAGTGGAGAGAAGCCATATGAATGTCAAGAGTGCGGAAAAGCATTTACGCAGACTGGGACTCTGAACAACCACATGTTAGTCCACACGAGAGATAAATCGTCTACAAAGAAAGGAAATATGAAGCAGCACAAACAAATAAACAATGGAGAAAAGTTGTACTCGTGCACTCAGTGTGCCAAGTGCTATAATACTCAGCATGCCTTGAAGAGACATACGAATACTCACAGCAGTAAATTCATGTGTACTGAATGCGGAAAATGCTTTATGAACACTCAGAAATTAACAAAACACAGTCGAGTTCATTCTGGCGAGAAACCGTTCCAGTGTACTGTTTGTGGTAAACGATTTTCACAGTCGGATAGTCTTGCTGTTCACAGCAGAATTCACAGCGGAGAGAAACCACACAGGTGTCCCGAATGTGGTAAGGCATTTAGTCAGTCTGCAAATCTGACTGGCCACATGGCAGTCCACACGGGAGACAGACCGTACAAGTGTTCAGTGTGCAACAAAACCTTCAAGAGATTCAGCAGCATGTACACACATAAACATCGTGAGCACAGCAACGGAAGAGTTTACGACTGTTCTTACTGCGAGAAGCAGTTTAAAAGTGTGGTTGAACTCAAGCGCCATGTTACTATCCACACTGGTGTAAGGCCGTACTCATGTAGACACTGTTCAGACAGTTTTACGCATGCCAGCTCACTCAGGGCACATCTGCTGAAGACACACAACGAGGGTAATTGGAAGTTATGTCACATTTGTTCCAAAATGTTTTCCGAGACTGGTATACTTACAAGACATTTGCTTTCTCATGAACGTGCGATGCCATATGTTTGCTGCGAATGCCCTCAACGTTTCTATTCAGTGAATGACTTGAAGTCTCATCAGCTTTTACACTCTGATGTCAAGCGGTTTTGCTGCGGTACATGTGGTAAGCTTTTCAGATGCAAGCAGAGTGTTGCACGGCACTGTGCTGACTGTACCTATGAAGAGGAATTTGATGCCATCAGTCAGCTGAATGATCAAAGTACTGTTTCATATTAACAGCTTGATGTCACTGGTATATAACTGTTGCAGTCAGCACAAGATTTAGCATGTTGTCGATCCTTGATCTTCAGGGCTGTAGCCAGATGACTTTAACAAAGGGCATTGAGGTTGACTCCAACTCTGGGCTTTTGGTTAGTTCAATTAATCCAGCTAGTGCTTATGGGAGTTTCTCTACTGTAGTGTAGGGCAAAGCCCCAGCTGCAAGCATATTTTTGCGCATTGTAAGCTCAAAAATCTGCTTTGTCATGCTTTTTGGTTACTTTTATGCAGCGTAGCATGGTTCCAACTCATCGAAGTCATTGGTCCCATTCCCCTATTGGTCTGCTTTTTGACTTTACTCGATGATGATGATGAGATTATGCTCTTGTAATTGTTTAATTGGAGTCTTTGCCTTGACAGGGTCATGTATATTTGTGATGTAAATGCTTTTTTGCTAGATTATTAATTGCATGCACATTTTTTACCTTCACCATATCATTTTAATTTTTAATCCAAGTATTTGTTGCATCACAGCTCTGGAAAGGCACTGGGATAGCAAAAACCCACCAATGCTATGTCACCACTCACCAACACATTTTTTCTTATTCGCCAGGTGGCAGCACCATTTTCCCACAAAATCTAATCAGCTGTAGACTAGGTCAAATCTAACCTTCCCTGAAAATTTTGCCAATGTTTGCTGCTGACAACCTTTGGCTGTATCTCTGAAAAATCCGAACATACAGTCCTCGATTCGGACGTCTATCCCAGTCACCACTAAAATATACTGCACACTCATAAACTAGGCAAAAACTAACTGTCCTTGGAAACTTCAGCCAAATATGTCCCAATTTTCTCTGTAATTCCAGTAAACCAATCAACAAATAAATTAACAGCACCAATCACGTAACTTTGCCATTAGTGGCACTGCAATTTTTTTACATGTAAACTAAGTGGGCGAAAGCCCACCCACTCACACAAATTGCCCACCCATTCCAAACATTTTGCCTAATTAGATTAACACATTTTTTCATTATGCTATGGTGGGTTGAAATAGTCTAGTTGTTTCTGTAGTAGATTAAAAATATTCCATCATCATCATGAGCCTGGTTGGTAACGTGATATATGATACCAAATAAGCTCACCTGCAGCAATATAGGATTTAAAATTTTTTTCCAGAAGTGACATCCCGGATCCCACTTTAAAAGCAATGAAAGGGGGCCAAAAAAGACAAGGGAGGAAAGCAAGAATAAAGATAAGAGAGATAAGAGATAGCAGAAAAGAGAAATGGGAAGAAGAATGGGGATCGGACCACCCACCCACAGCGGTGTCATGGGTTAAAAACGTAGGCAAGGCCAAAAAAGAAACTTTTTAATAGACACTGCAAATTTTGAACAGAATTCTGACAGATATTTGCAAATTTCCCAATGGTGAAAATTTTAATTTTGCCTCTATTCTTTCCAAAATAAAAGCTTTTAGCACCAAACTTTGCATTCTTGGACAAAGATTTTCTGGCAAGAAGATTTTCTGACTGATTTTTATTGGAGGGGAGCAACTGCTTTCCTTCTTTTGCCCCCCCCCTTCCGCCAATGACGCAATTGCCCACCCGGTATTATGTTTCATTCATTTTAAATTGTTCTTTATGGTTTTTTCACTTAGTAGTTTAATTAAGGTGCCTCAGGTTCAGCTTGGCACCTCAGATTCAGCTCGCTGACATTGAGCGCCTTAGAAGTGACTATATTATTCTTATTATTACCTCCACCAAGGAGGTTATGTTTTTGCCAGACTTTGTTTGTCTGTCTGTCTGTGTGTCAGCAAGATAACTCAAAAAGTTATGGACGGATCTTTCTGAAATTTTCTGTGAATGTCGGGAATGGCAAAAACTACCAGTGATTCAATTTTGGGGGTGATACGGAAGGAATCCTGGATTCTGGATCACTTTGAAATTTTCGTTAACATTGCTTTCAATGGGGCATATGGGAAACCACTGCCAAACCGAATATGGTGCTGTCACCTGGCGAACAACATGGCCTTAGCGGAGGTCTGCGGGCTCTGACTGCTTTCTAGTTATTATTATTATTATTATTATTATAAAGATTAAAATTAAAATTTTTTTTACCCTCGGTAGAGCTGTCAAGGCATTAATTTTTTTAATGCATTAATTAACACGTAAATTAACGCACCCAGTCCCGTCGAGATTGAGAGTAGGAGGTAAATTATCCCGGGCCAGAGACGTTTATGGGACCCGCCTGTAGAATATAGAAAGTTAGAAAAATGAAAAAAAGTTTTAAAATCGCATATAATTTTTATTTTGTAAACATATTTATTTGGACTATTTACTATTTAGATTTAGATTTTTGCGTCTATAGGGGGGTTTTCGGGGATGGGCCATTGAATGCTGGCCGACCGCTAAGCTTAAGTCGTATACTGGTTTTCAAATTACATATAAATTGATGACCTTGAAGAGTCATAAGCTCATAACGCACTATGAAATGGAATGTTTCAAGCTTTAAGTGGCAATATCTCGGAAATGGTGCGACATATGGCCAAGGTTAGCCTACTATTAATCACTGATAGGAAGTGGCATAGGCTTACACCTTTACAGATGACATTAAAAACATCGATCTTGGATGACCTTCAAGGTCAGTAACAACCAGTACGGTCGGCCCACCCTAACGACAGTTGGGCTTCTTGCTTGATCTGCACGCAATATTCCAATGACGTCACGCAAGTTGACGCAACAGCGCGCGCATTTTGTGTTTTTGTGTTGTGGATGGATCGACTGTTGGGCCCACAAGCTGAAATAGGCCTATAGCCTAATGTGTAATTCCTGAGGTTAAAATAATGATCGTTTAACGAAACGTTTTTGTCATGTTTTATTATCCACAGTGGGTGCAATATTAGGGCTAACTGTTAAAATAATGATGCTGCAAAGAAATCTTTCTACGAGTATTATTAAGCAAAATGAGTATTTTAGGCGCATGCGCGTTAATTTTTTAACGCGCGTTAATTTATTAACGCGTTAATTAATGCGTCAACTGTGACAGCTTTAGATTTTATGCATGCTTAGTAGATTGATTTTTGTGTTTGCTGTTTTCTATATGTCATCCACTGCTTACTTACTTAAATCATGTTGGAGGTGACAGCAGTTGAATGAATTGAACTGAAGTTTGTTGGTAACTCGTCAGATCATTTTTAGTGCATTTCATTTGTGTTGCTTCAAATGCGCTTTATTTACACCAAGACTGTGTAATAAATTGGTATGCGTATAGTTTGTACGGTTGCTTTAGCTACGTTGTCTAAACTTGTCTTTGTCCAGTAATTTAGTACATGCTGATGCTGATTTTGAGGCAGAATTTCTCAGAAATGGGTTTTCTATGATGATTCACTTGAGCTCTGTGTGTGATCTTGCTATAGATAAGTTTGTCTGGCTGATGAGTTATTACTATTTCTGGTTAACTGATTTGCTTACCCCAGTGGCATAGCCAGAAATGTTAATAGGAGGGGCCTCCCTTGCCTTCTCCTTCTGTTCTCTTCTCTCCCCTTTTTCTCTATTCTTTCTTCGCTCCCATCCTTTTTCTCTCTTCTGTCGCTCGTCCTCCAATAAACGGCATTTTGACATTGATGACTGTCTAGAGGATAAGAGGGAAGATTGTTAGAACTGCCCTTACTGTTAGTTACGTATGCACACTTACACTGTGAGGCATAAAAACACACCAAATTTTTTTTACTATAACTTTAAGAAGGGTTATCTAATTTTAATAATTTTTGGTACACATATTCATAACACAACTGGACACACCAGTCTGCCTACTCTAAACATCATTCCACTGAAACTGCTCTTCTGTACATTCACGATCATCTCGTCAATGCCATTGGTGCACAACAAGTATCATGTCTCTGTCTTCTTGACCTCT
>Ga0056128_1007420_pt1 | contig 13845 bp, 7 predicted proteins | sample WorMetLIZISLAND2_FD_71113 | JGI IMG/M metagenome (GOLD analysis project Ga0056128, IMG submission 71113) | Marine gutless worms symbiont microbial communities from Max Planck institute for Marine Microbiology, Germany - Olavius geniculatus... ... | reverse complement strand
TAAAGATAACGACATAATCTAAACGGCGTTGACGAGGGCGATCCTTTCGGCGTTGAACAAAAAAAATTTGTGAAATTCCGTCCACCATGAACCAAGTTATAAGCGCTAATGTTGACCTACCCTAAGTCGACAATGCGCGTTCGGCGTATGCCAATGCATTTGAGTTCGGGCCACGTGACTTTGGTGCCGGGGAAATTTTGCCCCTCCCTAATTTCCCCCAGTCGCACTTAGGGCGTCGGGCGGACTCACGTTGGGCTCTGCCCCAAATTTCTAGTTTATATCTACAACCACGACGTCACCCTTACACTGTAGGCCTATATAAACTGAACAGTTTTTTTTACATAAATATTTGCAGTTTTATTGCCGTTGGAAGTAATCTGGATTAGTTAATTATAGCAATGTTAGAAAACGTAGAAATGTTTTTGTTGCTAGATAATAATGATCTTTCGTATACTTAACGTATGAATTATATGTGCGCTTTTGAACAATTGCACACTGCCCATACCAAAATAAACCGATCTTGTAAACACCCCATCTGGTGCAAAGGTCTTCGATATATCTCTTACGTAAGCCGAGATCTAACCCATTATGTCCCAAATTCTGTTGCCATGGCAACGAGGGTCGCTCGGGGAAAAATTCGCGTGGCATCAGTCGATGGCCTATCCCCGAAAATCCCCTTATAGACGCAAAAATTTTGCAGATATCTTTTACATAAGCCGAGTTATAGCCAATTTTGTCCCAAATTTCAACGAGGGTCGCTCGGAGAAAAATTCGGTTGGCAGCATCGATGGCCCATCCCCGAAAACCCCACTATAGACGCACAAATCTTGCAGATATCTTCTACACAGACCGAGTTATAGTGAATTTTGTCCCAAAATTCGTTGCCATGGCAACAGGGGTCGCCAGTAGAGAAATTTAAATGACAACATCAGATAGTCCGGCCCCGAAAACATGGGGGTAGGTGCAAACAGCGCGCAATTATTTTTTACGGGGGCCGAGTTATAGCCAATTTTGTCCCAAATTTCGTTAATTGCCATGGCAACGGGGGTCGATCAGCGGTAAATAAAAATGACACGTTAAATTGACCGACCCCGAAAACCATACCCTAGAACTAAAAATTACGACTTTATCTTATACATAGCCGGAGTTATGACAGTTAAAAGCATTGTCTAATTTTCCCCATAAGCGCCATTGTAATTTTTCATATTTTTGTGAAAAAATAGGTAAAAATGTTGAATTTGAATTTTGTAACCCCCAAAAGGCACTTTCTTGCGCGAAACCGCGTCATATGAGCCATCGTGCGTTAAAATCAGTTCAGTCGTTTTTCCTGTAGAGGACGGCAAGAAAAAAGGGAAGGAAAGGGAAGGAAAGGCACAAAAAGTCACGCAAGCGTTATATTTCACCTATTCGTGCGGAAGCCCTCCGTAAACGGATTTTCACCAAGTTTTGCACATCAGGAGATATGCTAAACATAATAAACATAATCATCTGTGCAAATTTTGGTGTGGAAAAAATAAAGGGTTTGGGAAATACGAGGGGTCAAATTTTTGACTTTCCCATTGAAATGGCTGGTCACCCTTACAACTGTTACAGTGCTGCGCTACCGCGCAGCCTGTGATACACTACTCACATTGGCCCAAAGCCTCTAAGCTACAACCCCAACTCGACGATTGTATTTTTTGTGTACCGTTACTCGATGGTCCCCTTTTTGCAACTCGATGATGGCTGGGTCTCTAGGGCCTATCTATAGTTCATCAAGTACAATAGCATATCAAATCAGAATCAACCATTTCAACCTTCTTCAACGAATAGCTACGTGATCGCTACGACTTGCGTATTAATTCACTGTTGAAAGCTCGTAAGGTCTTCGTGACATATTTCCATAATAATACTCTTGTGATCCGTATATTACAGCGAACTCGTATTACGCGGTAAGTCTTACTTAGGCCTATCACCAGGCCGAGCGGCTTCGCACGCACATGTGATCGAATTATTGACGCGCATGAGTAGACTTACATTCGACAGAATATTACGGCTGCAATGATATTTAAGTTACACTTCAATCGCGTCTCTTTACAGATTAATACAGGGTTTCATAAAACGAGTTTCCTCAGGTTACGTTTTTTTCAATATTATTCATGTATACGGTAATCTTTATTCACACAAGACAGTGTTGAACCACAAACAGACAAACAGACAAAAAAACGTGTTTTCACAGCTTTTACAAGTCAATAGATTGCATTAATGTAAAGGCGCAGAATATTTATCCGGCAGCCGTATCAACAGCTTTGCGGCTATTGATACGGCAATCGGTCCTAGCCGGAACTGCATATTTATCCGGCCGGCCGCCGACTCGGACGGTCTTAATCGGCACGTACAGTACGAACATTCAACAGTGCTCGTAAATACCGACTAAAGCCGTGTCTCAGCTGCGGTACGACGAGCATCATTACATGACGACAGCCGCGCAGCTGACGATCTCAACCCTACCAATTAGGGAATTACAAATTGCAGGTCGGCAAGTTTCTTACTTGCCTGCATCAGCGTCGAATTAACAACAATATTGTACGCTTAGTTGTGGTGTGCTTTATTGTCACATAAATCTTTGAAATACGCTAACCTTATCCTTAGCATAAACTTTGAACCCTAACCCTAATTCTGATCCTAAATCCTAACCCTAAACTCTAAAGTTTAAATCTTACACAAAAAATGTTAACGCTAATTCTGCACTACGCGTAACGCTATTACGCCGAGCGACATTGATGCCGCCGCCTAGCGAGTGCAACTCAGTTTTTCGTTCTTGCTCATTGCCGGACAAATAGCCTACAGGCTATTTTTACGGCTGCCGGACGAATAGTCACCGCGTAATGTAAACACAATGTCATACACTATGTACACTGTGTCCCAATAAGAAGTTGACCCCAAAACGAATAGTTGTAGGCCTAAGTCTGTAAAAACTTAACAGTTTTGTCTGAAATTTTAAACATAATATCGATGAATTAAGCTAAGGCGAATTACTTATCAGCTTTAAAAAATAACACGACAATGTCAGTTTTATTAACATTTAAATTACATTAATCAAAATATAAAGTCTACAACACAGCAGTTTCGCATAGGCCTAAATGACGGTTTGCCTACCATTTTACGGTTAATGCTCGAGTTCAAAATGTTATGTGGGTGCTCAGTGCATTTTCTTGACTTAATAACAGCTCCTGGACTGAGTCAACATTGCCAGCAATCCGTGTCGTATGCTTTTTACCACTGGCGGGTTTGCGATTCACAGTGCCGGTTTGATCAGTCTTCGTCAGCAAATGCTTCAACGATGACAAAGACCACTTTTGTTCGGAAACTCTTTGATCAACTTCTTTTCTTCGTAACTTTTTTCCTGGCTCACAATTTAATTACAATTTTATCATCTTGACAAAAAAACCATTGTTTGTTATTGTTTACAGTTGCACAACAGTGACGAGTCAATGACATCAGGCTACAACAAACGAAACTGTTTTAAAATTTTATTTCTTGCCAATTTTTTTGCCAAATTTTGTGTAATTTTTTCCAATCGAATAAAGACGTTAAACAATAATTTACACTAGTGACAGCTATAGTTTAACGCAGTTATTGACGATGTACTAGGGGTCCACTTTTTACTGGGACACAGTGCATAATAATTAATATGTAAGAAGACGACAACACAATCCATGCCAGTCTGCAGTCACAGGCCTACATTAAGAGATTAGGTAATTCTTGTGCTGCATTTCTCGCAAATTGGTAAACGCACTTTTTAGAAATAAAATTTTCCGCCACATCACGCATGAAGCTCATATTTCAGCCATTAAGCTGACATAAATAAAAAATACTAATGTGCCAGCACGACAATTACTCCTACTAGTCACGATCGAGTAGGTTATAATACGGGCGTGACCGCGCACGATAGATCCAGGCCATAACAATGAGCTCTGACGGCAAGTAGGCCTAGGCATAAGTAAGTTATGATCCACGATCAACAGAATTAAATGCTCTCAATTGCCCTCTCCCTACATTTTACCTGTAAGAAAATTTTCTTTTTTGTCGAAATGTTTCATCCAATATGCAAAATGTTGCGCTAAAATCTTCCAATTCAAGAAAATTCGGAAAGAAATTAAAAGCAAATTTTAAAAAGCAGCCGTATCTGTTGTGTTGGAAAGCAGCAGCTGTTTGCCGTTTGCGAATGAAATGCAACTTCTTAGCCCAAATTTTCACCAACGCTGACGACACACAGAGCACCGTGTGGCATAAAACAGCAAATAACATTGGATGCACGCTTTTGCTCTTGTGAATTTAAAAATTACAGTAATTTATTGCAGGTAAATTTCACCCCCCCTAAATTAACCCCCCATTGGACTTACGACACCGGGCGGTTTCACGTTGGTCTCTGCCCCATATTTCTAGTTTTGGTCTGACTTGCGTTGGATACGAAGACTGGAGTGACAAGTGACGATGAACCTACGAAACGGTGCTTTTGTATGCGCCAACGGGCCTATCGCGCACGCACTGCGTATGCCTGCCACGTGCGATTGCGTCATGCTATTGAACCGTACCGTAGCATGTTAGTGCACCGTCGCACGCTGGTGATCCGTAGACTTCATCCGTAGATGTGATCCGTACCGCTTTTGGCTACACAGGTGCAGGTGTGAAACAATGAGTTGCGTTGTAGCTAATGCTGCGTTCCATTGGGATCGTGAACTCGTGTTCACGAGAAGCGGAAACTGGTGATCACCATCGTGAGCGTCCCAAACACTGGAAGTAAAGTAACGGGAAACGACGGAAACGAAGTAAACAAAGTCGTAAAATGCAGTAAACACTGGATCTGTCCTAATAGCTTTTCCACTCGAATATATACGCGTACTAATTTTAAAGTAGGACCTAAACTATAAGTTTAGTTTAAACCACAATCCTAATTAACTTAACACTAAAATTGCTCGTGAGAAAGTTTTGCACAATACGAACCTTTCTATACACTGCCTACAGGCCATCAGCTGTGACTGCGAGTGTCATTCGCTCTACATATACGGCGACCTATATCTTACGCTTGAATTACAGAAAACTCATATAGGCCTATTCATATTTCATAATAATGTGTCATGCAGCATGTTGATTAAGCTTACCAAAAATAGCCCTTTATTACAAATTATTGCATTTTACGATTTTGTTTACTTTGTTTCTGCGTTTCCCGCCAATTTATTTCGTTCGTCACGAAAATGGAGGTAGTCGCCAGAATCACGAGTTCACGACTTGTGTTCACGAGTGTTTACTGAATATTTGGGACAGAATCGATCTCGTGATTACCGTTAACACGAGTTCACGATCCCAATGGAACGCAGTATAAGATCCAAGTTCACCAAATCACTCGTGTAGTCGCCCCGTGCTGCGCTACGGCCGAGCGAATTACAGACCGCTAGCTGGATCAATAGCTTGAATGGACCAATTAGGCCTTGCTTAGCCTGCCCAGCCGTTCCGCATACCCACTATTCCGAAGGTTTTCCACACTTTTCATTCCACAGATTATCCACCTCATTTCGCATTCCACAATTCCACAAATTACCAACACTCGCAGAAAGCACGTTTAAAGCTAAACGCGTACAAACCGACAGAAATGAACTAAACTGGACTGAAATAGCAGTTCAGTCGCGCTGCACGCACTGTAGCACAGTACATAGGCCTATGTCGAAAACGGGAAAATATGTACCGTGAAGGCGTATAGTACAAACCAAACCAACTGATAGTTCAATTCATTTCACTTTAGTTTATTTCCTTCGCTTGGTACCAGGGACGAGGTCTTCGAAAACTGACCTCGGCCTCGACTACATCGAAAACAGCTGAAAACGAAAAAAAATAATCGTGGGCTTGATCTTGGCCTTTTCCTTGGAGACCACTGGTCTTGGCCTCGACCCCTTGACCTCGTGTAATAAATGTGCTTTGAATAATCAGTTTTTTTGTATTTGAGTGATTATTTTCACTCAAACATTGACACTATGTTTATCTCAGCATTTGATAATTAGTCCGCCTGGAAGCGATAGCTTGCAGATGTTTAAAAAAAAATTTTTCTTCAACGCGAAATCTCCGAGATGCGTCGGCCGATCGGCGTGAAATTTTGCACGGTGATCAATACTAAGCCGAGTTTTATAATGCCGGTCAAAAATTTCGGGGGCCTTTCAAAAAAATTAGGGGCAAAAACATGCAAAATTTGGCCCGATTTCGGACGACTTCAAAGTTCGGCGGCGAATATTTCCGGAACGAAGGAAGATAGACTATTCGAAATCGGTCAAGTAGGCCTAGTTGATCTACCGCGATTCTTCCCGCGTTAGGCGAAACAAGTCCGGTGAACTTTGGTCCAGCAACCTTGGAGATCTCGATGTGGAATTGTACCCACCTAAAGCGCCTTCTTTAGAAAACAATATGTCGGCCCCTAAAAGGGGTGCTGCGCTACCAAATTTTTACACACGCATTAGAGAATGACAAAGTCTTACTAGTGCACCCCACCGGGAATGGAGGTCCCCTTTACAATTTTTTTTTCAAAGGGGGTCAAAACTTGGCCTAAAATATAGTAAATGCACCTCTATAACTTTGGCGGTAGTGGGAGTAGCCCCACAACACTTTGTCACGTGAGGTGCCGCTATGTGGGAGTGATGACGCGTGTACAACTGTTAAGGGGGCACTACCCCCTTAAAACTTACATGTAGAAGGCCGAAAATGTCCAAAATTCGGTGCGATTTGGGACAACTTTCGAATTTGACCGCGAATATCTCTGGAAGGCATAGAGATATCGACAGGCGGTCAACGGCGTTATTAAGGGCAATTCATCCCGCGATGAACATAAAACAACGGTGAACTTTGGTCTACTAACAAAAAAGTTATATATGTGTGCATGTTGACCCACCCTATGTCGACATTGTGCGTTTTGCGTATGCTAATGCATTTGAGTTTGGGCCACGTGACTTTGCTGCCGGGGAAATTCCCACTCTAAATTTCCCCCAATCAAACTTAGGGCGCCGGGCGGACTCACGTTGGGCTTTGCCCCAGATTTCTAGTTATTTTTTATTTCGACGCGAGATCTCCGAGATGCATCGGCCGATCGGCGTGAAATTTTGCAGTGCGGTCAGTACTAGGCCGAGTTTAATAATGCCGGTCCAAAATTTCGGGGGCCCACCCCCAAAAAATTTTAGGGGGCAAAAAACTTGAAAAATTTGGCTTGATTTCGGACGACTTCGACGTTCGGAGGCGAATATTTCCGGATCAAATGAAGATATTCGAAATTGGTCAAGTACTTCTACCGCGATTCCTCCTGCCTTAGGCGAAACAAGTCCGGTGAAGTTTGGTCCAGTAACCTTGGAGATCTCGATGTGAAATCGTACCCACCTAAAGCGCCATTTTCGGAAGACCATATTTCGGCCCTATTGGGCTGCTGCGCCCCCAAATTTTTACACGCGATACAGAATTGCAAGGTCTTACTAGCTTACCTTCACCGGGGACGGGGGCCCCTTACAATTTTTAAGCGGGGGTCAAAAATTGGCCTAAAATGTAGTAACTGCATCTTTATAACTTCGTTGGTAGTGGGAGTAGCCCCACAACACTTTGTCACGTGATGTGCCGCAATGTGGAGGTGATAAGGCGTGTACAACTTTTAAGGGGGCACCACTTCCTTAAAATTTAGACGGCCGAAAATGTCCAAAATCCGGTGCGATTTAGGACAACTTTCGACTGCTGGGTTCGAACCCATTGCTGCGCTGTAGCCTGTAGGCCTCCGCTAAAAAGTCGAACGTGAGAATTTGAGATGATTAGACATAAATACCAGAACTAAGAGCTCGCGCGAACGGTTCACTGTCGATACTGATGACGTAGTCTACCGATTCCGTGACGTCACTGCCCGATGACGTCATTGTTACGTGATCACGTGCTCCCAGCTCCTATAACATACACATTAAAACTGACAGAAAAAATAACGATAAAGCAGCGTAACAGATTAAATGCAAGCAGTTTTTTCGTATACGTTCGAAAGTAAACAAACAAGAAAGCCAAGCTGTCGCTAGGAAAAACGCGGTACAGCCTGTACAGTTCCTGCTGCAGTACTGACTTTCAAAGACATTCAAAGTCGATGATTTTCATCTTATCTGATAAAGCGTATGCGATTTCCTATTGGTGATCAATTCAACCTTGGCTTTATTTCTTACCGCTTAGCCAAAGCACCCAAAAGAGGGGGTTTTGGGCAAAATTTTTTTGCTATTTTTTTCTCTGATCTGCACATTTCAAGGTTAAACTGCGACGAAATGGATAGACCAAATAACCTGCGAACCGAAACTGTTAAGGCTGTCGCGCGTATCATGAGCTTTTCTCGAATCACTTGTTAATGCAGTGACGATATATCGGCAATGTAACATGCATTTGGCAATAAAGACAAGGCTTTGACTAAGAACTTACACAATTTCCAAAAATACAGTTCGTGGAGAATTCTGGCGATTCTGTGCAATATGTATTGTGTGCAGCATAAGTGCAAATTTGTGTGAAGCTTTGCTTTCATTAGTCACTCATGAAAATTACTGTGTCATGGTGTGCTAATTGTTCTGTTTAACAGCTGGCGAGTAGAGCATGTCGACAAAAAATTTGATTGACTTTGAGTGTGTCACGATGCCACGTTAGCCATAATATTAGACTAGCCACTAGCTATGACTTGCTTTGCTTTTGTAACTTGCATAAAATTGCACGTCAAAAGCATAGCAGCTGCCAGTCTAACCTGTTGAACGTGGCGTCGTGACACAAAGTCAACCCATTTTTGTGGATCACGCCCTTGACGCCATCCGCAAAACAGTAATTTGCACACGTTTTTCCACTAGTAGCCTATAGGTCTAAGTGGTATTTTAACAAAATTGCTAGGCGTAAGACTTACTAGAAAGAAAAGTGAATGTAAGGTGGCAGAATGTGGAATCGTAACGTTACGTCGCAACGTGGTCACCACGTTATCTCAACCACAACGTGGCTACAACGTGCATGTGCTATCTGGGTAGGCCCTAGTATTTTTATGTTTTAGTTTCATTCACTGTTTGAGTTGACTAATATGGCAACATTCTATTCTATAGCATAATATCATGTAAAGTACCGAAATCGCTTTGTAACTCGCGTATTTCAAGAGTAGGCTATACGTAGACCCTATAACATGGGCGGCGCTAGAGGGGGAGGGGGCACCCCGTGCCCTTGCTTCTCTGGTCTCTGGCTGCCGCAGGAAAAAAAATGATGGTGATAAGTGCCCTCTAGCCGGTAACCATACACATGCCAAGATGTGGCGTAAACGTCATTTGTGCAACAAAACACAGATATGTGTGATTTTTACGTTTCCAAATATTAAAAAGCAGGCAAATTTGCGGCTGCCATTGCACGTCCAAAAACTAAGTGTTTTAGCTTCAAGGGGCGAAGCCCCTCAACCCCCAGACTACGGGCTCTGCCCCTGGACCCCGCTACAGTTTTTCGATGCACACAACAACTGAATAAAGGTTGACATTAAGACCACCATAGGCGAATTTAAATGAGGCAAAAAAGCCATGCTCCCCACCAAGATGCCAAAAGTCGCCCATTTTTGCAGTTCATTAAACTTGTGCAGTAAAATTTATACTCAATATATGCATTTTTAGGGTTTTCATACCCCAAAAAACGTTTACATTAGGGGCTGCGCCCCGGCGACCGGTCCCTTCCAGCAAGTGTGCCTTTGTTCTCGACTTTCGACCTCAATTTTTGGCCCTTGGGGGCTAGTTCGCCTCTTGTGACTCCAATTTCTGGCTACGCCCTACGTAAGAGTAAGTAACAATAAACAATGAATAACGCCAGGGGGTCTACACCATATACCTTTGAGCAAATGCTCCAAGAAAAAAATAGAGGGAAGTTTTTTTTAGGAAATTAGAAAGGGAAGTGAATATTATTATTGTTCTGCATTTCTAATATTTACCATATCTTGCAAGCAGAAGTGTTCTGTGATGCTTAGAATGCACTAAATTCGTTTTTTTCGTCGGCTCTGCCCCGGACCCCGCTGGGGAGCTCACGGCGCTCTCTAGACCCCCTAGTCAGCTGTGGAGGCAGATACCCTCCCCCTTTTTCCACCCCGTCGACGCTACAGCGCCTCATCTTGAGTTAGTTCTAATGGTGAACTTGCTAGAGGAATAGACGCCCCTGAGTAACGCTGTTTATCGCATGCATGAACAAGTAAATCTCTGTGGCAGTCTTTGCATTCCTGGCGTATTTCTACATTGTATACTGTTTTCGTCATAAAAACGAAATTTAGCACCAAGAGTCCACGAAAATATGCCATTTTGACCTTAAAATCTTTAAAATTTTTCTGGGGAAGGGACACTGCCCAATCCTCAGACCTCTCCCTGTGGGGATCGGGGACATGCCATCCCTACGCCCCGCCCCACTCCCCTTGGCGCCTTCGGCGCCTCCACTCTGCTCGCGCCTAATTCGGCGCTCGACCTTGGTCCCCCAACTTCAACTCCTTGATCCGCCTATGAAGACAACTCACAATAAATTTGCCTCTGTACTCTGGCTCTTGCTTTTCGTTAGCCCCCCTCAGATTCCTAGCCCCGCCCATGGGCTTTGAGCTTACCATGTTTTATCGCTGTATACCAGTAGCCCAGTGTTTTTCAACCTTTTTGCTGCAGCGGAACCCTACGTAAGTGTGACAATCACTCACGGAACCCCGTGCAATGATAAGTGAGTTCAACGGTGTAGGCAAAGTAGAATTTTTGGGGTGTCTGGGGACTGATGTCCCCAGCGAGTCAAGAAACAGAGAACCTGTAAGAGTCTGGACTATGGGGCATATCCCTCAAACGCTGATGATGAAGCAGCAGGCAAAAGACTCGTTTAATTTGACCGTATTAGATAATATTATTTAGCAATTTTGTTTTATCCGTAACCAAAATTACCTTACGAGGTGGTCGCTAATGGCACAAACATTATCATTGGATCTTTTACTTTTTTACGCCCACGGACAGATCAGGTGTCTGGACCCCCAGCCAGTTGCGCTGATGGGCGAAGTGGGAAGCTTAGTATATTTTTCAAGAAGAGTGTTTCAAGAAATGAAAGTCTTTCAATAAATAAACACACGATTTCATAATACTGACACTAATAAATTAGTGTTCGATGTTCAATGCAAATATTCTAACATTGTTAACAACAAGAAAAAATATTCAACACTGCATGCTAAAGTAGACGGTTAGAGGCGCTAATTTGAAACTAAGCATGATCGGTGCGTAGGGGGCTACACTTTAATGGCTTGGTTTGACGTAATTTTGCACGCTAGGTTATTTTTTTATTTTTTTTACTGACCAGCCGCGGAATCCCTGACATATGCTCGCGGAATCCTTGGGTTCCGCGGAACCCCGGTTGAAAAACACTGCAGTAGTCTATAGGCCTAATTCTGCACTCTGCAGACTTCCACTGTTTGAAAACTGTGTTTTAGGCCTATAGGCCTACCGAAAAAAAGTCAGTTAAGCGGAGACTGAAAACTCATTTTTTCTGCACATTTTATGACTTGGAGTATGATTTTATGTAGGCTTAGTCATTTTATTGTATTTTATTTAACTGTATTTTATTGTTATAGACTGTTTAGCTCCGCTGTAAGTTGACACTGTTAGACATTATCATTATTATTATTATTATCCTTATCCTTATTAACTTTTAAAGAAAATATTCCAAACGAGCTGGATACTTGCTCTTATCAGTGTTTCATGCAATCCGTCAATCAGTGTTCAAAGCACTAAAAACTCGTCGTCAGTCGCATATACTGTAGTTAAAGCATGCGTACAGCTCGAACAACAACAAACTGTTAGACCATCCTTGCTCACGTGCTTCACTTGAATAGCAATGAGCTGTATAAGCTAATGGTTTCTATGGTCGGCCTACCTATAGCCCGATAGCAGGGTTGTCAAAAAAATGTCCCAACTTGTTTTTGTCAGAACGTCGTCAAATCTCCACCAAATGTGATAATTTTCGGCACACAAATGGCCAAGACGACAGTATTATGTGAGGTACACTCACTGTCTACCTCCCCTGATTTGTGTTAACGCACTATCGTGTAAAACACAGATGCTCCAAATTGTTGCATAATGCTGCGTTGTTATTTACATAGAAGTTCTAACGACTTAATTAAGCGCACAATAAACTAAATGTGATTTATTTAGCAGAAAGTTTGTGTAATAACGTGTTGCCAAATTATGATAACTTATGCCTTTGACGTGATACCGCGTGCTTAAACGTGCTTAGACGTGATACCGCGGCTGATAGCGGTATTAACGATCAGCTGATCAGACTCCATAGCACTCATTCATGGATTAGACGTGTTTTGAGATCAACAGTCAGCTATTATGTTGTTGCTATTTTTAGCGTAAAATATTTAATATCACAAAATTATTAGATCACATGGCACCCTCTGTCGAACTGATAATGAAAAAGTGAGCAATCTGATACTGATAATCACCAAGTAATGTAACAATTTGAAACATCTGCGTTTTACACGGAAGTGCGTTGACATAAATTAGGTGATGTGGAAAATGAATGTACTTCACATAATTTTATCATCGTGGTCATCTGTCTGCCAAAAATTAGCAACTTTGATAAAGATTTGGCGAAGTTCTGAGAAAAAAGTTGGGACATCTTCGGACCACCCTGTATATACCTATAGTAGGCCTACATTGTGTCAGAAAAACATCTCCGACATTTTCGACTGTGACTTGAAAGCTAATTTTCAGATTTTGATATTTTTTGCTACGAATATTCCTGACACAACTTGCCATCAAACGACCGCTTAGTTTCCGATCTCACCCAATGTATGCTTTTGCACTACCTAAAGAAAGCAGATCAAGCAAAATATGTGGTGGTTAAAACAGTAAACCTGAAAAAAACATCCCGACATTATCGATTATCGCAAAAATATTTTCGACACAACTGGCTTTTAAACAAGTACTAGTGTTTCAGTTTCCACCTCACCCAACGTCTGCTTTTGCACTACCTAAGGAAAGCAGACCAAGCATAATACGTGTTGAAATGAATGAAAAAAAAACGTCAATAAATCCCATCTATCCTAATTTGTCGGCCCCAACAGCAGGTCTTGCAGCAGTGTTTCTACCAGATAAAGTTTAGGAATGTTTGTGAAGTCAAGAAGCAACTGGTATAGCCTGAATTGGTCTGAAGCAGAACATTATCGATATTGCTGTCAGTGAATGGAGAAAGCGTCTCCTTGCCTGTGTTCGCATAGTGGGCCGATACTTCAAGCAATTTTATCGAAGGCAGTTGAAAAATGGACAACTGGATGAACTGTCAACCAAAGTGTCAGAAATGTGAACAAAATGTGTTTTACGCGTTATGTTAATTAAGCAATCATATCGCATTAGATAAAAAAGTGGTATTTCGCTGGTTGTGTTTTCCCCATTCATTCATTCATTTTATTCTTTGAAAAAAGCTGACAAACGCAGCTTCTGAAAAATATAGTCAGTAACCAAGTAAAGCAAATCTGACATAGGCCTAGTTTGCAAAGATGTACAATCAATAGCTGTCTCTGTAAAGCATGCGAATGACAAAGTCACGTTCGTTGAGGTAAGTAGTTTTGTTAAGCAAAAGTTTGTCATGACAGCGTGGTCTTAGGTCATAAGATGACGGTTGGCGATCCGGAATCAAAGGCTGAAGGACGTGAGCAGAGTTGCGTAAAATTTTATGGAACAGTTTATCGTCAGCAGAGTGAAATAGATCCTCAACAGAGGCGGCGTCGTTGTCGTCCAGGTACCCGAGACGTCGGCAGCGCCTCAGCACAGCATTCAGCCGCGCCCGGTC
>Ga0056128_1007419_pt1 | contig 13846 bp, 7 predicted proteins | sample WorMetLIZISLAND2_FD_71113 | JGI IMG/M metagenome (GOLD analysis project Ga0056128, IMG submission 71113) | Marine gutless worms symbiont microbial communities from Max Planck institute for Marine Microbiology, Germany - Olavius geniculatus... ... | reverse complement strand
GTTTTACATTTAGGACTATTTCTATTCTCAGTATCTCTCATTTCATTTTTCTTTTAAACAATTCAGTTCTTTTTAGTTTATGTGCTAGATTAAACTGACAGTGTATTTGTCAGTTTTTGAGTGCAAATTTTTCATTGTATTGTATTGTATTGTATGGCTGTGTGGTCAGTGGCATCGGCTGGTTGTGACTGATTAGTTCAATCAGTCTCCGCTAGACGGCTCAGGTGCCACTGCCTGTGTGTGGTAAAGGCAAAAGGCAAACGTCGTTGCTATTCTCTTAGCCTTACCAGCCGTGGGGCCCGCATTGAAATTTCTGCATGGACCGACAGAGCTGACGGCACCCTGGTTAATGTCCAGAAAGGTACCCTATTGTCAGGCATAATTCTGTGATGTCTGTCGTCCGAGGGTGGGCCAAAAAAGGTACCACTTTACTTTGGTTTATATCTTCGCCAGTTATTGATTAGTGTAGAGACGCATTTTCAGTGTGGTGGAATATATATTAATCTTATTATTGCAAATTGTCTGCAGAGTGTGCCAGTGAAAGAATTTTGTCAATGTGTCAATAATTGGCGAAGATATGGACAAAAGTAAAGTGGCACCTTTTTTATGTACCACGTTGTGTACTGCGCCTCACTCCTCATTACTAATTGGCAGAAATTAGGTGAGCTGGCTTGCGTCCCGTTAGCCAGTAAGTAAGTAAGTAAGTAAGTTAAATGTGAATTTATACTGCAGCGCATAACGTTAAAATTAACCTGCAGTGCGCTAATAGTCGGCCGTCAGTAGGATGAAACGCATCTTACCACGGCGCTTTAGCGGTCTTGTCACTTTTGCCTCCGCGTTATGCTTTCGTGTCGTCCGTCTGTCCGTATATGCATGCGCAATGCTGTTTCTGCTGTGCCCATGGCGGGCAATGCAATGATGGTTTTTGACGTAATTTTCCTGGTACTAATACATCACTAGGGAGTATAGGGACAAAATCAACCGGTTAGTTTGTGGGCTTTTATAGGTCACACACAGTCAGGGTTGGACTGTAGCGGAGGCATATGGGAGCTGGTAGTAAACTAGATGAGTTATAACTGAGCAGTATTGCATCATTGATCGCCATGCAGGCGTGCCTGGCTTGTTGATCGACGACCCTATGTGACATATGTATACTGTATACTGTGCAGTACATACTGTGTATAGTGGTCCCGTTATGGGAACGACCTTGACGGCATGCTTATTGTCGGGCGTCATTGCTGAGCACTCTGATGTGTTGTGTATATACGCGACCTGTCTGCGCTGTTGTCATCGTCATCATTAATCATTGAAAGATGGTGGCGCCGGATGAAAAATGCTCTGAGCTGTGGGGGTCCAGAAATGTCATCTCTGCTATTGAGTTGACAAGACGGATCGTTTATATACTCGTACTCACCTTGTTGCTACATCTCCAGTGTGCTGCTAATGCTGACTGCTGAGTGTGTGTAACAACTTAGATGTGTCCACTGCATGGAGACAGAGAGCATACAAATAATGTAGACCCTCCACGGACTAATTATAGTCACAGTGTCTTGCATGATGGTCATGTTGGAGGCTGTGTTCAGTCTACTGCACTTTGCCGTGCTATAACGCTTTGCATACTTGAAGGTATTGACTTTGCCATGTGTGCAGTTTGGCGACACCGGGGCGTCTACGCCGTAAAACGAGTGTCAAGTTGGTTAATGGAGACTGATTCGTTGAATACTAGGCCAGTGTGTCTACTCTATACATTACCAGTCGGAAAACTGCCATCGAACTTTTGTCCATATTTTTGCTGAATATTGATCAATTTTCTAAATACTTTCACTGGCGCACTTTGTGGAAAAATTGTCTATAGACTGCAGAACTATAGAACACAGTTGTGCTGTTGATTAGAAAATTGTAAATATTTCCCTACACGTTCTGTGTCTACTTGCATCATAGTCTAGCACAGGAGAAGCGGCAACAGCTTCGTCGTCGTTGGTGTATAATAGGTACCCGGTATACCATCTGTTGCAGCTTGGAGGGTCTTATCATCGAAACACTGGTCGTTGTCGTCCAGGGAGCCGTTGTGTTGTGTTGTGTTGGGTGGTTTTATGTGTGTGTCTTCTGTCTGATTAATGGTTCTGCACCAGCGTCAACCCTAGCTCAACGCTGACGTTGAACCTGCTCAGTATTCGCTGGCTACAGTAACTTATGATCGCTCTGCGTGCAGAGTTTGTTTGTGCCGCGGCCCGTTTGTCTGAGCACTTTAGTATAGCGACAGACAGACGCACATGCTGGACAGTTGGGCCATATATCCTCCTCCTCAGTTCACTCGACCTTAGCAACCTCTAGCAGCGACCAAGTTATGGGTTCACTTCTTGGGCCCGTCTATTTGTGTGCATGCAATGTTACTCGAAAAATGTGAACCGGGTTTTGGTGAAATTCTTTTCGGCGGGGTTCGGCAAGAAGATTAAATCAGTGTCGGTCATAAATCGCTCTCAGTCGATCCGGGGTTTCAATGTGAGATAAGTAATTAATCCAGACTACTGCTGGGTTCACTAGAGACTGGTTAGTCCAGTAGCGTGCCGGGTTATTCCATATGGTCAGTGATAATTTCAGGTCTTGCCATATCATGCACGTGGACTCGTGAAGAGTGTCTTCAGTTCAGTGAGCCGTCATCGCTCGCTTGCAGTGCGACATGTAATGGATGGGTACAGACAACCCCAACCCTCAACCCCTTCCCCCCTCCCGGAAAAACCTCCGTACCATCAGTGGAGGCACAAGGGCCCCCAAAAGTATGCACATAGACCAGGGAATTTCGGACGGCAGCGCGTCATTTTGGTGAGCTTTGAGGCCTCTGTCACTGTGTGGCTTTTTGCGACGTTTAAAAGTGCACTTAGTGCACCATGACATACTTTGACTTGAAAGGGGAGACTTTGTATGTACGCTGTGTTGCGAAGTCTGAACTTTGCGACGTTACTTAATTATTTATTTATTTCTGGCCAGAAGATTTACGTGAGCCTTGTGAGAGCCCCCTGCACATTTTTACGAAGAGAGCTTAATGGGCTTTAGATCCGCCCGTATCTACGAGACACCCCCTAGTCCCGCTGTATTTGCTCCCGACTTTGTCAAAGTCGCACGGTCGCACCTCTGCCCTATACTAGCGTTAGGCTTTGATGCCTGGCCTGCAATTATCTATCCAGCGAGCACCGATGACTTGAAAGCTTGGTTGTTTGTTTCCTGACGGAGCTTCCGGTGTGGTCTGTCATGAAAGTGTCATCTGATATCGTTGGTTGCTGTGAATTACCTGCCATTACCTGGCGGCCCTGCGCCGCCGCGCTAAAGTGAGCCTACCGTCACGTGACTCAACACGGACTGAAAATTACTGATAATGTGTTGGGGGACATGGGCACTTCTTATGTGCATGTAAATGCACTGTGAATTGGAACAAGAAGCCCAGCTGTCGCTAGGATAGCCGACCGTATACTGGTTGTCAGTGACTTTCAAGGTCATCCAAGATCGATGATTTTCATTTTATTTGAAAACCAATATGCGACTTCCTATTAGTGATCAATAGGAGCCTAGGCCCTATCTTGCACCGTTTAGCCACAATACGTCCGTGACGGACGGACAAATAGACGGACAGATGGACGGACGACAACCATGACAACAGGTCGACCGTTACTAAAGTACGGTCGGCTAAAAATGTGCACTACCTCGTGATAATAATAATCGCTGCTAGCGTTATCCGGATTAGTGATGATCACATTAATCTGTTTGCGTGCATCCCAGTTCTTTGATAGTCATTTTCGAAGTTGTTGTAAATCTGGGCCGAGGCTCATATATCTTGCGTGATACGTGTACATGTGCCCCGATGTCGAAACTCTGCAGGGGAATGCTGAAAGACCGTTGTTGGAGTGGACGCGGGGTTAGGGTCAGGGAAGATGTTATGTTTTGACGTGGTCCGCCCGTCTGTCGTCTGTCGTCTGTCGTCTGTCCGTTCGTCGGTGACGTTCTTGCAGTATCTGCGTTTCACCAAACTTCTGTCAGCGCATGGCGCGTATTGGGATAAGGATGAACGCATTAGGTCTCTGGCGTCAAAAACTGGAGATTGCAGCTTGAACATATGTGCTGAACACTGGGCGGAGGCATAGTGCCTATAGCAAGTGCAGGTCATTACGATCTGGTCAGTTATAGTTTCGTGGCTTGCGTGCATGTCCAGTAGCACTATCACTGCTGGTGTCATTTGCCGTATCGTGCAGTGAACTGAAGAGTATCTTCAGTTAGCCGTCATCCGTCATCACTCCCTTGCAGTGCATGTGACATGTGATCGATTTGGTGCAGACAGATACCCGTACGCAAAATACCCGCTACCGCAGCCCCTTAGGACGAAACGACCCCTTTCTTAGCCGCCATATTGGCACGCCCCTGCCCTGTTTCAAGCGTCGCCAACTCAAAACATTTTTCTACAACGTATCTCTTAGGCCATTTTAGTGTTCCAGCTCATCCATTCCTTGCACCTCAGATTCGGCTTTTCCTGATCGACATTTTGCGCTATGGAAGTTTACTTACTTACGTATCTACTTGGAATATTGAGTGCTTTCAGAGAAGGCACGCGTTTCTCTAGTGTAAAAGAGGTTTTGTGATGATGGACAGATGATATATGTGCGATGGCTTACTGACACGTAGCTGACGTGTGCTGTATACTGTAGTGTACACGTCGTTAGTGATGAAGTCTAGGTCGCGCTACTGGAGAATTAGCATTATACGCCTGTCACCCAGTGCTGTTTGTCGGTCACGCAATGAGGTTTTAAGTTCTAGGTCAGTTAAGTTTAGATGCTTCTATCCCTATATTTTGTGGGCGCAGCTTGCACCCAGTGAGAAATAGGGGGAAGCTTTGTTAAGGGTACATTGATGCAAAGTTCTTACCACCACAAACGTAGTTTGTAGCTCAAAATGCACTACAAATCGTCTGGCGGCCGCGCTCTGCCCGGATCCGGGGAAGGTGGAGAAAATAGGGGGACTTAAGCCCCATTTGGATTCTATATTTTGAGGCATAGAGGCACTGGATGAGTTGGGTCCATCCATTGGTTCGTGTTTCCGTCTGCCGGTCACGTCCTGCTAGAGCGGGGCACCGTACTGAGTGTCGTCGTTACTCTAGAGGCGTGTACGGAGCGACAGAAGTGCACTTAGCAGTTGAACTGAACTGAAATACTGAAATGCCGTATAGTTCAGTTGCGTCTGTATACTAGAGGAGTGTACTAAGCAGTTCTGTTCAGTTTAGTTTAGTTCATTTCTGTCGCTCTGTAGACGCCTTAAGGTTAACGACACGTCCACGTGGGCGTAGCCAGAAATTAGAATTGGGGGAGGGCGGATTGAAGCGGGATTGGGATGATTGTGGAAGGGCAGCAGCTGTCGCCTCGTTTGTCATCAATATTTCGCAAATATGTATGTCTTCAGCTGACGTTTGAAAGTATCGAGACTCAGTTCTGGGTCACGAAGACTGTCTGGCAGCGAATTCCAAGTCGACGGGCCCGCCACAGAAAAGCGCCGACGACCGAAAACTGGAAACGTGGGAACACGAAACGGAATTCCCGTGGCGTGAACTTGACCTAGTTGGAACGGTGGCGTGAAAAGATGACCGTCGTCGACGTAGTGTTGCAAGTTGCGTATTCCGATGAGAGATGAGTGGTTAATGATATTCGGTGGGAGCTGTTACTCCGTGTAATCTATGCGTCGCCGGTGCCCGGGAGGCGAGCCAGGGCCTTAACACGTCTCCTAGTATGGCATTAATGCCGTGTGTGGTATGTCCGGGAGGGAGGTACAGTGTACTGTGGACTAGGGGACGGACGCGTGCAGCAAGCTGTAACTGGTTCTAGGAACGAGTCGAGTTGTTTACGACCTGCCGGTAGTGGCGGCCTCTGTCGAGTGCGACCGGATTGACGACGTTAGTCTCAAGAATACGCGGAATTGTGTCTGTCGGCCGCTCGTCCCGTCTAAGGGGACAGAGCGTCGTGCACCTGGTTGTCTGCGGTCACAAAGTGGACCACCCAAGCAGCACCCACTCACTGACAGAGCTCGGCGATGACCTGTGATTCATTAGCCTCGTCACGGCTTCGTCCTGTCTCCGTCGTCTTCATCACACTGATTGTCAACCACTCCCGACTGTCTGCCGTCGCTGACCTGACCGAGCCCTTTTCCAGTTGCTGCTGCTCGTGCTGAACACGTCACCTCTGCAAAGTTGCGTGGCTGTCTTCCGGTCCCGTCTCAAGACCCATCTGTTCGCCGTCTTCTATGCTTGAATGCTTCCCGCATTGTCTTTGTCAACACTATAATCGTCTTACTTACTTATTTAGCTGAGAGTGCTGATGAGACTGCTTTTATATTATTAGAAAATCATCCACTTGGTGCGTGTAAAAGACTGATAATGAAAACTTAAAATCAGTACTTGCGCATAATATATGAGACTGTGAATATGAGGACGTAACCAGAGCTTTTGTAGGCAGACTGTCATGAACGCACTAGAGAACTCTGCTGGTAGGTAGCGTACTTATTATAGCAAAGCAAAGCAGAAGCTGTCGTTGAGTACAGGGTAAAATTAGCATCAGGTAGGGATGTTGGTTATATGCGAATATGCGATCGCATATGCGATCCCGCATATCGCATATTTTTCCGCATATGATGGCATTTTCAGAATCGCATATGCGAAAATTATGCCGCATATGCAAAAATTCGCATTTATTCGCATGTATGCCGCATATTTCCGCACATGTGATCGCATTTTTTAGCATTTTTCTTGTCCAACGTTGTTTTAAGACTGCTAAATATTTTGGCGGCAAAGGATTAACGGTAGGTTGCAATTAGACGTTAAATAAATCGAAGTAAAAAATGTCAAAACTCTGCAGAAAAGGCCATGCCGCATATTTTGCCAAATTCCGCATATTTTTCCGCATATTTTGCTTCCAAACTTTCCGCATATTTTAAGAAAATTCTCCGCTATAAACCAACATCCCTAATCAGGAGCCAGCGCTAGTACTTGCAAGTTTGCAACGTATTAAGGTGACAGTGTCTTATTACGTGTACTTAGTGATCACAGGTTGGCTGTTAGATTAGTGAGGCGACGGGTAATCGGTATGATGATACTCGATACCTGAGTGAGTACTTTTTAGGTGGGTGGGTACTAGGGGCCTTAGTGCTAAGTGCATAGGTAAACGTATGTATAATAAAATTGCTGCTGCTGCTGCCACGGTGCCACCTGTCGTTCCGTTAACGCACCGGTTTCCAGTAGGTAAATGTTAATGTTTACCGCTGGCTTGATGGATGGTAAAGTACATACTCCACGACTTCGAAAAGTCGCAGACTTGTTTGTGAAGACGTACCAACAGGCTGTGCAACATCGTGACACATGGGTTTTCTGTGTGCGGACTTCCGATTTGTTGACAGCTACAGCTACGGTATGCTGTAGTCGTTATGGCACGGTTGTCGTCTGTCCGTCCGTCACGGATGTATTATGGCTAAACGGTGCGAGATAGGGCCTAGGTTGCTATTGAATCCTAATAGGAAGTCGCGTATTGCTTTCAAATAACATGCATTGCAAATCCCTGACCTTGGATGACCTTAAAGGTCAGTTTTGCAACAGGAACTGTATAGGCTGTAGCGCGTCTTCCCTAGCGGCAACTGGGCTCTCTTGTCGCAGATTTGTTGCACAACATGTGGTAGGCCTATAGCAAACCGACGACATGTCTTGGTGAGTGGAGCGTGTGCTAACTGGCTATGAGTGAATGGTAGCTTATGGCGCAATGTTTCTACCTGGCAGGGCGACGGCTAATTTCAGTCACGCCCGGGACTGTTCTGGGCTGGGCTGACGCAATCTTCATGTTGGTCGGCTCTGCTCTGGATTGGGGACTGGACCCTGGCGTTTAGCTTAGTTATGTATGTGTCTACTTAGAACTGGGCCGGCCAGCTGCCAGCTAGTTAGAGACTGCGGCATTTGCTGCTGCTTTCTAGCTAGTTTACCTGCTGTTTTCGACCGTACCCGCGCTGCACAAGAGCGTGCCGCCAACGCAGCAGAGCAATTTTTCAGCGACGACCAGCTGCATAGCGTAGTTTTGGTCTTGGTATCTTGAAAAATGTCTTGTTTACGCTACTGCTACCGTAATCTGTTTTCATTAGTTCGGCCTTTGAGGTTATACGTCTGCAAGTTAAGGAACGGGGCTGCGTCGGTCATATTTCAAATGGTGGTGGATCTGTAGTCGCTAGTCAGCAGTATACCTGTTCTGTAAGGAATTTGTAACGTACATGTCACGAAGACTGAACATTTATACATATGTCCGTCCCGAACCATAAGCTTATAAGCCTGCGTTTCCTTAGCCATCAATCAGACACCAGTTTACACTGCGATAGGAGACCATGGATACGGAGCATCGCGCGATGTGCTGTTTACGTCCCAGCTTTCGCTGGTACAGCCTAGGTTGCATCTACCCACTGAGGGACGGCCAGGCTAAGTTGACCTGAGTGGCTGGTTACATATTGATGGTTTACTCGTCTGCCCACAGTCAACCATCCAAGTACTAACCTGACCCGGCGTTGGTTAACTTTGTTGATGTGACCAACGACGTTACCAACTGAGCTAAAGTGGCGAATTGACTGAAGTAAATTGCGATGTGATTTGATTCACCAGATGGCACTACAGTCTGTGATTGCTGTCTATTGCTGGCTATTTGTGTCGCGTTGAGCTCTGTGTAGTGTAATATGCTATCGCTTCTATCGCTTCCGTCTTTTTCCAACTGTACCAGTCCGCACCTAAATGTACCCCGCCATAGCCCCAGCCTGACAGGTTTACCTACCCAGGAGGAATAGAAGGTTGAGTTAATCTTGGTGTTGATTATATACCGAGATGGTTTACTTGTTTGCAGTCACCCATCAGAGTACCAACCACTTGGTAGCGATCCGACCGGGAGTGGAACTCACGACCTCACGATCACAAGTCCAGCATCCTAACCGTTAAATTTGGAAGTAGTGATTGCAATTCCAGGATTGAATTTTCAATCCCGGTATCCGGGATTAAGAAATTTGTAATCCTGGGATCCCGTTTTGGGATTAGGCTTACAGATTGGTCATTATTTTGGTGTCTACAATAGACTTGTGTAGTAAACCCATAGGAAAGGTATAGGCCCTATCCGAAGTGTCAAAATACAAATTGCAGTGCATAACAAACAGTAGGATTCTAGCGTGCATGGAGCATTTTATTCATTAGACAGCTGGAATTGTTATTTGTATCATTTAACGCTCGAAAAAAATACACTTTTCACAAATTAGGTAATCCCAAAATCCCTGGATTTGGACGGTGCCAATAACAGGATTCGGGATTGGCAAAAACGGCTGGGATCCCGGGATCCTGGGATTGCAAACACTACTACCAAGCCCCTGTGTATGTGTTCAGATGGCGTCAAAGTACAAGGCCGAGGCGGAGCGTTGGAGGCAGCGTCTGGACGAGTGTGAGACGGTGAACGCTCGTCTACGTGAGGAGCTGGTCGCAGTGCATCAGCTTGTCCAGCAGATGTACTCGACCCGTGCCCCTGCCAGCGCTCTGAGCTCGTTGTCTGGCTCAGCTGTACCTCACAACATCACACCTCCCAACTCTTTGGAGTCCAGCGAGACAGCCGACTGACTGACGCATTCAGCACCAGCTAGTTGGTTAGTCCTCGATGTAGTCCCAATAATCTTTAGTTATACCAGTACTTAGTATTGAAATCATGCAGAGACTTTGGAGAAAACACACAGATGAGAAAAGTACAAATGAGAATAAAATAAAAAAACCTAAAAAGTAGGAAATGTACAACAAAGTATTATCGGATTTGCCAGTTTCGATAGATAAATGCATGGCAGATTCTAGAAGACTGACAGTTTGGGCCAGAAGTTTATTTTTTATTTTTTAAAATAAAAGTACATTTTTTATATCTATGCCAGTGTCTTTTTCTAATCAACGTTGTATTGTGAGTTTGTAAACGAAGCCAATTTTAAAATTTTGTATATGGTACTGTGAAACTGGAGGAACGACGGATTTTGTAAGTAGATTTCTTTGTGTTTATATGATCACAAAAGATTAATGAATGTGAAGAAAACTGTATTCGGAAGCAATGGATTTAGTCAATACATCACAGGTAAAAAGAGGTCACATTTTTAGGCTGGATAGCAGAATGCTTCGAGCGTCTTAGCCATGGCCTGGGCGTCTGTCCGTCTGTCCGTCTGTCCGTCTGTCCGTCCGTCACACCCTGGCACTGTGTCAAAATGGTGAAAGCTAGGATCAAAAAATTTTTACTGTGGGTTGCCATGGGAGTCTAGTTTATCGTGATAGAATTTCGTGCCCATAGGTGCGGGGGTTCTCCTCGAACGAGGGCGTGAAAAAGGGGTACCCCCCTATAAAGACGTTATTTTGCCTGTATTAACTCGTATAGTGTGAAAACGGTTGCAGATAGTTAGACATGCTGCTTATCATAACAAGCACTGGTGACGGGCTTTTTAGATTTCTCAACATCAATGACCTTGAATGACCTTGAACCCTCCAAAAAGGGGTTTTAGTGAATTTTTCACAATTTTTGCATGCAGCACACATTTTAACACTGAATTGCGACAAAATGGCTGGAGATAGACCAAGACAACTGGCATACGAAATTTTCAGCATTCAACGTAGATTTTAGAAGACCAAGTCCCCGCCTTCTAGGTTCAAGGAGGCCGACGCAGGCAGGTGTCAAAGACAGCTACCTCCCTAAAAAGTGGTTATTTTGCCGGAATTATCTCGTGTAGCGTCAAAACGGTTGCAGATAGGTACATACATGCTGCTTATCATAACAAGCAATAGTGACAAGCTGTTTATTGTTTTCAACGTGGATGACCTTGAATGACCTTGAACCTCTAAAATAGAGGTTTTTAGTGAATTTTTTGCGATTTTCGGCTGCGACACACATTTTAAAAGTGAATTGCGCCAAAATGACTGGACCTGGACAACCTGCATATGACATTTTTAGCGTTGAACGTACATTAAGAATTTAAGTTTTGATCTCTTAAATTCAAGCAGTCTTCCTTACGGAGGCCTCAAATTTAAGTACTTTTTCAAGATGCATTAATATCTTATTGATGTAGGCCTACACGGATTGCCAAAGTGGCAGGACCACTGCTATTGCGTGCCACATGAGCTTTGCTCAAATTGCTTGTATTTATCATTAATAAGCATTTTAAAAAATATTTTTCTCATAAAACTTAGTGTTTTTATTAAATTTGAGTTGCTGATATTTATTGCTGATATTTATTTATTTGTTTTAGATCGTTAGTCGTTGGTGATGCTTGAATCAGGCAGAGTACAGCATTGTCGTCAGTCGTCATCAGTCGCTTGGTAGCGTTCGTTGTCTGCACAAGTCAACAGGCTGCTCCGGGAATCATGGGACATTCCCATTCCCACATGGATCTTTTGTTTGCAGGAATTTCTCTCACTTGAAGCCGAAGTTGTTGTGTGTAAATCATTGTTAGACTAGTGCACTGCTGATGAACTCACACGTGACCTGAGCTGTGGCTAAAAGATTCGACCGACCGGTGTTAATTTGTACAGTTTTATCATGGTTCTCTGTCACTGTCGACATTTTAGCATGTAACAGATATTACAGATATTCGGTGGATCGGTGTCAGTCGAAATGAGCACATGTGTGCAAAGTTGCATACACAGAAGGAGGGTAAAGCGGTTAAGCTTCCAATGACATAAACAAATTTTCCGGAATAAAATTACAATACTATGACCAATTTGCTTGCATAGAGCACGTAAATTTGGTCTATTTCTGCTTTGCTATTTTTTTCTGGTGAATAAAGTTATGCTTGTGGTTTATACTGTAAAATTTATTACATGTTTGTCTCAAAATCTCAAAATGCAGAAAAACATGTTAAGCAGCTAGGCTTGAGAACTTGAAGCATGCACCCGCCATTGCCAAATCCTGTGTATGCTAATATAAGCATGCAATATACACGTCGCGGTTAACGGAGATTGTTTTTTGGTTCTGTTGACAGTGAATTTGTTATTTTTTGTTGAGTTCATTTTCATTTGCATCGATATGAGGGCCGCTTCACTATTGTGCAGTGTTGACTGACTGAAATACGGCTTTTGCTGTACATTGCTCGGCTAAATCCGTTCTTGTGGTTTTCTGCATTCAAATGTAGATCATATGTTTGTGATTGCCAATATCGTGTGCAGGCGAAAATCTCAGAAAAGCTATGTTATTAGAAATTACAGTGCTATGTGTTTAATTTTTTGTCAGAAAAATTAAAATAAAACAGACGATAAAAATGGAGATTCTGTAGGAGAGAAGTTTTTGTTGTGGTTGATTTTGAGTTGTTAAGTTCGTTCTCGATTTTGGTAGATGCTCATGAAAAAAAACGGGTAATACCGTTTATTGTTAAGTTCGCTGATGTTTTTTTCCAGTTTGATGTAGTCTGCACGAAATGTTTCCAAGGATTTATTTTTATTTTCTTGGCACTAATTTTTCAATGCTGGTGCTTTTTTGACACCTAGCAGACGTCAGGACTGCTCCTTTCTTAGTTCTTGAACAGTAATATAATAATAATAATAATATTTAAGTGAACTGTACTGGTAGTTAATGATCTGCTAGGAACATTCGTACTGTGACTATGATTGGATGCTACTGTGTCAGTTACTAATAGCTTTGTCGTTAAAGCATTAATCGTGACGAAGCATTTTGCTTTGCTGGTCAGATATGAAGTGAGTGCGACTGTGTGTGTTTGTTATTTTATCGTACACGTGTCATCTGTATAATCAAGACAGTGAATAATCTCTCAGCATCAGCAATGAATATAACATCAGTTTTTGGTTGTGTGAAAGTCGACGTCATCGACTGAGCAGAGGGGTAATGTAATTATTACTCAGTGCTGATGCTGCTGCTGCTGTTTTGACAGTCTGATCAGCACTTGTGTGATGTACATGGTGAAGATAAGTTGTTAAGTGTTGCTGTAAATGTGAAAGCATGCCGAGTTGAATTGTGCCCGCATGAACAGTAGAAGTTAGAGTGTACTTTGTGGTGCTGCATTTGTTCGTTTGGATGCATTTCTATCGTGTCATGTCACAACTTGACATGTGTTGGACATTTATCGCTTGTCTCGAAAAACCGAAAATGTTGGTGGGAATTTGAATTCTATCAGCGAGGAAAAGTCAGCGAATTCACCAAAAGTTGCAGGATTGTTAAGGTTAAAATCTTGTCCGGGAAAACTGTCTATTATCAACTTGATGTTTAGGGCAACATGATCTTTGCTAACATAGTAATAGCATGTTTGTGATGGTGCATTGCATTGCAGTTATTGCCTTTATATTTTATTATTAGTTTATCATGCTGTTAATAAGTGTGACATGGGTAAATGCATTGTGGGTAAACATGCGGCATGGTCAGGGAAATGTCTTGGAATTTCAGTTGCCTGGCCAGTGGTCGGCTTTTTTGTTGCGAGTTCTACGTGCAGCATGGACGTTGTAGCATCACAGCGGTTTGCCCGTGTGACTGATTCCGTTCTCAAGTTCACAAACATTTGCTTTTGTTATGTCGGCCAGATCCCCAGCTGCTGTGCGAGTGCATGTAATGCTGTTGTGAGAAGCTGAGTGCCATTCTTGGTGAGTGGTGTCGAGCCGATGCCGTGAATATTTTTTACAAAGTGAACACGTGCATCTCTAGTAGTTTAGAGTCCGATGTTTGCTAGGAGTAGTGAGTGTTGAATTGTGAATGAATGAAGTTGGTAGATGTCAAGTGCTGGTCTCTGTCACTCTCTGACTTGTTTTAGCTCTTAGCTGATGTATATATTATCAGTGTGCAACATG
>Ga0056128_1007418_pt1 | contig 13847 bp, 11 predicted proteins | sample WorMetLIZISLAND2_FD_71113 | JGI IMG/M metagenome (GOLD analysis project Ga0056128, IMG submission 71113) | Marine gutless worms symbiont microbial communities from Max Planck institute for Marine Microbiology, Germany - Olavius geniculatus... ... | reverse complement strand
TTAAAATGCAATAAAGGAGCGCTTATAACTTCGGAGTTAGGGGGTGTAGCCCGACGAAACTTTGGCACTTGACGCGCCTCTAAATTGGGGTGTTAACGCAAGTACGAAATTTGGGGGCACTGCCCCCCCTTAAAATTTGGGAGGGCAAAAAACGTCTAAAATTTGGTACGTTTTACGACAACTTTCAAGTTTGACCGCGAATATCTCTGGAAACGATAAAGATAGCGACAAAATCTAAACGGCGTTGACGAGAGCGGTCCTTTCGGCGTTGAACAAAAAAAATTGTGAAATTCCGTCCACTACGAACAAAGTTATTGGCGCTCATGTTGACATACCCTAAGCGCATTTTTCTGAAGACCATATTACGGCCCCTAGGGGGTGCTGCGCCCCCAAATTTTTACACGCGCTAGAGAATGACCAAGCCTTACTAGTGCACTCCCCACCGGGGACAGGGGCCCCACTTACAACTTTTTTCAAAGGAGGGTCAGAAATTGACTCAAAATGCAATAAATGAGCGCTTATAACTTCGGAGTTAGAAGGTGCAGCCCGACGAAACTTTGGCATTTGACGTGTCTCTAGGTTGGGGTGTTAACGCAAGTTCAACTTTTGGGGGCACCGCCTCCCTTAAAATTTGGGAGGGCAAAAAATGTTTAAAATTTAGTACTTTTTACGACAACTTTTGAGTTTGAGCGCAAATATCTCTGGAACCGATGAAGATAGCGACAAAATCTAAACGGCGTTGACGAGCGCGATCCTTTTGGCGTTGAACAAAAAAAATTTGTGGAATTCCGTCCACTAGAAACCAAGTTATAAGCACTAATGTTGACCTACCTTAAGTCGACAATGCGCGTTCGTCGTATGCCAATGCATTTGAGTTCCGGCCACGTGACTTTGATGCCGGGAAAATGTTACTTTCCCCTAACTTCCCCCAATCGGACTTAGGGCGCCGGGCGGACTCACGTTGGGCTTTGCCCCAAATTTCTAGTTCATATTTTTTTGCATTGCCGTTTTACTTAGGGCCAGGGACGTCCATCCCCATCAGCACCAGAAGGCAACCTTCTCTTAACTCGAATGCCCTCTTCTTTCTTTTTTCCCTTTCTTTTTCTTCCCCTTTTCTGTCATCTCCCATTTTCCCCTCACTTTGCTCTTTTTCTATCTCCTTCTTTTTTTTCTGTTCTACTCTTTTTCCTTTTTACGCACGAAAGCTAGCATAGCTGTAGCGCGTAATAGCTACGGTAATTTTGTCCATTTTGTCCGTCTGTCTGTTCGTCCGTCACGACCCGGTACCAATTCAAGCCCAGGTGAGATAGAAAGTTCGGGTTTTTAGCATATGATAGGCTACTGTTTCTAGTATTTCGTGACAAATCTACATTCAATGCTAAAAATTTCGAGGGAGGCGAAAAAGGGACACCCTTTTAAAAGGCGTTATTTTACCGCTATTGACTCGTCTTACGTAAAAATGGTTGCAGATACAGTGTAGGCACAGACATGCTGCTTATCATAACAAGTACTGGTGACAAGCGTTTTGGGAATGTCGACATGATAACTTCGATGACCTTGAATGACCTCGAACCCCCAGAATAGGGGGTTTTAGTAAATTTTTCGCGATTTTGGGCTGCGACACGCATGTTAAGAGTAAATGAGCCGAAATGGCTGGAGATAGACGGAAACAACCTGAACATGAAATTTTCAGCATTGAATGTAGATTTTAGCAGTCCAAGTCCGAACCTTCCAGGTTCAAGGATGGTTGCGCAAGCGAATATCAAAAAGGGTACTTTTTGAAAAGTGGTTATTTATCCGTTGTTGGCTAGTCTAGCGTGAAAGTGGTTGCAATTAGGCACAGACATGCTGCTTATCATAACAAGCACTGGCAACGAGCTTCTTTGAAATGTCAACATCGATAACCTTAGATGACCTTGAACCCCAAAAATATTAATTTTAAGTGATTTTTTGGCAATTTTTGGCTGCAAAAGAGTGAATTGCGACGAAATGGATGAAGAAAGACCAAGATTACCTGCGAACAGGAACTGCTAGGCCTATAGGCTCTCGTGCATCTCATGAGCATCAGCTCAGATTTTCTTCCTTTCCTCCTCTCCGTTCCTTTAGAAGTAGGACTCTTTGAACCCAGCTAGTGGCATGGGGGAGCGTTGTAAGCTTCTCCAGTGGGGTCTGGGGCGAAGCTCCCGTTAGCTCCCCCAGCAGGGTCTGGGACAGAGCCCCAGCCGAAATTAAATTTAGTGCATTAAATAAGCCTTATAATATGACATCTGGTGGCAACAATTTTAATTATTTTCCTCAAAATCAACTGACCAAATTTAGCGCATTCAGTGTAAATAATAAAGGTAAACAATAGCGGCGTAACAAATTTGAAAGTGGAAGTACAAATAATCTGCTCGCTTCGCTTGCAGAAAATTTTTTTACAACTGTTTTAGGCAGAATTGTCCCATTAACTTTAAAAATTTCGGGGAGGGGGGTTAAACCCGCTAACCCCTCTCCCTCCTAAATTTAGCCCTGAAAGTGAGGGCAACATGTATAATCTGAGCTGTTGTACGCAGAATTGTCGCATGCTGTGTCATGCATTTCTAGGCGACTTGTTACCGAAAAAAATATTTCTTCCAGTTTTCTATTTTTTACTTTCCCCCAATTTTTTCCAAAAAGCATTTGCTTCCACCTGTCAATGGAGTGGACGCCCCTGCTTAGGGCTACTAAATTCTGCAGGTTTTTTTTGTTTGAACTGCTGAAACATCTTTCTGGTTGTCATCGGAGTTTTCATTTAGCCTGTTCGGTGAATACAGCGCAGCATCCTGTCACTGTTTGTATCGATACGTACTGTCATTTGTTTATTGATATAGGAAAACACTTCGCTAAATGATCCATTGACGTCAGTGCACTGTCCTAGTCTAACTGGTCCAGAGTATATATCTCTAGTGAGTTTAATCAACAACGGTCAAGTGTCAAACTCGGAAAGCAGTGCGTACTGCCTAGCCACAATCTGTCTAAAGACCGAGCAGAGTCAATTATTGCAGTCTGAACACGAGCAAACTTCTAGTGAAGACGATTACAGAACCGCAGCCCCGGCGTCCGCTGAGTCATCAGATACAACTGTAACGACCGGACCTGACAGCTCGTCGTCTTCGTATGATCAATCTATTGCCGAAAATAGTGATGACTACCGAAGAGCTGCCTGCCTGCATCCACTAACTATGTTTACCACGTCGCCACTAGGTCCGCTCCAGCCTCTTTCCAGTGTTTTCAACACCCGTACTGACAACAGCCAATACTGTGAACCAGTAATTGCTGTCTGACCTTCGTTCAAGACAGGCTATAGCCTACGCCTTTCGTCTACAGCAGCAGCTGTGGTTGTTCGGCTTAGAGTAGAGTGTGTGTCACGTTAACAAGTGTTTCTGTGACGCGACACTTCACACTGGGCCTTTGGCGAATGACCTGCCCGGACAATCCGCCCCATATCAACCGATTTTTAAAATTTTTTTACTGTCATACACTATGGACAATTAGCAATAACGTAGTTGTGAAATATAGGCTACCATATCATTGTAACTGTGTCGCTACACTATTATGTAAAACATAAATTTCCAAAAATCATCAAAATTACTATAATATATAATATTATGCAAAAATATATTCTAAAACAATTTTTTGTTAATTTTTATACAAAAATTAAATTGTTTTGTTTTACCTATATTTCGCATGTTTGTTAATATAAGCAGACGATATTAGGACTATCGTGAATAATTTAATGCAGCGACAATCTATCGCAATGCGCCATTTAGCAACGTAGACAAGGCTCTAAGATCTTGTAACGATTCAAAAATACAGTTTTTGGAGGATATTGGCAGAATTGTTGAAGATAAAATGCAAAAGGGGAAGACTGGTATTAAAGATTTGGGAAACATGCAGCACCGACCGAAAGCAGGAGACTGGGCTCTTGGAGTCGGGCCTCCGCCCAGAACCCCGTTGGGGCAACTTGCTTTCCAACTAGCTGTTAAAAAAGTTTGCTCCGATATTATGCGAGCCTTTGGCTGTCATATTTAATGCTTCTTTTTGTGAGATTTATGACATCCTGTGTGGAAATCTGGTGAGGTTGTAACTGTCCCTAAGATCAAAACCCTTCTTGTCTCTTACAAAATGACCTCCCTTAATACTTATCAGTCAACTACATACTGTAACTACTAGCACCTCAAATACCCATCAAACAGTTGGAGCTGGGGGACGTTGAGGGCTGTTGTCTGGGGAACTTTTTGAGAGAAATAATTTCTATGACTACCAAATAGTTAGACCATTGAACTTGGTCTGTTTTACACGGCAGATTTGACGAAGGCGGTCATAAAAAGTGGCCTGCAGCTACACCTGTATGCCTTTTGAGGTCACGTGACGTCATCGGTCACGTGACCATTCGACTCGCGGTTGTCGACTTTCTATGGGTGATCCATAGTCACCATGCGTCTATGTTGCACCGTTATGGAGTTATGGCGCCTCAAATGTTGGACTCACGGACGTGGACACGAAAAGAAAGAAAGAGGGGAAAGAAAAAAAGGAAAGGGAGAAGAAGGGAAGGGAAACGGAAAGTGGAAGAGGAAAAAAAGGAAAGGGGAAAGAAAATGGGAAGGGAAGGTAAAGGGAAGGAGAAAAGAAAGGGAAAAAGGAAGGGGAAAAGAGAAGGAAAAGGGGGATAAAAAGGGGGAAGACTATGGAAAAGAGAAAGGGAACTGGAAGAGGAAGGGGAAGGAAAAGGGAAAGGGATAGGGGAAGGAAAAGAGGAAGGAGAAAAGGAAGGGAAAGAGAAAGGAAAGGTAAAGTGAAGGGAAAGCGGAAGGGAAAAGGGAAACGAAAGAAAAAGGGGAAAAGGAAAAGGCAAAAGAAAGGGGAAGGAGAAGGGAAAGGGAAGAGAAAGGGAAAGTACAATAGGAAAGGGGAAAGGGGCAGGGAAAGGAAAAAGGACTCACGCACGGACACTCAGGTGATTTTTATGCTGTCCCAGTGTTTAAATTGTGAAAAATTAGCTGGGGGTTGAACTTTTCGAAAATCGGAGACCGAACAAAATTGTGATGTAAACTGTATATATATACAGTATATAGCTGACCCTCCTGTACATAATTTGACAAGTGTGTTAGGCGGGTTGAGAAAACAGTTGGTAAGGTTCAACTCGATCCGCAACCCTCCGGCAATTCAAACACTGCTTTGTCGTTGTTTTTTGCTTTTTTTCTGTCGAGCTATTAGTTTTTTTGCTTTTACTATTCGGACATTTTTGCATGATTTTCATATTTTGCTACTTAGGCCTGTATGTGTCACTGTATATATTCAACTTGGCCTATTTAGCTTTCTAGCTGCAAGTAAAGTGTGTTTAATAAACTCAGTTTAATTCAGTTCAGTTGCAACACTCCTCTATAAGAAAACTCATGTTTTCTTTTCTAAATGAAAAGAAGCTCGCACCCCCAAGAATATCACCTGCTCGATTTCGACCTTCGATACAATATCGGAGTTCGAGCTTTCTGTTACATACTTAATAATAATAACCGGATGTAGAAATACTTTTAGATCAGTCAAGTATTAGAAATTAAGTGACAATTTTTGTCTCTATCTTACAAATATAGTGCAGATTCTTTTAGAAATATCGCATTATCGGTGCAGGTTGAGAATTTTTATGATATTGTGTTACTGTATTGCGCTGCAGCTTTTGGCAGTTCGTTTTAAACATATTTTGTAGCTGTCAGTGCTGTAACAGCGCGTGCACGGTCCGTATGCAGTCACAAAGTGTTATTTACCTTGCGCAAATTGCATACGCTACGATGGCATATTTTTAATAAACTTTTTCTGCAGCACTAAGCAGAATTAAGAGCGCACTTTAGCTTTTGGCTTATTTGGCAGTTTAACTAAAGGGTGCATACTTTTTATAACCTTTGGGATCACTTAGAGATAATCACACGGCTTGGTTTGTAGCTGATATTCAGTTTCGATTAATGTCGACCTTTACTACAAAAAAACCGCCGCCAAGAATTCACAGCAAGGTGTCTGTCCTTAGATGACGTAATGCCACCCAAGATGTCATCCAATCCACTTCAGAAGTTCAGACCGTGCGCAGGCACGAAAGTTAACTGCAATAACATTTTCTGTGCGACATCGGACCGTGCGTGCGCTCAGTCAATAACACCATGCTTGCTGTAAATCACAAGTCTCATTTCTCACATGGCATTTTTAGTGAAGTACCCTAGTGCTACGTTCTATTATGCCTACGGTTTACATACATGGGTGGCGCTAAATACCAAAAACTACTGAAAACGTGTTTGGTAGTTTTTGGTACTGAAATCTCAACCCTGACCGAAAACAACCAAGTGGTTGTTTTTGGTAGTTTTCGGTAAATAGTGCCACCAATCTACATGTGTTTGATGTTTTCAGCTGTTCTGTAGCTGTATTATTTATGTCATCTTCAATATTTATTGTTGCATACTGACAGAAACTTCTGTGATTTGTTACAGTGGTTACGGAAAGGATGCTGAGGAGTCGCACAGCAGTATTACTGACACGTTCTAAACAAAGAAAATTAACTGTGTGCTGGAATCAATTTGTCAGAGCTCTAAGCAGTCAAAGTGGTGAGAACAACTTTTGCTTGGACAGTGCGCAGCATGCTGCTTGTGCTACAGTAAACTATCATGTAGTTTACCCAGGTCAGGTGTCACCAACATGCCCAGTTCCGAGTCACATTGAACGACCTTTGTATGCACAGGACAGTGCACTGTCTCGTCTGCTGTATCACTCATGGCTGGCCAGCAAGATAGGCATTGAGATCAAGTCTGAACAGCAAGTCAGAGGCATGCGAGATGCTTGCAGGTTTTATTGCTGTTGTTGTTATGCGGAATGTAGTATTTTTTGAACATTAAGGTTTGGTCAGGTTAAAGTTTGAGCAAATTTGGTTTTTGTAACATATGCTAGATTAATATTTCAAGCCGAAAACTATATCATTTTTTCATTTACTGTTTTGTCTTTTTTGGTTGGAAGCATGTAATTTGGATGTAAATAAGGCCTAGTATAAAGGTTAGTGCCCTTTATAGTGAAGGTGTTTTGTAACTCACCCTAGTCGTGATAGATCAGAACCATCTCTTAGTCCAGACTAGTTCATTAAGAATTAACTAGATGAGGTCCAGTTGAGAATAGGTTTGAGTATAGGCTCACTATTAATAGATTACAAGAAGAAAAGGTCTGTTAAACTATTAAGTAACAGAGTTAAAGAATTACATACTGGTAGCTTAATAACTTGGATTAAGTTGGCGTCAGACATGTGTTGCTTCAGTATAATTACCAATATCATAATTATTAGTCCGCCTGAAAACGATAGTTTTCGGAAGGACTTATGTTTTACTGCAGATGTTTATTTTTTTTTGCAACGCGAGATCTCCAAGATGTGTGGGCCGACCGGCGTGAAATTTTGCATGATGGTCAGTACTAGGCACTATTTTGTAATGCCGGTCCAAAATTTTGGGGGGCACACCTCAAAAAAATTTCAGGGGCCAAAAACATGCAAAATTTGGCCCGATTTCGGACGACTTCGAAGTTCGGTGGTGAATATCTCCGAAACGGATGAATATATTCAAAATCGGATTTTTATTTCGTCTATCGCGATTTCTCCTGCGTTAGGCGAAACAAGTCCGGTGAACTTTGGTCCAGTGACCTTGGAGATCTCGATGTTGAATCGTACCCACTCAAAGTGCATTATTCGGAAGACCATATTTCGGCCCATAGGGGGTGCTGCGCCCCCAAATTTTTACACGTGCTAGAGAATCACCAAGTCTTACTAGCGCACCCCCCACCGTTGATGGCGGCCCCCTTACAACTTTTTTCAAAGGGGGTCAAAAATTGGCTTAAAATGTAATAAATTAGTGCTTATAACTTTGGAGTTAGGGGGTGTAGCCCAACAAAACTTTGGCACTTGACGCAGGCCTAGGTGGGGGTGTTAACGCAAGTACAACTTTTGGGGGCATTGCCCCCCTTAAAATTTGGGAGGGCAAAAAACGTGCAAAATCGGTGCGATTTACAACAACTTTTGAGTTTGAGCGCAAATATCTCTGCAACCGATGAAGACAGCGACAAAATTTAAACGGCGTTGATGAGTACGATCCTTTCGGTGTTGAACAAAAAAAATTTGGTGAAATTCCGTCCACTATGAACAAAGTTATAGGCGCTCATGTTGACCTACCCTAAGTCAACAATGCGCGTTCGGCGTATGCCAATGCATTTGAGTTCAGGCCACATGACTTTGATGCTGGGGAAATTTTACCCCCCCCATGTTTTCCCCCAGTCGGACTTAGGGCACTGGGCGGACTGACGTTGGGCTTTGCCCCAAATTTCTAGTTTTGTCTCTGTTTTTAGTAGAATCTGACTTAATTGATAAAAGGTGAAAAAGTTAGCGTGCACAGATTTTGCTCTGATATATTTATTTGTTACGCTGTTTATACCGACATCAAGTCATTCACTGTAACAGTGAAGAATAGCAAGTGTATGTAATCTGATGTAACTTACTGGAAAATGATTAATTAGTTTTGATTGCATTGCAATGGATTATCTGTAGGTTAGCACGTGAGGTGCTAAACAAAGCCGGTGAAGCTATTCAGTGTGGAATGACAACTGATGAAATTGACATCATTGCACATAATGCCTGCATAGCTGCTGGTGCTTATCCATCCCCACTACTGTATCGTGGATTCCCAAAGTCAGTTTGCACATCGCCTAACAACGTTGCATGTCATGGAATTCCTGACAGTCGGCCACTATGCAATGGAGATATTGTTAATGTTGATGTTACTGTATGTATTCTGTTTGGCTATGAACCTTTTCTCAGCATTAAGTTATTAAATATGTTGATGGTGATCTGAAAAAGTTTGCCATGAAGATTTTTACGTGTGAAAGCAGCTACTGCTTTCAGCGCATCTTAGCCATCACAATTCTGTCTGTCTGTTCGTCTGTCTCTCCATCACATGGGTGGATCAGTCGAAAACGGTGCAAGCTACGATCACCAAATCTTCACTGTCGGCTGCCTGGAAGACTCTAGTTTCAGGAACCGCAAAGCTTTGCCATAAATTCGAAAGGGGTCACCCCGAACAAGGGCGCTAAATGAGAGGGAGGTGGGCAAAATTTGCGATTTTTGGCCAATAAGTCGCTGTATCTCAGTAACGGTGCGAGATAGGGCTTAGGTTACTATTAATCACTTATAGGAAGTTGTCCACTGGCTCTCGATTGGCGCAGAATTCAATGACCTTGAACGCCAAAATAGGGGGTTTTATGGATTTTTTGGCAATTTCTGGCTGCGACACAAGTCTATATCATTCAGAAGGTGGTGCCACGGAACTGTCGGAAACATCCAGATAGAGAATTTGGTATTTGTATATTGACTCAGCGTGAACGCCCCAATTTTCAGCTAAACTACTAAACCAGACTGCTATAGGCTTTCGTGCATCTGATGAGCATTAGCTTAATTTTTTTTTTATAAATTTGTCTAATGTTGACTGATTTTAAAAATCTTTTCACTGGCCTACTCAGCACAGCATTTGTAGTAAAGAAATCAAAGGCCTTATCTTTTCCATAACACATCCCAAGCAGATCTTCTTCTGGCATCTCTTCTGAGTGTGTCAGAGTTATATTACCAAGTTTGTTCTACACATCACAAGCCACTCTGTAAATAACGGATAAGTAAATATCGATCAGTAAGAGAATTTCAATTTTATGTGACCATATATTGTGACATTGATACAATGTCATTGCCTAAGTACACCAGCATTAATTGGCTTGTCTGACACATCTAATATAATATTTGTACAGGGTGTACCAAAAATGATCCATCTTCTTTCTGGCAGAACTTCATCAAATCTCCGTCAAATTTGATAATTTTTGGTACACAGATAGCGAAGACGATAAAATTATGTGAGGTACACTCATTGTCCACTTCACCTAATTTCCATCAATGCACTACGATGTTATATGCAGATGCTTGAAATTGTTACATTACGTGGTGATTATCAGTATCAGATTGCTCACCTTTTCATTATCAATTCGACAGAGGGTGCCACATGATTTAATAATTTTGTTGTATTAAATATTTTACGCTGAAAATAGCAGACAACAATATAGCCGACTCATGAGCTCAAAATGCCTCTAATCCATGAGTGAGTGCTGTGATATTGATCAGTTAATCATTAATGCCACTATCAGCCGTGGCATCACGTCTAAGCCACTGAGTACATTTTGGGCATAGATTCTCAAAATTTGGAAGCATGTTGTTACACGAACTTATAATTCTGCTAAATAAATCACATTTTAGTTTATCGTGTGCTTAATTAAGTTGTTAGAACTTTTACGGTGACAACATTACTAAGCAGTATGCAACAATTTGGAGCATCTGCCCTCAGCACAGTAGTGCGTTGACATAAGTGAATGTACCTCACATAATTTTATTGTCTTGGCTATCTGTGTGCCAAAAAGTATCAAATTTGGTGGATATTTGACGAATCTGTGACAAAAACAAGTTGGGTCATTTTTTGGCACACCTTGTATATTAGTTGCATGGTTTTCAACAACAATCATGACATTTCATACAGTATTGTCAATTGTTATTGTTGTTTGCCTGTAAGTGTCTGCATAGTCAAAATCCGTTCTTTGCCTGCTTATAGATATTTTTGAACTGTACCAGTATTGACTGGCAACTGGTTGTGGAGATATTGCGTATTGGTGGGGTATTTTATTTTGAGCCAACTTGTAGATTAATAGACTACGATGTTGTTAATAGTGTGTTGATCTTGCAGGTTTATTTCCATGGTTTCCATGGTGATGTGTCCGAGACTTTTCTTGTAGGGAATGTTGATGGTATGGGTCGTCACCTGGTAAATGTTGCTAAGCATTGCCTTGACAGTGGCATAGCGATTTGCGGACCTGGCCAGCCTATCAGTGTTATTGGTAGAACCGTCAGGTACTGCAGTTTACTTTATCAGTACATGAACCGTCACGAACTATTTTAGTTTTATGTACAGAATACAGATGTTTAATTTATTGTGTGCCTGTAACCTTAGTTGTCATTCTCGTGTGTGGGCTTTTAGTGTAAATGGCAGGATGCACTGTTCAAAACACTTACTTACACAAGTGTTTTATTTCACCATCATTTTATTAATGTATTTTTACATATACATTTATATATTGTACTTGGTGGCAGTCTGTTAGCTGATTATTAGTTTTTGATTCGTTGATTGCACTGTGCACTTCCAGGCAACATAACCTATACAGCATGTTGAATAACCTCTTTATCATGCTGACTGGTTGCTTGTAACGGTAGGGTGTTGGACTTATGATCTAGAGGTTGTTGGTTCAACTTACGGTTTGGCTGCTTCTAAGTGGTTACTGTTTGGATAGGTGATTTTCTGTGGACAGGTGAACCATCTCAGTATATAACCAACATCAAAGTCAACTCAGCCTTCCATCCCTCCAGGGTTGGTAAATCGAGTACCAGTTTGTCTGGCTAGGGTTGAGGCACGGCACATTCACCTGTGTCAAGTAGCAGATAAGGTAAACACTGTGTGATCCCATATGGCAGTTGATGCTTTATAACTATGAGATGGGTTTTCCATGAGAAGTTACACTGCTTAAAGCTTTAAACTTCTAAATCTTGAGGCTGAGCAGCAATTGTGTAATTGTGTTGTAATTTATAATGCAGACAGACTGCTGAAAGTTACGGTTGTCTGGTGATACCAGAGTTCTGTGGTCACGGGATTGGTTCATATTTTCACGGACCACCAGACATCATTCACATAGGTATGCGTTCGATTTGCTCTGAGATTTTTTGCTGATAAATTAAGCATTACAAAAGTGATAAATATTGTCCGTGTTTTGTGTATTCTTGCATGCATAGCAATCATCTGTGGCTATGGCTTAGTACATGGACCTTGTCATATGGCCATCCTAACAGGCTGCACTCTGCATCCTGTTTGTCTGTTTCTGTGTTGCTTCTGTATGGGCTCCTAACTTGAAAAGAAAAAGTTGCAGAAAAAAATCAGTGTGAGCGTTCCACAGAGCAGGAGTAACCGGTGTGCCAGTTATCAGCTCATAGGGTCAAAGTTCAGGCTGACTGCTGCACAATGTCTGCGCAGGGCCAACGTTATTTTCTTGCTCAACTAGCAGTCAAGACCGTATCTGGCTATTCTGGTCATTCAGTCCGGTCCAAAAATGATAAGGGAATGTTAAATGCATTTTGTGATTTTTTGCACAAGCAAAATTCTGCACTCTGTGTGTAGCAAAGCAAAAAAGTCAGCCAACAGTACCAGCATTTTTGATTCCTGATATCTGTGCATTTGCTGAGTGGTGGCGATGTTGTGTCATGTGAACACTCAAATATGTAGCTTGGTTTTGATAAGAATCTGCTTAGCTGATAGGCCACACTCCACAGTTGTATGTCAGTAGATTACGGAAGGATGCAACTGATTTGGACATTTCTAATGACGTTACTGCTTTAAAAATTAAAAAAAATCATTGAACTAACAGAATTAAAATGTGGTGAGCAATTATAAAACATTTTCCAACTTTTTGTCATAAGCCGTCAAGTTTTTGGTGAAACTGCATTGAATTTCGACCAGATTGCTTTCGCTGACATCCAGCTGTGAACTTGCATTTAAGTGATCATTCTAGAACATTTGAAATGCTTCACTGCACTATTCTATGAAGTATCATTATCAGTTTTTGAATACCAATACTGGTACCAAGTGGTAAAATTTCACAATGTATCATTGGCCAAACAGTAAACTAGCCCCAGAAATGCCAGGTGTGTGTTGTGTGTGGCGTGTATGTGGAGTCATCATTTAAATGTCATGCTTTAGCAGTTGCATTGCATGACACAAAGCTGGATGGTCATATCTTAAAGCATACAGTACATGCACTGTGTGTATTACTACAGATAACAGTGTGGATTCTGTTATGCAAGAAGGAATGACTTTTACAATAGGTATGTGAAGCTATATTTATTACAAAAGTCTGTATGTCTATGTGGATGTTCAGTTATTTGTCATTTTCTTAGTATAATACAATCTTTATATATATATAACGTGCATTTAATAATTACATGTAATTAACCTAGCACATAAGTTAAGAGTCTACTGCAAACGATTTCATCGAATCACATGACTGTAATCAAATAATAATGGCACATGCTACAGATGACCAAGTTATACAGAATGAGCAAACCTGGAAGCTGAGGTTCGCATTCTCTGCTGGCCAAGCAATGTACAGGCTTCTTGATTTTAATCACTTTATTAATCAGTTCATTCATTCGCTCATATATTTGTCTCAGGCAGCTCGGCCCACAGCAAACACATATAGCATATACATAAAGAGAGAAAAACAATTTTAATAATTTTCGAGTCAATAACAAAGAAATCCGTTAAGTTTATGCAGAACTGATCAGCTCTTTCATATGTCTATTAGCAGCAGCGTACAGTTATTACACTGGTTGTTGTCACACAGAGCCAGTTATAACCGAAGGAGAAGCTGAAATCTGTGTTCTGGACGATGGATGGACTGCAGTGTCAGTGGACAACAGTCGATCAGCACAATTTGAACACACCATTCTCATTACGAAACACGGCGTTGAAATACTGACCGTTTAGATCATGCAACAACTCATCTCATCAGATCTGCAGTAAGTTCTATCTAATAACAGTGTTTTAAAGGTCCGTGGTCAACAAAATTAACATATACATTTTATCCATTTTCCTGAAAGTGCAGAATTTTATGATAACTTTGACAGTAATATCGGCGCCCAGCATTCTGTCAACACGGAAAAATTTACCTTTGAAGTTGAC
>Ga0056128_1007413_pt1 | contig 13853 bp, 7 predicted proteins | sample WorMetLIZISLAND2_FD_71113 | JGI IMG/M metagenome (GOLD analysis project Ga0056128, IMG submission 71113) | Marine gutless worms symbiont microbial communities from Max Planck institute for Marine Microbiology, Germany - Olavius geniculatus... ... | reverse complement strand
TTGACACACAGTCATTGTGATGCGGGCAATATCACCTTTTGTAATTTTTGCTGTTTTCGATGTGCAAGTCCTTAAATGTTGCCGTTAACAAGTGTATAAACTAATGTTTTGTACATTTATAACGCTAATTTGCAGGTCCAACATGCTACAGCAAAAGAAAGAGAACCAAGCACGCTACAACAGAGCAAAGCAACAAAACGATCCGTATTCATCTACGGTAATTTATGTCTCATATCCTATTATTTTGGCCATTGAGATAGTGTTTACTGCAGTCTGTTCATTGGTTGTTTGGTTTTTGCACCAATGTGATTGTCTGTGAAATGGTTGTGGACAAATTCACGTGAAAATGCTTGTATTATGAGTTTTCAGAAAGAACTAGGATGTTGACTACTGATTTTGTTACTGTATAGACATTTAAGCTTACTTACTTGTACTTGATACTACTGAACGCCTAGGTTTGTGACATGCATGGATAGGCTACAGCTGCAGCAAAGAAAACATTATAGCTTAATGAGGGTGGTGAGAACGTTGATGATATGATGAAGTCTTTTGTGTGGTATGATATCAAATCATGAAAGTTGCGGACACAAACCATCTCGACATGTCGAGATGTTTGCGACAAAGTCCGTGACAAATCCGTTTGTGTTGCTCTAATGGAATTCAGCCCGTTACAGTGCACGGGGAAAGTCAGCGAGGACACAAACCACAAAAGTCTGTGACATGATTTTTGTTGCGGACTTTCATGATTTGTGCGTTATGGAATTTGGCCTTTACTCAGCCAATTCTCTTGAATTGATTGAAGTGATATTTTTGTATGATTTTGCAGATTGCTTTGGGTAGAGACCAGCGCCATTCATCATCTGATGTTATGCCTGCTGAAGCTGATGAAGCTGTTCCCAGCATACAGCCTGGTCAGTTGTATTTTAGCAGTGTAGGGGATTTTCTTTTTGAAAAAAAATGACGCTGCACGTGTTTTGTTGTTTGTTATTGCCCATCAGATTGCTGTTTTAGAGTGTCTACTATCAGGCACGACTGTTCAGTGATTATTTCAGCTGCATTAAGTTTTTTCCTTTGCATAATCCAGGCTGTAAATAATTGTTGATGGGGTTTAAAAGTGATGCTTTTGTGGTGCAATCACTTGTTTCTTTGGAATATATCTGCGTTGATGATTTAATAATGAACAAATTGCACCAGTAAATAATTGTCACGTTTTTTCCAGCTTGCTGAACTTATACGCAATCTTTAGAAGATTTTCAACTTAGCACGGAGTAACAACAGTAGAATAGTCTGATTAAACGAAAATTACGAAGAGCTTCTTTTGACGTTCCTGCCTGTCGTAAACGTGAACACTCGGCTTAGTTTCTGCCATATTTTGAAGTTTTTTTCTGATATATGGCGCCATATAAATGTGTTTTGATTGATTGACTGATTGATTCATCATGCGCGAGAGCCAGCGCGTAATAGCTTAGATAATTCTGTCTGTCTGTCCTGTCTGTCACGCCTTGGTATCGATCGGAGCCCAGGTGAGATAGAGACCTCTGGTTTTCACCATATGATAGCTAAAGTATCTGATATTTTGTGACCAAATTTCATACCGCTGGGTAAAGGGGTTCCTCTCGAACGAGGGCGTGAAACGTTATTTTACTGCTATTGGCTCGTCTGTCGTGAAAATGGTTGCAGCTAAGCACGGACATGCTGCTTATCATAACAAGCACTGGCAACGAGCTTTTTAGGAATGTCAACATCGATGACCTTGAATGACTTGGAACCCCCAAAATAGGGAGTTTTAGTGAATTTTTTCGCGATTTTGGGCTGCAACACTCATTTCAAGAGTGAATTGCACCGAAATGGCTGGAGATAGGCCAAGGCAACCTGCATAAGAAATTTTTAGCATAGAATGTAGATTTAGCAGTCCAAGTTTTGACTTTCTACGTTCAAGGAAGCCTGCACACTCGCGTGTCAAAGAGGAGTACCCCCAAAATGGGGTTATTTTACCATTATTGGCTCGTCTGGCGAAAAAACAGTTGCAGATAGACACAGACGTGTTGCATATCATAACGAGCACTAGCGTTGAGCTTCTTAGGAATGTCAAAACATCGATGACTTTATATGATCTTGATTTTCAAGATAGGTGTTTTAGTGATATTTTTGTGATGTTTGACTGCAGAAGAGTGAATTGCGACGAATGGGTGGAGATAGACCAATATTATCTGGGAACAGGAACTGCTATAGGCTCCCGCGCGTCTCATGAGCATTAGCTCAGATTTCTTGTTTTTGTACGGTGTTTGCATTGCACCTGGCAGCCCAGGTTTAGAGCAGTGTTTTGCGATCTCCATCGTGCAATTTCATAGCATCGTTGGTTGTTATCTCCAAGTCACCTTTGTGTTGTCGACCCACTTCTTTTTCGGTCTGCCCCTTGTTTGCTGTCCACTTCCATATCCATGTAGCGGTATATTTGGATATCTGTTGTCGCTGTTTGCGCAGATCGTTACAAGCGGCCAGTTGCTTCCACACCACACGATGATGATGATGATGATGACGAAAATGACAGTACCATTATAGTGGCGTCGTCGTCATCGCCAGCATCGGCGGCTGAACAGCAGCAGCAGTCACGCCGTCGCTTCGCCGACGACCGACCGATCACGCCGATGAGGAACCAGATGCTCTACAGCATGATCTTGGAATCCCATGACTTCGCTGATGGTTTGTTCACTGTTCTGGCAATATTCTGCTCTCACCTTTGACTGTTGTCTTTATTTTTTCTCTCTGGTCGAAGTAAGACCAGTAGTAGATTAAGTAAATTAAGAATTGGAATTTCAGAAAATTAAAAGAAAATAGATTTACAGTGTTTTTAGGAATTTTTTTAAATTTCTGGTTGCTACAGTTGTGCAGAAACCAATTTTTGAAATATGGTGAATTTTTACGAATTTTAAAATGGTAAGTCTGTGATTAGTGCAATATACAACACAGTAGCTAGTGAATTAATAGAGTGCAGAGGCGCAAGAAGTTTTTAATGTGCTGTAGCATTTACCTTGTTAAAGAGCAAACAGAAAATTGTTTAAATCACGTTGTTTGTTACTCTGTGCTTGAGAAAATGTCGCATTATTAAGTAGAAGCACTGCAAGAGTACAAACCCCTGATGAGATGTCTGATTTTATTTCACATTGTGACACTGTGATGATGCAGTTGTGACGTCATCGGCACTATAATTCCACCATCTAGCAAATAGTAGCAAATTGCCAAAATATTTATATTTTTGTTGAAAAACGCATGAGAGGGGTGTAAAGTTCTGGCAAGATAGGGACGGTTTCGTCGGATTTTGAACCATAATGCTTCTAACAGTCAGCATTTGTTGTTGCAAGTGTTGTTGGAAGATTTTATGTTATCAGTTAATTAGATGTCTAATTCTGATTTTAGGACTCGCCTAGCTATGGCTGATTTTTTTCAGTGGTTTGATATTGGGATATTGGTTTGTTACATTTGATAGGCCTACTAGTATGCCTGTCTTTGATGCAGGTGTTCCTGATGACCCGCTTCTAGCGGATACATTCTATGAACAGGAAGAATTCGCTTCTGACTCTGACGGCGATGACGACATGGAAAGCATGTGCTCCTACCTGCAGAGCGTTCTGTTTGATGACACCTGTACGTATTTGTTGGACGATCTGTTTTCATCCACGTCATAATCTAGGCCTAATGCTACAGAGCAGTGCGTAAAAAGTGGAAAATCCGTCTTACGGAGCTCGAGCAATCGGGGAGTTTCGGAAACAATAGCCTTGATCACTGCAGCGAAGGGCGATCATGTTATACCCCGTTTATGCGATCGAGCAAACGTCGAGCAGATATTCAGCAAGCATCGAACAAACATTGAGCAAACATCGAGCAGTCCTGATGGAACCCCGCCCCTGGTTCAAATGTAGGCCTATAGGCTTAGCCCACAGCTGATCACGTGTTATATAGGCCTTCCAATTACAACCCGCCCGCCCTCCTAATTAGCGTGCTAATTACCGTAGCTTGTCGAGCTAGCTCGATGTTTGCTCGATCGTGTAAACGCGGTATTAAACACTGTTTACTGTTTACTGTTCAAGTGTTAAGTGTTCAGCATGACCGCACTTCACTTTAAACGCATGTACACAGTGACGTAACTGAACTGAACTGAAATGGCGTGGGTTGGTTATTGAGAAACAAACAGGGAGAGTTCATTGGTCATTGGTTGATGCGTACGTGCAGGGCAGAGTCTTGTAGACCACCGAGGCCGTTAGACGGTGCCTACTGTAACGTATTACTGCTTACTCATTCAAGAGGCTCTCTGTAGTTGGTTTAATGTTGAAGCCTGGGACCATAATAGGTCAAGTTGAGACCATAATACTTATTCTATAAGACGCTGTTGTAGTATGTGATGCAGTGCTATGTGTGAACAGCTAAGGCAGACAGTCGCATAATATGTCGTTTTCTAGTTATACAAAAGGCGGTCTATTATTATGATGCTGTTGCATGTGCAGTGACAGATCAGACGTTGGTTGCTGATGACAAGGCGGCCGGCGCGTTTGGTCCCGGAGCCCGCGACCTCAAAATACGCAACCTGCGAACGTATCCTTTTCCACTCGACGTTACAACACTGTCTTTTGAGCACGTCATTGTTCTTCGTCTTGTTTTTAGTGCTCTTTACTTACTGATATCAAAATTTAGCGATAAAAAAGTCATTTTCTTGTATTTAAATAAATTAAAAGCCGTGATCGATTACAGCTTACACTTGCATACTGTAGACGTACTACGCGTATGCGTAGTGTGAACGTTTTTTAAATCGGGCGCTGTATTTCGTAAAAGTCTCTTCATTTTGTTTCCCAAATAAGTGAAACATCTTTATTTCGAGTTGCAGTTTATTGACGGGATTAAAACATAAAAATTTTAGGCTAAAAGTAAAAAACGTAGCTTGCGATGCAATGAAGTAAAATTAGTCAAACAGTAAGTTAACAATGATTTTGCATCACACCGAGGTATCCAAATGCGTTAAATGACTTTGACAGTTTGTTGCCAGCGAGTTGGAGAAGAAACTCGGCGTTGAGCATCTGAACAAGGCATACAGCTATTTAAAGAGAGCGCGGTTCGACGAGCGACGCCCGGGAATGGACATCAACGAGAAGACCATTCTTCACGATCTGTCGAGGATGGTACCCAGCGCAGACGACCGCTTCAAAGTGGAACAGTTGCTTTTTCTGGAAATGCAGCTCAGCAACTGAGCACCAGGGCAGAAATGTTGAAGGAAATTTGTCGGCATTATCTTACACAGTGATACACAGCAAATACGGTCACCCTTTTTATTTTTGTGATAACTTATTTAGTTGTCATCAAATTTTGCTAATTCCCTGTAATAGCAAACCTCAAGAAATTGGCAAAATTGGATAACATCTGACTGTTGTTGCAAAGAGAAAGAGGGTAACGTTTTTCTGAGACACAGTGTAGAATTTTTTACACGTTACTGTAGTCAACCGCTGTGCGGTTAGCGGCCTCTGTGATATCACGTCTTTTATTCACCAGACAATGCTAACAATATTATTGCCAATTCGTGGCATGGACTGCTGTCTGTTACGTTTGATGCAGTAACATCTGAATGCCATCTGTCAGGCTAATGTAAATGAGTAACTTTTAATAGATAAACTTTGTCACAAAACGTTGAGAAAACCGTTTTACCTGCTGCAGAGTTTGTGCATTGCGATTATGTATCTGATATTGTGGATTGTGGCGTGTGATATTGTGCTGTCTACTATGCTTTGACTTTGCATCTGCTGGTCACTCCTTAGGTTTGTAAAAGTCTTCCAGATACCTCACCCTGCTTACGATCACGTCCATGTTATGTGAACTCTGAATGAATCTCACTTAATTATTGTGCTTGTTGGCCACGCATACAGTTTCCAGCTTGATGTGCATTTATGTACGTCACTCTCCTAGTTTGTGCTGTGCGTAATATGCATTTAAGTCGCAGTCGTTCAGTGGCGTAGACAAGGGGAGGGGTCAGGAGGGCCCAGGCCCCCCAATCCTCCACACAAAACATTAGCATACGTTTAAACTGCACTAAATGTGCCAATTTGTCAGTGTATTCTTGGGAAAATATTAAAAAATTTTGCCACCAGATCTCATCTTTTAATGCAAAAATGCACCAAATTTGATTTCGCGAAGCCCCAGACCCCACTGGGGGAACTCATAGCGCTCCTCAGACCCTCTGTCTGAATTTTAGGAGGCCCTACTTTTAAAGAAAGGGAGGGGAGGGAAAGGGGGAAGGACAAGAGAAGGGAAAGAAGGGGTAAATGGGAGAGGAAGAAAGAGGGGAGCGGTGAAAGGGGGAAGGGTAAAGGAGGGGAAAGTAGACGAGGCCCCCCAATTGAAATTTCTGGCTACGCCACTGCAGTCGTTTTGCATTTAGTCATCGTCTGGTCTGTATCGTTTAATTATTGGCATTTTTTGAATTCTGGCAATGCGTTTTGCCAGCTGTAAGCTATGTATCGGACCTATCGGTATTAGTTTTTGCTTCTCCTGTAATTAGGTGGTGTTACAGCTCTTAATGGAAGCCTACTTGAAACGTACGGAGCGTCACCTGCCGTATGGGATCACACAGTGTTACCTGCCACCCGACACAGGTGAACGGGCCCCTCATTACCCCCAGCCAGATAGGCCGATATTCTATTTATCTGCCCCGGAAGGATGGAAGGCTGAGTTGACCGAGGTGGCTGGTTACATACTGAGATAGTTTACCTGCCCGCAGGCAGTCACCCATCCAAGTATTAACCCGGCCCGGCTTAGAGTATCTTCGTTGATCGAATGAAACATGTTACCGTTACGCCACGCCACCAACTCACGAAGGCCTGGTAGAAAGTTAAAGTCTTGATAAATGTATACTGTGGTAATGAGTGAGAACTGTTGAAATTGTCACATCAACAGCAACTGATGTCACTGACACCCTGTACAACCTGTGATTTGAATGAGTTGCGTTCTTTGTGTGTGAGTCCTGCTTGCAAAATGAATACAAATAACATATTGTCAGTAATTTAATCTATTTATTTTAAATTGCATTCATGTGAATGTTTGCTCGTTATTGTGAAAAGCAGTGTTCGGTTTGTTGCTGTTTTAAACTTATCAAAGATGTGTTTTGTATTATTAATTTCCAATTGCATCCAGCCTTTAGACACGAATTTTTCAGTATAAGCAGAGACTAGGCAGTTGCCCAGGGCCGCAATTTTAAAGAATGTATCATATTTTTAAAAAGTTTTTAGTAAGAGATCATGTTTATTTTATTTGATATTGCACATCTTTGTGAAATTCACGTTTGTCGTTTGCCCAGGGTCGTTCCCAAAGCTTCAGAGGAACAAAAAACATTCGGTTTAATGTTAGTGTACCTTAGCTTAGGTGCAAAAACTCTAAATCTCAGCTGAATGGCGTTATTACCGCGAATCCTTATTGAGACAAATTTCAACACGAATTGGCCACAACGGCACGCCGCATCAGAACGCAAGGCACACGTACAGTTTACGAAAAAAATGTTTAACTCAAGGCGTACAAGTACTTGATTCAAGTCAAAGTTCGGTTAGCGTGTTATTTTGACTCTGATGATGATATCAGCTATTGCGTTAGCATAGTCTCTCCGTCTGTATATGTCTGTCACTCTCGTGCACCTTGATAAAGCCAATGGATTGGATAAGATGCCGTTTAAGTGGAACACCTAACGCATGTGGCTTTAAAACCGTCTTCAGAAATTGGTCACTTTTTATTGCATATTGCGGCTAAACCGTTACTCATGGCTGAATGGTTTCTATAGAAACTTGCAAAGAACAAACAAATTAAAAACAGGCACAGACGGTTATGGGAGATATAAAAGCCCGAGATCAGAAAACGAAAAAGAAAAGAATAAGAGAACTTAAACTAAAAAGAAGCAAAAACAAAAAAAAACGGAAGCAAAGAAAAGTCGTGAACAGTTTATTGATTGGTCATCGCATCACGTGACTGTCAAGATGTGTCGGACTGTCGGTTGAACCGGTCGCTTGAAATACTGCATCGTTTATAAACAAGGTCACCAGAGCAATGTGTTTTTTCCCTTCTTCGTCATTATCAGATCGATAATTTCACGCATTTGCCCAAAACCACTCCAATGGATATTTTTGCGCATAGCCGCAGACTTTTTACGCGCGAAAGCAGCTATACTGCTTTAGCGCGTCTTAGCCATCGCAATTCTGTCCGTCTGTTCGTCCGTCTGTCCGTCTGTCACACGGGTAGATCAGTCAAAAACGGTGAAAGCTAGGATCACGAAATCTTTACCATGGGCTGCCTGGAAAACTCTATTTTCAGGAATCGTAAAGTTTTTCCATAAATTCGAAGGGAGTCACCTTGAACGAGGGCGCTAAATGAGAGGGTGTAAGAAAAATTTGCGATTTTAGCTGTATCTCAATAACGGTGCGAGATAGGGTTTAGGTTACTATTAATAAATAATAGAAAGTCGTACACTGGTTCTAGATAGCCACCGAATTCAATGACCTTGGATGACCTTGAACGCCAAAATTGGGAGTTTTATGGATTTTTGGCGATTTCGGGCTGCGAGACACATTTCAAGAGCGAATTGCGCCGAAATCAATTGAGATAGACATGGAGAATAAAATTTTCAGCATTAAACGTAGATTTCGACCGTCCAAGTCTCGATTTTCTAGGTTCAAGAAAACCTGCGCACGAGGGCATCAAAGTGCGATACCCTCGTAAATGTCGTTATTTTACCGTTGTTGGCCAGTCTTTCGTAAAAACGGTTGCAGATCACAATAGGCATGCAGCCCATCACAACAAGCAATAGTGACGAGCTTTTCAGTCGTATCAATATCGATGACTGAAATACTCTAAACTTCCGAAATAAGAGGTTTTTTATTGATTTTTGCGATCTTCGGTTGAACTGCGACGAAATGGCTGGATATAGACTGACAGTTTGCGAACGGGAACTGCTATAGGCTTTTGCGCGTCTCGTGAGCATTAGGTTAAATCTTTTGTTCGTCTCAGTAGTACACATTATCCAAAGTAAAAGATAATGTAGATCTTCCAGATAGGATTGAAAAATATAGGCTACGTGAATTTCGTACTGCCATAGTTAGAACAGCGCAGGCAACGGCAACCTCCCAAGTCGAACAAAAAATCTATCTAGCTAGTTGATCCAACGTCTAACTTCAGTTAAGCTTAACTTCGGCTATACGTCGTTAGTTAAACGTAACTGGTGAAAAATGTGTGCGTTGTTCTGCAAATTGCAATGAGTGATGCATTAGCCGCTGCAATGCCAGCCTCTGCAGTCAATCAAGCCCAAACTCCACTACTTAGATCTGTTGTGGATTTGTCGTATAGCTTGTTGCACGGCTTGTTGTACGACAGATCGAAGTAAGTGGTGCATGGGTCTCGTTCAGAGAGTCCATGTAGCGTGAAGACTGCAAGACTTGCCGGACTAATACTGCAATGACGATCGCTCACTTTCATCAGTCGCCGCTGGTGCTGAGATTGTTAGCGTGAAAGAGGGATTATGTGCGCTCGAAACAGGCGGGAAAAACTCTAGGGAACGCATCCATCGCGACCAATCACCACCCGAACTACGTTAACCCTCCTTAACAGCATCGTTTTCCCAGCGATAATAGCAATAATTCAATAAATCTGGTAGGCCTAATTCGACGATTTGGAGAGCGCCATGTATAGCAGCTCAGCAATATGAAACTTAACAGAATAGCAATCATGCCAGTATAGGCCTATTTAAGTTGTTTATGTTTATTGGTCATTCATGTTCTTTCATTTGTATGTCTCTTATGTTTGCGTTGTTGCATTTTGGTATTAAATTGAGGCGACTGAGTGGGGTTACACTCCAAATCTTTCACTGAAAAACAATCCAGCTATGCAGTGGCGGAACCAAAGTTTTGTTCACTGGTATAAGACTACTAACTGTTAGCCAAAATATTTTAGACGGCGCCCAAAATCTCCTTGCATTACATTTATAAAAAAATTATTTTCGTGTCTTTAGAACTAAAATGAGAGTTGAAGCAGCAAAAGGCCAATAATAACTGTGATAAACCTGATCTGACCTATTTGGGCGTTCTATAGTCTATACATGTAGCTATGGGTTCAGATTAGATATGCTAATTATTACTCGTAACTTCTGTTTCCAACTGATGTTATGTTGGCGAAGTTTATACGCTTGTTGAAGGGTTAAAATGCGGAAATCATGACGACTAGGAAAAGTCCGTTTATCTGCAAAAAAATTCGGCATGAGGCGGTGACGTACGAGCTGTGAGTGGTTTGTCTCTGGGGATTGTTTCGCGATCGTGACACGTACGCTTCATTCTCGACATGACAGCTGCAAGCTGCTGCGGCTTTGATTTTGTACTGCCATATATTACGTGCAATTTTAATAAAAAAGACTTTTTGCCCTAGCTTTGTGTAAAAGTTTAAGTGCATTAATGCCACGTATTATCACATTGCTCTGTTCTATTCGTGTTTGGTAATTGTATTATTGGGTTGCATTCTTTTTTGTGTTTTGTAATGTGTTTTACTGTGATTATATGAGTCTGATACGTCGTGTTTAATAAACTGCTCACTTACTGACTTGGTTTAATCATACTTATCAAATGACCTACAGTAGCCTAACTGCTGATCCGTATGATAATTATCAATTTCACTTTGTGTTTCTTTATTTCGTGTGACAGCTTTAACAGCAGCAGCAGCACTAGTAGATTTTCCGGCAGTCTTTCGACGCAAATGTAAGATAACAAAAAAATGTAACCACAGTTCGTGTAATCTGGCAGCAATTTTTCATCGAAACATTGTGGAATGTAGAATGTATAGCTGTTTACTGGCAGTCAAAGTTTACTTACTGCAAATTTATAAACATGTAAATTCATGTCCTAAATACCAATACCGGTAAATATTTTGCTAAATAGACCTACGTAACTCATCTCATAGCGATATGATTGAACTTTGCAACGCTTACAGTGTTTTTTTGAATAAACAGAAAACTTGTCGTTTTTATTATTTTACGATTATGTATGTTTCTTACGATTAGGCGCACTTTTGAGAAATAGCCATTGTGTGTCAGCATTAACGGTGTGCCCAAATTCGATACTTGGAAATCGGCATTTCGTGTATGCAATAATTAACAACTAAACGAATCGTCACAGCAATGCGCCGCTAAAAATGCAGACAATGAAGCGGGAGAGTAAGTTCCCACTGAAGGTAATGACCCCGTGGCCGTCAGATCAATAATCGATTTTTCACTCGAGCTGACGACGTGCGAGTTGAGACGCCTGGCGTGCTAAATCCGCATTCTGACAGCGTCGAAGTTAATCCCTCGTCGAGTCGTGGCCTCATGTCTCGTCGCGACCGCTTATCATGTCTCCGTCCCTATCCACGCAGAGATTTGTGCCCGTGCCCCATTATAAAATCGCCCTCAGAAAAGTCTCCCCCGGCCGACAATGTACCGGCAAAAATCCGCCCCGCCTTGGGAAAACTTTTCCGAGGGGACTATTCTATAATGGGAAGACTTTTTATAGGGTAGGCGATAATTTAAAGGGGAGATTTATCAATTTCGTGATCTTTTCTCCGTGGGCGGATTTTTTTATGGAAAAACATTTTAGTGTTGCACCGGCGACCTCAGCACATCGGTGCCAAGATCAAGCTTATAGCATCATCATCATCATCAGCAGCAGCAGCAGTGGTTATTTGTCGACGTGATAATCCACTAATCTCTTGTCGAGTGTCGCCGACACGTCCCGACCTTCTTCTCGTGTGGTGGCGAACTCGCGCAAACTTAATGCAGCGTGACAGAATCAGAAATAGAAGCTTTGAGACGAGTCTCATTAAGCAGTCGTAATATGCAAGCACAATGGTGCAATTGGAAGAATTCTGCCTTAGCATCAGAATGATCAATTCCTTGCCAATTACTTTTATGTCTTATTTTAGATCGAGCATTTGATTGCTTGGTTTTTGTTCTTTATCGAGTTTTATGCTAAAGTGTTAACAGTTTCGACAAAAACAATTTCACTACATTAAATCAATATTTGTCTAAATAAACCTATGTCAAATAATTGGACCGGTTACAAAAAATTGCATAGAGTGATCAGTCTGTCTAAACATTGCAGATAGCACAGTGAATAGATACAATTCCACTCATCGCACAAAATATTACAAATAGAAAAATTTAAAAATAGCTATTAACATACGTTACTGATTCGGCAAAACCTAACTTGACAGAACAACAATAATGATCTCACAACATTTTATTATTTCTTATCATTTATAATTTTCAAATGACGTTCTTACGCCATGAATAATAACTGAAAATTTCTTGCGTCCTTTCGAAACTCTTAATCCACCGCAGTGCGTGCAAACGCGAAATCATTTTTACTTACGAACTGAAGAAAAAAACAAGTCAAAAGAAGATTTGTGGCGAATGCTTCGCCGCCGCCGTGTTGCGTTGCTGAGTGCTGACGGACACGGCTGTGACAGACGCGCCAGATAAGTGCAGACGACAGCTGAAAGATTTTCCAATTTCGCCGGTGGTGGGCCGAGTAGAGCAATTACGTCGACGACCGGGTACGTGCAAGTTTGACTGGAAGGCAATGAGACCAATTCTAAGCCAGCCAGCATTAGTGATCGGCTGCTCTGTCAATTTCCACCGCGCCACGGCAGTTCAGATTAGTGCGGCTTTTGTGTAAGCCGGTGTCCCATTATAGGATCGCCCCCAACAGAAAAATCTCCCCCGGCTGACACTTAACCGGTAAAAATCCGCCCGGGCGGATTTCTACCGGTAAATTGTCAGCCAGGGGAAACTTTTCTGTTGGGGGCGATCCTATAATGGGGAGAGAGTGATTTTTATGGGGCCGGTGATATTTAATAAGGGAGGGGGGGGGTGATTATATTTTCTCAAGCAGATTTTTTACGAGGAAGACATTTTAGTGAAACACCGGCCGCTCGTCACTTCGCCGTCGTCTGAGGCTGTGTGGTGGTAATTGATGCCAAGTAGTCTGCGACTCGGCGTTGAGTTGAGTTGAGTTGATCGACGGACGCTGACGCAGCTGATACTCTGCTATTGAGACGATCCGTATACACACTGCCTTCGATGCAAGAGTTAGTAGAACGATTCGTGTTGTGCAGTGGTGTAAACAGCCCTCGAATGGAACTTGGAAAGTTCTGTTGAAAAAAATCTGGTTCATAATTGTGTTGATTTTAATGTACTGAATGCTTTAAAACTCACACCTACGAACACCTTTATTTTCAGACATTTTTCCCTATACCTCTGGACCCACGTTAAACGACGAAAACGAAGAAAAGGTAGTGGAAATTGGATGTCAGTGCATTTATTTTGGATAAGGAAGCGGACGAAACTGTAGAGGAGGAGACAGGGAAAAAGAGTGGGGAAAGAAAAAGGGAAAGTAAGAGAATAAAAGATTCGGGAAAAGGGGGAAAGAAAAGAGAAGGGAAGGGGAAGAGATAAAAGGCCCCAATTCACATTTCTGGCTGCGCCACTGGTGTAGTGGACGGGCCAACGTGGTGGCTGCGTTGCATATCTGTAAATCTCGTATCGCATTTGCTGTGACTATACTTTTGGCATGATTATTATGATTTTCGTCTAGAAATTTTCGGCTTTGCTATTTTGTCCTCTGTTATTTTCTAGTCATGCCACTGCTGTGGTGGTTTAGTTCATTTCACTTTGCACTGCGGGAAAATTACTCGATAATCACAGGCTGAACGGTAGTTCAAGCCCTGTGTTAACGGCGACTTCTCTTTCTTATGGGAAAGCCAAAAATTCGACCCCCACAGAATCAAAACCCCTGATCTGATTGAGATAAAAT
>Ga0056128_1007412_pt1 | contig 13854 bp, 7 predicted proteins | sample WorMetLIZISLAND2_FD_71113 | JGI IMG/M metagenome (GOLD analysis project Ga0056128, IMG submission 71113) | Marine gutless worms symbiont microbial communities from Max Planck institute for Marine Microbiology, Germany - Olavius geniculatus... ... | reverse complement strand
AAAGGTATATGGATAGCTATAAAAATTTTTGCGTATATTTCACCCATTTGCCGGGAAGCCCCCCTTGGGGGGATTTGCATAAAATTTTGCATGACGGGTCCCCTCGCCGACGTAATCAACGGTGCCAAATTTTATCTTAATCGGGTCAGGGGTTTTGATTCTGTGGAGGGTCGAATTTTTGGCTTTCCCATAAGAAAGAGAAGTCGCCGTTAACACAGAGCTTGAACTACCGTTCAGCCTGTGATTAGGCTTCAATAAATTACTGTCAGTCTTTCGGCTTAATAAATAGTTAGTGCGAATAAGAAGCCATAAACAAAAAAAAATACACGTATCTATAACGTATCTACACATTCACATGCACTAAAACACATAAAACTCAAGTCGTACACAAAAGCATTTTCCGACATTAAAAACATAAGAAAACTCGCACAAAAAACCACACGCACACATTAAAAACCCTGATCGCATGAATTAAACTAAATATCCTTTTAACGGACTTTTTACGCCACTGCTTGGCGCCATGGCAAACAGCTGTAGGCCTAGATAAAATTATCCAACTGTTCTGTGAGTGGCAGAAAGGGGATCTGAACCACAAAATGGAAAGATTTCTGAAGAAGTGATTCTACAAATAATTCCATGGACACCTTTGACAAAGGGCTTTTTTCAAATTCTTTGAGAACATAGTAAACCAAGTGAAAGACTGTAAAATGGCTGTGATATTACTCGATGAAACTGAACAGGCTGAAAAGCACTGATAAAATACTATTAATCTGCCAGGTAGTGATCAAGTGATATAAAACACAGGACAAGTACGACTGCATATATACACACCACGCACTTACACTGACAGAAAACTAATCATCTTTATCATAGTGTCATACATTCTGATGACTGCAGCCTCAGCAATGCAAGTTATAAATACAGCGGACCAATACTGTACCACAGCAAACATGACCAAACACTAAAAACTGCAGTTATGACAAATCTGCATACTGTTATTTAACCCAACAAAGAAGGAAAAACTAGCACCTCCATGAGGCACCATCAGAAGATCTTATAATGCACACACACATAGCACCATAATTCTGTGATGAACTTTCAGATTAGCTGTAACTATAATGATAATTAGTAGACATTAAGACTATCTATGTACAGAAGTATTGTACGGAACACAATCCTGAGATCTGGTCTATCAACAATAATGGATAATTTCACAAACATTTGAGAGTGTTTTTCGGGAAATTCATGGACCAAATTCCGATCTGACCAAGGGAAGCTGTTCTTAGCCATGTCTGCACTGAGACCTGTAGTAAAAAATGAAACAATATTACAACTGCTATATGCTGAAAACATGCGCCCCTGCCATCACACAACGAAAGTAAATTTAGCCTTTCTACAGCATTAAAAGATTTCTTCTGCACTTTTTGTTTCCAATGATTTTGCCACAATCTATCAACATCACTAATCAGTACCATTAAATGGCAGCATGACTGCCAGATCATATTTACTCAACACACAGTGCATATTTACACAAAGGCTATTATGCATAGGCTGAGATTGTAAAAAAACGTAAAGTCCTTCCTGAGCCTTACGGCCCATAGGGCGGCGCTGGTCTCCGTTTCCTAAGGCCCTCAGCCAGACACCAGTTTTTACACTGCGAGACCACGGATACAGGGGCCAGTGTATCGCGCGGTTTGACAGGCTGAGATCAGAACATGGATATTACTGTTTTTCCAACATTACTAATACCAGAGTCAGTGAGTGAGTGAGTGAGTAGGGTTTAACGTCCCACCCAACACAGTATAGGTCATTTTGGGGACGGTCTTTACAGGCAATGCACATATACACGTAATAAAAAAAACAATTAAGTTGAAATTTTACATCAAAGAAACAGAAAGTTCAACCTTTGCAGAAAACCCTAATATGAAACATAGAACACAGAAACAACCTATACCTAAAATTGTAAAAAAAAAACTTGCCATTATAAGCGTGCATATGTAATGGCAATGGCAGTTCTAATAATCTTCCCTGTTATCTTCCATAATGCTGTCCATTGGAGATAAGAACAGTGCGGTACTGTTGTATACATCTATCACTAAAACAGTTGCGGACAGAGCTCAGCATATAAATCACATCTAGGCAATAAAGAAAAACAAAAGAAAAAAAACAACTTTTGTATCTCTTGATTTGTACCTCTCCAGCCAGATATCCACAAGACAGAACTGTCACTGTGTCTAAGGATTGCAATATGAGTGCAACATAGACTGCTGCATTTTTGGGTCACTCTGTCTACCACAATTTGTCGTTCACGAAAATGTCATCATGTTGTTGCAAGGCCGGCTGCCGTTAAATTTCATCTGACTGGCGGTGGCTTCAACAACACGTTTAGTGACCCACCCTCGAAGGCTGAAAACGTCCGTGCACCACTGCATTGGAACATCACTGCTGACATCTCACAAAGGCACTTGCCAACCGAACTAACATCTAAATGTATTCCACGCAACACGACGAATGTCACGTGCTAGCATCACACATCCTCGGTTTTAACATAGGAATTTTTTTTCTGGATTTATTCCACTTTAGAAAACCACTGTGGTAGCAGTCGTCACAGGAAAGATGCCCTTTCTCTCACCTAGCCAACAGCATCAAGCAATGCACTATGAAAGCCACAACTAGTTAAGAAAGAAATTTAAGATCAAATCTCAAAACCAAGCATTTTGAAAACGAAAAAAGACACTGGTCAATATTCTTCACTCCCACATTCCCCAAAAAAACCACAAAGTAAAAGTCAATCAAACCTTAGTTTGCAGTCTACTACGTTAAACAATTATTCATGACCATTCCTTTATCACTTTTCAATTAAATTATCTGATATGAGGAAAACCACAATATGGATAATACTATTCATTTTTCAACACGTATAGAATGCATCTGCATGTGATCTACAACAACTCTAGATGACTAACAAAATGCAAACAACTTCTTACTTTTGCAAGTCTAGTCACTTGGTACATAAAAACCTGCATAAGTTTACAATAAGTGCAAAAAAACAGAATAAGCGATAATAATGAACTGTTTTTAGCAACGACAACAAAACACACTGAAAGAAACCTACATAGTACGTAAATTAGTATGTTAATTTATAAAATGCCAGGGTCAGAGGTCAGCTCAGGCGCTGAGGTATGTCACTGAGGGTGACAGAAAATGCAGTGTGAAAAAAAATTATACACAATATATGATAAAAATCGAACAAAATAAATATACCATAAAGCACAGTAAAACTTACAAAGATGGTAGTAAGAAAGTATTACTAAAATTCAATTTAAATTAACTTTACATATTTCTCTTCATTTAAACCTACACGATGTTTGAAACACAGCGTATGTTCAAATAAATATCGGGCAAATTGCACATCCATGAAAGCCACTCGATCGTCAAAGCATTACCACTGAAAACAAGCATCAAAACTGATCTATCAATCAATCGATCATTAGCTGTGTTTGGCACATTTATTGCAGTATCGTAAGTACACCATGTCCCAAAATCAGCAACACCCCTTGCTTTAAATGCACCTAATTCAGATCGTAGTTTACGGATTTCAACGAAATAGCGTACACTGCCTTACCTTACCTTACCTTATCTTTAGGGCGAGTTATTCACTCAGCACTGAGGCCACTATGATGGGCCCGATGCGTATCTCCGATGTGCTAAGTGGCTAGAACAATCTCTTGGAAGCCTTGGTAAACTTCAAGAGAAAAGACCAGTGTAGTTTGCTTAGGTCACTGTAATCCATTACATGAGAACTTAGAATGTGATGTCAACAGATCATGGTTGCACTGTATCTACCAAGAAAATGCACCATCATAACGTTTCTTACCGTCACACCTATTACGACGTCGACATCCTACCATGTGTGCTCAGTGTAACGTCAATATGATGTCAGAGTTTGTTTACATTAAGGTAACGTCGTTATCGACAAGGCAATAAAGCAGTAGCGCACCTGCATAAACCAAAAGCTAGTGTCAATGCCAATAGTGGCCACTTTGAGCACAAAAATGATTGACTCTATGCATGTTTCAAATTTTGCAAAAAAAATCTGTCAAATATCAATGATTTTATTATAACTTATCCATAGGGTGTCGCTAATTTCGGCACATGGTGTAGTTATAAAGGCCAGCGGTGATGATGCAAAAATGAGGCTGATTTGGTCAGCACCAGAACGACTAGCTAACACACGGATCAGATCACTGCATCAGTTTGATAAGCTGCTACCAGAACACGAAGACTGCGCTCCATCCATGTAGATCTTCAAAGCACGCTCTTTCGGTCGAGCTCGATACCGACTTGATGACAACAACAGAAAGCTAAACAACAACATGAAAAGTGAATGCAAAAAACGTCAACGTCTTAGCTCAGAAGTTGGAACTCGTAAGTTAAAAGCGCTAGCTTCAAACACCAATATGATCACAATTTTCCAACGTTAACCAACTCCAACTCAAGAAATATGCTACCAGTCACACTATTGTAAAAAAGACGTAAAGTCCTTCCCGAGCCTTACAGCCCATAGGGCGGCGCTGATCTCCGTTTCCTAAGGCCCTCAGCCAGACACCAGTTTTTACACTGCGAGACCACGAATATGGGCCAGTGTATCGCGCAGTGTGCCTGTTTACATCCCAGCGGTGAAGCCGGTACCAAATTATACTGCTTGGTGACAGAGGCACATGTGTGTGAACAACTTGCCTAAGGTCATTACCCGGCAGTGTCTCGGTGCGGAGTCGAACCTGCGCCTCTGAGTTACCTCAGAATTACAAGTCCGACACATTACCGTTAGACTACCGAGCCACACATATTTATTAAGTCACAGCAAAATGATTCACAAATATCATTTTAGGTACTGTTAGATGCAAATCTGTGTCTGAAGATGACAACACATCGCCAAAGCAATCTTTGTTTGCTGTACACAGCCACTCATAAATTGGCGATTAGTAAAAGCACATTTTTTCCAGTTTATAAGTCCTAAGTTTATATATGCAGAAGTATCGACTTAAGAAGAGCCAAGACATTTCACACAAAACGTAAAATAAATTCAGCCGATATCCATGGCATGCAAGACGTTTCTTCTACAGCTTTTTTTCTTACTCAGCTGTGGACAACAAAATAATGCTACTTTATCATAACTGCGGCAAATGTAAATGAGAATAATTATAAACGAAAAACGAATTTGACCTCAAGTCACTAACATCACACTTGGTAGTTTGCCATTAGCTGATGATCTGAAATGAGTGAAATTATTACCTGGAAGTCTCCGCCCTTTCCAAAGCAGCTTTTTCATCTGCCGTCAGTTCTTTCAGCTCCTCAGATTTGTCTCTGCAAAAAAACACATAATTCTATTACGTAATTATAATGAAAAAAATAGTGAATCATTAGAACATGAGCTTATAGGACAGTACATATGTACGCACTAAAGGCACGTAGTATTTGCAACAGGCCATATTTGTGGTAAAAGTCACCTCCGGCTTTCCATCGCTGCCAAGCCAATTCGCACGCCGAGCCCGATATGCTTGCCGCATATTTTCATTGCGTTGCATGCTTATACAATATTGTGTTGCACTAATTTTACTTTATTGTGTTATTATTATATTAGCACTGCATAAAGTATGTGCTAAAACATATAACAAAGTGCAATTTGCACGGAACTATTTTGTGACCGAAATGGTACGTTCAGCTCATTGGGTAATGTCAGTTCGCATACGCAGACTGCAAACTTCACACTAATTCCAGTTAAATTCACCTTAATTGGATTCAAAGTTTTGTGAAAAATAACGAACATGATGCGACAGTACACGCAAGATTATTTAGCAGCATCCAAACACTCTATAACAAAGGATTTTTGCAGTATTTTGTAACGCTGCGACATCGAAGTTGCTACGGACGTGTTGCCACGGCTTGGTCAAATGATTATTTTAAGTGTTGTGAGCTTGGTATGGTAAGCCAAAATAGCACTACCATGGCCGTAATAGGCCGTGCGCCTACTACACCTTTGGCATATATATGTACTGTGCTTAAAATCCTAAAACAATTTGTGCTTTCACTACTGCAAGACTTGTGGCCACTGGGTAATGGCACCCGGATCAACTGTAACTCTATCTCCAAAGATTTCATAATATCACACCTAATATACAGGGTGCGGCAAAAAAAGTGGACCCCTAAAGTTTTTCGCCATTTTCTCAGCAACCGTTTGAGATTTTAATATGACATTTTACAGCTTTAGTTATTGAAACCTTCTACATCTAATTGCCAAGTAAAATGTGACTCTGTTGAAAAACGACAAAGTTATAGACTTTTTAACATGACCGCCTACCGATTTTTCAGCACTAAAAATGTTCAAGCTGAAAATGCTATTTAATTTTCAAAAACTGGTTACACGTTACTGCCGATGACGTCATGATGACGTTTTGATAAACAGTAATTTATATTGTTTATAAATTATCACTAAATTATCGTTCCATTAAAGCAATCGCCGGCTGCCAACCAAATTCATCTTCCAGCAGGACGGCGCATCAGCACACACAGCGCACAACGCCGCACAGCACACAGAACTAGCTGCAAGCCAGCTGTCCAGATATCATCATCAAAGACAAATGGCTGCCAAATTCGCTGAATATAAACCCAATGGACTATCTCATACGTGGTGCAATGTTGGAGGCTTACCGCAAGCTTAAAACAAAGCCGAAAACTAGTGCCGAACTCAAGGAAGCGCTTCAGGTTATCTGGGGCAACCTGCCACAGGGACCAATTGACAAGGCTGTAAAAGATTTTTCAAATAAGGTGACTGGAGGCTGGTGTTGTAGCTTGGAGCTAGCAGTGAACACTTCGAATATTTGCAATGAAAATGGAATTCTGGCATCTGATCATAATTTAACTGTGTTGTTTCAACGATGTTATTAAACTGGTGTTGTAGCCGGAACATTTTTGAATGCTAATAAATCGGTAGGCGGTCATGTTAAAAAGTCTGTAACTTTGTCGTTTTCAACAGAATCACATTTTTACTTGGCAGCTAGATGTAGAAGGTTTCAGTAAATAAATCCGTAAAATTTCAAATTAAAATTGAAACGGTTGCTGAGAAAACAGCAAAAAACTTTAGGGGTCCACTTTTTTGCCGCACCCTGTATACGGTTTAGCAGTGTCGTGGGTTAATAAAAGTACATAGGACAGGAAGATGCAATTTTCCAACAAACGCTCGTAATTTCCGACAGAATTCTGGCAGTCAATGTCAAAAATTCCGACACGAGAAATTACGAGTGCTCAAAACATCAACGGTGCCACTAAATTCCCTAAAATTGGGGTTTCGGCCCAAACTTTTGCATTTTAGACAAAAAATTTTGAACAAAAAGATTTTCTAACAATTTTCTGACAGTGCAAAATTTAGGGGGTGGCAAATACAGTTTCCCCAGTTTGCATGCATGCAAATAAATCGGCAGTGCTTGCCTGCAGCAGAGAACTGCTCCGTCAGTGTAGACGCCAAGAGATTTGAGACAACACGTGGGAGATTCATCACTGGGTTCCCACGGCAAAGCATCGTGAAGATCAAGCACTGACACATCACACGGAAAAGATCCAGTCAGCTGCAGAACCACACACACACATCCATGCTCTCACTTAGATACGATTCTGCAATTCATGCCATGTATAGAAAGAAATCTCCATATGTAAACGGTAAATAACCCACAGTCGACAATGCCCTGTCAGAGCTCTGTGAACCCAGGGGTAGTGCTCATCTGTGTTTCAAGGCCCTGAGCCGGCAGTGAGTGCAAAAGCCCAAATTTCATTACGCCAACTTTGCAACAAAGTCCGCTACTTTAACGCAGACAGAAATCACAAAAGTCAGCGACACAAATCATGTCGCCGACTTTCATGGTTTGTGTCGTGGACTTTCGTGATTTGTGTCTGCGGACTTTGTCACCGTCTTTGTTGCCTACTATCCGGAGCATTGTAATAAACTAAATTCCACTAGAGCGACACAAACGGGTTTGTCGCGGACTTATCACGGACTTTGTCGCAAACATCTCAACATGCCAAAATGGTTTGTGTCCACGACTTTCACCGAAACTTCATGATTTCATGATTTGTCACCATTTGATGATTTGATGCTTTGTGTCCGCAACTTTCCCCGCAGGGAAGTTTTGGTGAAAGTTGGCATAATGGAATTTGGGGCCAAACACAGCTCAGTTACATGTGCAGTAGGCTACATCTCTCCCACATACTGCTATTACCTTCCCAGTGGTGAGACTGGTACCAAATTATAGCTGTGTTTTTAATGGCATAATGGTTGTGGTTTGGTTAGTTCACAGATACATATATTGTAAATATGCTAATTTACAAGTCTACCATGGTCAGAGTGCAGTAGCTGTTAGCAAAGGTGTTCTAATTTTGGCTGATGGCATGGCAAATGAAAACTTCAAAAGAGCTTTGTTTTGTTGTATTGAGATAGAAATTGAAACGTTATTAACGTTATTTGAACGAATTTAGCATATTTATAATATACACCAAGGTCCTTAAAAACCGTGCCACTTTTATTTTTTGAATAGCTCCGTGAAACATTAGCCGATTTTAATAATTTTTGGCATGCAACATCAGGAAGAAACTGGACATAAATGCCTTTAGTTTTGGCCACCTCACTTTAATAATGTCGCTACGCTACCTTGTGAAATGCAAATTATTGAACATACGAGTGGTGTCAACGTTCGCAGCTTGCATTTGTGATAGAAGAAAACATTTTGAGCATAAGCTGCAGCAAAAATGATGTGATGTGACACGCATGACTTTTTAAGACGCAATAGTTGCCAATCCTGTTTGTCGCTATTCGGTTAATCATTTCTGAGGCAACGCATGGGCTATCCAGTATGAATTCATTGTTGCAAATGGCCAAACTACAACTTCTACACTTCACAAGGCACTGTAGCGACAGTGTTAAAGTGAAGTGACCAAAACTAAAGTCATTTGCATCAAGTTTCTTCTTGATGTCGCGTGCCAAAAATTAAAATCGGCCAATGTTTCACGGAGCTATTCAAAATATAAAAGTGGCACGTTTTTTATGGACCACAGTGTACATATCTATGGGCTTGCCTAATGCGTTAAACCTGGGCAGGCCATGAAAAACACAGCTGAAACTGCTTAATGACAAAGGCACATGTGTGCGAACAACTTGCCCAGGGTTGTTACCTGGCAGTGCGTTGGGTGAGAGTCGAACCAGCAACCTCACAGTCACCAGTCCGGCATGCTACCATTACACCACCAAGCCACAAATATGTACCATTTGAAAGATTTAGTAATTTTGCAAAACACAAAATACCGTAACTTTGAAGACTAAAGCAATTTTAACAAAAGCCCAGCTGTTGATAGGGAGAGCTGAATGTGTTACCTATGTTTGAAGGCATGCAAAAAGCTTACATGCTAAATTATGTCACCAACTTGCATCATTTCTTCAAACACTCTGACACTAGTGTCATCATATCATGTTCTCAACAGTTAATGGTTATAGTTCAATGCCAGCATCAAAACACACTACAATCTATGGCAAAAAAAACAATTCACTAACTTTTGCAAACTGCAGATTCTCGGCTTTAATCTGAGTAACTTGGGACACCTGTTTGCAATGACACATTTCACACTGAAAACCCAGTCTTGGTACGTTACGGACAACATACATCATAAAGTTACGATTCACATAAAATTCGCTGTTCAGAACTGCTAAATAAATCAGCCACTACGATTACATGCCTTGTTATTACACTGCATTATATTAAAGGACTTTTAATGCGGCCTAATCACAAAGACCACAAATAAAACAACAATCTCACATTAAACTAGCACACAGCGAATGGATACGCCAAATCTTACCTCACACTATAGTGTGAGTGTTGTAAGGACGACCTTCAAAGTATATGGGAAAAGGCAAATTTTGACCCTCAGCCAACCCAAAACCCCTGAACCGATCGTCACCAAATTTGAACGGCGTGATTACGTCGTAGACCCCTACCATCGAAAAAAATTTGGGCTCAATCCGCCCAGGGGTTTTTGCTCCCCATATAGGTGAAATATACACCCCTCCTGTTTGAAATTTACTACACTTTTTTTTGGTTCTTGAACTCGCCTACAGCTGAGTCTGTTAGACCGATTTTTACGCTTAACACGTCAAATGACGTGGTTCTGCACAAGGAAGTGCCTTTTTAATGTTACAAAATAAAAATTTACTTTTTAGCTTATTTATTTAAAAAATTCGAAAAAATTACAATGGCGCCTATGGGGAAAATTTTTAAATTCTTTAAACTCTCATAACTTCTGTTATGTGCAAGATAGAGTCATAATTTTTGGTTCTAAGATATGGTTTTCGAGGTCGGCCTAATTAACGATGACATTTATATTTACCCCTGGTTGACCCCCGTTGCCACGGTAACGAAATTTGGGACAAAAATGGCTATAACTTGGCTTGCATAAGAGAATTTTGCAAGTTTTTTGCGCCTATAGGGGGGTTTATGGGGATGGGCCATAGAATGCTGCCAATCGCATTTTCCCCAACTGACCCCCATTGCCATGGCAATGAAATTTGGGACAAAATAGGCTATAACTCAGCTTGTGTAAGAGATATTTGCGAGATCTTTTGCATCTGTGGAGGAGTTTTCGGAAATGGGCCATCAAATGCTGCTAACTGAATTCTACCCCGACCGACGCTTGTTGCCATGGCAACAAAATTTAAGACAAAATGGGTTATACCTTGGCTTGTGCAACAAATATCACCAAGATCCTTGCATCTGACGGAGGTGCGGGTTGAGAGTTTGGCAATTAGATGACGTCAGTTTAAGTCTACTACAGCCAACCTCGATTTCTAGGTATAACGAGCAGAAGCATAGTAGGAGCAGCAGCAGTAGACACATCCAACATTCTGTACCCGACCGGAGGTATACTGCTCTGCCTTAAAAAGGTAAAAGGTAAAGATATGGATCCTGCTATAGCACTTTTTACAAGCGTCAGGCTCGTTCCCCAACTTTTGGCAATAAAACAGCAAATATATGTAAAAAAAACTTACCAGTTTATAACTGTGTGTAAGGACGATGTGATGATATCAGTCCTCTAAAACAGCACAAATCATTTGGGAAACCTTAATTTGCTGTTTTAGAGGACTGATATCATCACATCGTCCTTACACACAGTTGTAAACTGGTAAGTTTTTTTACATATATAAAAGTTAACATTCAAATCAATAAGCAAAAATGTGAAGCAATGGGCTTATAAAACGCATCTTTAGATCAGTCCTGTAAACTTATTAACTTTCATCGAGACACCAATGCTACTTAAACAGTGACACACGATAAAGATACATGTCTGTTTTGAGTTTTCTTAGTTTGGTAAGCATGGTTGTCATTAAAAGACCCCACAAAAAAATGTAGCATTTTTTTGCTACACTGACAATAATTCTCAGTCCCAGTACTACAGCTAACACCACACCAACTAGTACTACGACGACTATTACTACTACTTCCACTACTACTACTGGTGGTGGTTTTTGTTGAGCCAAATCTACTTGAAACATGGACAGTTGCAAAATGCTGCGAAAGCCGAATCCTGTCCTTTGAGAGAAAATGCTACCGGAAGATTCTGAGGATAGGATGGACACAAAAGGTCACTAATGAAGAATTGTATAAAAAAATTCAATTGGCAGAAACCCTACTGCAGAAAGTGATACAGAGAAAGCTGCGCCTCTTCGGCCATATCTGCAGAATGGACGACAGCAGAAAAATAAAGACCCTGGTGTTCGGAATGATGGATAGTTCAAACAAAAGAGGATGGCCTCACCGAGAATGGTCAGATGACATTGAGCAGTGGTGTGTGGGGCAACCCTGCAGGAGGTAAGCCACGCTGCCCTAGATAGGCAGCGGTGGCAGCGGTGAGCAGCGATAGTAACAATGGCGTCAGACACCAAAGGGCGTTCAGCCCACGGTTGTCGATGATGATGATGATGAAATCTACTTCTCCTATCAACTCTCGATTGTCGTTCATGAAATTTGTAAACTGCAAGTTCAGCTGATTACACAAATTTTGCCAGCGAGAAATCATAAGTTGGTGTGAATATATTCTTCACTATACTCTGTAGGCAGGCCTACACAAACAATCGAACAGGAAAAAAACATGAAATACGCAGAACGATGTCCGATGCCAGTGTGTCCAAAAGACAGAAGGAAAAGCCAAAGTAAGTAAGTTAAAAAGCGCATACCTTTGTGACGAGATCTTCGTATGAGTTTTCATCAGCAATCACCTCGACCACCTCGTCCAGCTGATACTTGGACGGCCGCCAGCGACGCATGTACACAGACACCTCATCCTCGTTGTTGATGCGTAACTTGTCCGCATCTGTTCAATTGCCACAGACGCAGAAATGCAAAAATATAAATAGCCATGCTGCTCTTCGACTGGTGGCAGCATGGCTTAGTTGGTAATGTCATTGTTGTTGTAGCAGCCCACCCACCATCTCTTTGGTGATCAGGTGCTGAGGAACTTCTTGGGCCACTGCTAGAGGTCCAAGAAAGTCAGGTCAACTGGGTTCATCGAGCATTCGAATAGATGAGCGACACTGAGGTATCGTGTTGCAATCAGGGCCGGTGTCAGGAACTGCTGGGTTGAGTTGGTGTCTGTACAGGTTGAGCCAAGTACAGTAGCCAGACCTCAACAGCACTAAAAATGGTAAAGTCATTAGTCACATCTTGGATCGGTTACCGTCAGAGAAAGGTAAGCCATTTCAGTATGTAACCAGCCACCCAAGCCAACTCAGCCTGTAAGTGCAATGAATACCAGCAAAAACTGGGACATAAACACTAAACAGGCAGATGGCGCAATGCACTGGAACCATATCTGTGGTCTTGCAGTGCAAACTGGTGTCTGGCTGAGAGCTAAAGAAACGGATATCAGTGCCACAATATGGGCCTCGGAGCTTGGGATAAACTTTACGTTTAGGTAACGGTACTGCTTTTCATGGGAACTAATCTCATAGAGCCATGAAACTGACATATGAAATCAGACAGTGTTACCAGTCACATGCCTAGCCTTGCACGTGCCTTGCCTTAACCACAGCCAAAGAAGCTGATACTCAATTTACCTATCCTGGAGGGATAGAAGGCTGAGTTGACCTAACAGCAGACAATAACCTATCAACAGCAATTGTTATGACATACTACACAAAGATGTAATAAAGACAAGTTACTAAATTAATTTGAGAAAACACAACAAAAAATGGTTGATAATCAGACAAACGTGCAACGTCGTGCATGATTAAGAAAATTATTTAACCAAAAAAACTCAACAACCCACTCGAGCTACCGAAAACTGTTTTAGCCACCGCAAACAAAATGCACATTACAGCAAAAAGGCATTTGTCCGTACCACTCAAAATTTCGAGAAAGATGTCCATATTAGGTATGATGCTGACACCATCGATATCAAACACTTTGTCGTCGTCATATATCATAGACGGACTTTTGTAGCACTTTTTCCTCAACCGACAGCTAGACCAAACAACATAAAACTACAACACAATAAACGTAATAATTCATCTACTAAACTAACAATTAAACAAACACATATCCAGCCTATTTTTCTGACTTACTCCAGATTAAACCATATTATCTGAAAGATAATTTCTGGAACAACACTTTTTGTCAGCTGGATGGGATTTCAGTTAGTCAGCCAACAGTGTCACGGGACTGAAGAAACAAACAGGAATAAACAAACTAGAAATTTGGGGCAAAGCCCAACGTGAGTCCGCCCGGCGCCCTAAGTCCGATTGGGGGAAATTAGAGGGAG
>Ga0056128_1007409_pt1 | contig 13858 bp, 9 predicted proteins | sample WorMetLIZISLAND2_FD_71113 | JGI IMG/M metagenome (GOLD analysis project Ga0056128, IMG submission 71113) | Marine gutless worms symbiont microbial communities from Max Planck institute for Marine Microbiology, Germany - Olavius geniculatus... ... | reverse complement strand
CCCATAATTCCCAAACCGGAAGTGGAAATACCATATAGCAAAAGATATGTTGTAGGGCCCTTCTAGGACTACGCGCCTGCCAAATTTGGCGGCCCTAGCTGCCCGGACGGCCGAGAAAATTGTGCCCAAAGTCGGACGATTTTTCCCATTCGTCGCCCTAGGAATGGCCATACCCATACCAATATTAAGTTATGAAAAGACTACAGACGGAGTCGAGTGACTCCGGTGTAAAGAACTCCTCTCACACAAATCGACTTTTTTGGAAAGCCATATTTCGCCCCTAGGGGTGCTGCTCCCTCAAATTTTTACATGTGACTGATGTGATTCAAGACAAAAGTAAGTTACTCTGAGATTAGAATGTTATCAAAGTAATGGTATCAACAACAGGTAAAAAGTACAAATACATTCAACATTAATAAAAAACCTGTACTAATGACATACTGATATTGAGTATTTACTTGAAACATATTTAACAAAAAATGCGATAGCTTCTTTGGACATCTAACAATAATAACAAATTTATACAAACCTCGATCTCTCTCCACGTCCTCCGATGAAGCAATACCAACATTATCATTAAAGTGAGGTTTGCCATCAGGTGCTTGGAGTAAATCAGCATCATCTGTCGAAAATACATACACCAAAAATTTTACTAAATTTTATACACAATAACAACAAAAAAGCAGATTTCAAGCAGACCTCAAAAAGTGTAATGGCAATAAAACCCTGACAATCTGCATTGCTAAAGTAAGTAAACAAAGTCGAAATATATCTAGTGCAGCTGCTGAGTGGATGGACCTAGACAAAATTGCAAACAAGCTGGTTTATGGCTCTTCTGAAGCAGAATGGTGCCCTGTAGCACACAATAAAAACCCACCAATCAATTCCTTGGGAAAATTTTTTATGAGCAAAAATTCAAAATAGCTGCCAAATTACGTTAAAAATGCAACATACAGTCTTGAATTGAGCTGATATAGCATTTGTTTTTACTGTAAATACATGATTATGGACTACAAATAATATTATAACACTTTTTAAATAACATTATTCAAAATGTTATACTAATGTGTCCCTAAACGTGGCCACAAAGATGGTGGTCATTGGCCGAAATGGCAGAAATTGTTTGTAAAAAGATTGCAATAAGTCAAAACTGAAGTAAATGATGCAGTTAATGTCACTGTCACTAGCAATAAAAGTCAAACAACTTAGTCGCGCAGACTGTGCAGTGATCTTACAACATAAAGCACAAAACCCAGGACTTTGATAAAAACATGTCCAACCATGACAGCACTCGGAAAAGCGCAAACCCCATCAAGGCGAGAACGGCCATTGCCTGAAGACCAAGCTAAGAAATACTGATTACGCTGCCTTTGATTACTCTAATCAGATATCTAATCAGACACTTTACATCCAATCTGCTAATGGTGAAGAGTCTTGAAAAAAGAATCAGCTATGGAGTGTCAAATGCCAAGGCTGCCATAGGCCTATAGGATCACATAATGTTACATGCCACATGACACACCCACTTTAACCCCAAGCAAGTAGGCTGATTACTCCATTTAGCTACCGTAGAAGGATGAAGTTTGAGTTGACCTTGGCAGTTGGTTATATACTGAGATCATGAGATGTCATTTTGTCTAGGTTCATTACGGGAAAAATTTTCAGCAACCGGACTACTCCTGTACGTTACAACTGCGGCAGGCGAACGAATACGTGGCTATAGTCACATACATATAATAACATCTAATTTTAGAGAAATACGGCAAAAATACCTGAAAGAGTTACAGCCACATTAATCTGAAAACACAAAATAACAAAACAGATGATCACAAATAACTTAATATTCTTCATGTTAATACTTTAAATTTATTTATTTACATTTTACACAAATAAACACAGAATATTGAACAGCATAAACTAACAAATTTTGACTGAAGTAAAGAAGCAATAAGTAAGCATGATAGTTGCTACGTCCACAGTATATAGAACGTGTTCTGTATACTGTGCTATGTCCAATGTATAATCTTACATTTGTCAGCGTTGAATAGCATCTACTGACCATTTTACCAAATTCTTCAAATCATTATGTAAACTTTCAATATCTTCCTGTGAGTTAACAACACTGCATATTTTTGTATTATCGGCAAATTTTAAAACTTTACATGCAACTGACTCATCTACGTCATTAATATAAATTAAGAACAAAATTGGCCCTAATACCAAACCTTGTGGAACTCCACTTAAAACATCTTTCCAACTGGAAGACTGACCATTCAATGTAACTCTTTGCTTCCGACCAGATAGCCAATTTTCTATCCACAGTAACAACTCACTCCTAATACCATGTGCAGCTAACTTATGTAGTAATCGCTTATGCAGAACCTTATCAAAAGCTTTTTGAAAGTCTAAATACATAATATCCACGAGATACCCAGAATCTACGTAATTAGTAACCTCTTCCAAGAAAATTAATAGATTTGTTAAGCGAGACCTATTTTTGACAATATATATATATATACATACATACACACACACACACATATATATGTATGTATATATATATAACAGTATTGTGTATCCTTAATTAATTAAGATCCAAATGCTCTATAACTTTATCCCGTATTAAAGATTTCAGAACTGATATAAAGTGATATAACCTTTTTATGATTTTTGCTGTTTTTGATGTGTCAGTCATTGCATGTCGCCGTTAACAAGTGTATAAACTGATGTTTTGTACACTTATTGCAGTATAGCTGTTGATGTCAGATCTGAAGTAGCTGTTGAGAAGTTAAAAAAACTAACAGCAAAAGAGAATCTTTTGCGATTAGCACAGTTAGACAAAAACACAAATATTCAATGTATTAAGTGTTTCGAGAAACTAGTCAAGCACATTTAAGCCAGCTACATAAATAAATTCATTATTTTGTAGATGCACTACTACTACTAGATGTACTACAGAATCAGCGACTGATTTACATCGGTGTCTGTTAAGGCAAATAATTTTCATGTCACGTTAAAAAGCTTATGCAACTTCTTATTAGTCATCCGTAGCAACCTTGGCCTTATCTCTCACTGTTTCTGAGATATGGTCAGTTTTCGGGTAAAATGCATTTTTCCTACCCCCGCCATTCAAACCCAAATTCTAAAAATGTTCCACTTACATTGGATCACAGAAATTTTGCAGGCGCCACATCACCACAACAGGCTAATTATTTGTGTAAAACTTTTTCAGGTACGACCAACCGTTTAGCCACTTCACATCCATGACAAACGACAGACAATGGACAGAGAGACAACAGACAGCTCGTAGCAAAGAGCCAGACCTTTATGCTTACAGCTTAACTCTCGGGCCAAAAAGCAGTAGAAACTACAACGCAATGTACAGCATAAGCTAATTCCACAAACACATACTATACATGCATGCATGCAAGCCGAAGTATAACACTCCACAATTTTTACTAGTGAAATTTTGGCTTCACAGCTTTAAACAATTCTATTGTGAGTGACAAATCCGGCTCAAGATCTTTTACTGTGCAGTTGAAGTTTCGGTTACAGTGACAATCATAAAGTTTCAATAACAGTATTCAGTGTGTAAAATATACAGAACATTCTGAGTACACAACATCACATGCACAATGTACAACAGATGCTTTCAAAGACAAATCTTTCTCGACAATCAATCAGCGGCATAGCCAGGAGGGCCCACAGCGCCCAAACCCCAATTCCTCAGACAAAAGATAAGCACACATTTAAACTGCACTTAGTGTGCCAATCTGGTCAGTTAATTCTCAGAAAATAATTAAAATTGTTGCCATCAGATATCATTTTAAATCTACAATGCACCAAATAACATTTCGGCTGGGGCTTCATTGACCCTGCTGGCAGAGCTGACGATGATCCCCTACCCTACATAGGTGGATTTGAGGGGTCCTACTTTTAAGGGTAAGGGCAAAAGAAAATGAAGAAAAAAGAGGGGAGAGAAAGCAGGAGAGAAAAGGGAGGGAAAGAAAGTGAACAGATAAAAAACAGGAAAAAATGAAAAGGGAAAGAGAAGGAGGGGAGAGGAGTGAGTGAGTGAGTGAGTAGGTTTAACGTGCCACCTGACACAGTATAGGTGATTTCGGGGATGGCCTTTTGAGGCAGAATGCACACAAACACAATAATAGAATGGTAAGTTTAAACTTTACAATAAACAGAAAGTTTAACCTTTACAGAAGCACAAAACACAAAAATCAGGTTAATCTAAAATTGTAAGAACTCCATTATACACGTGCATATGTAATTAACATAATAGTAGTTCTAATAATCTTCCCTGTTATCCTCCAGAGCTCCACCCTTAATTCACATTTTTGGCTATGCCACTGCAATCAAATGCACAGGACAACAGAATGAACTTGAAACAATCACAGGAAAATGACAGTACACAAACGCAAACAAACAAACCAAACGCTTGACCTGGTTAACAAAAGAACACGCAAAAATACAAGCTAGATACAAGGCAGTCCATTAGTTATAGAATACTGCATACCAACATATGTGTCCGGAATAAAAAGAGTCTACAGTTTTTCCTAAATAACTTAAACAAATTAAAACATATTATAATAATTTTTGGCACACATTATACCAATGTTACGTTTTACTATAAACATCTAAAACTAACTTTTAAAATTTATTTATCACTAAGTATTGCAAATTTAATTATAACATCATTGCAAATGCCATTTTCGAGGAAGATGCCGTATAAATAGCAGTATGAAAAACAGGACAATTGTCAACAAAAATTGCAATGAAAAAAACGTCATAGATTGGAAACAGAGAATAAAATACTTCTGCCAAATTTTTTAGCCTAGTTGTGCTATACACTATGTTAAACGTGGCTGTCGCATGCACTACGGGAATGTTGTTGTGCAGCAGCTGTTATCGGCGGCAGCATCAACTGTGCATGTGTCAGCGTTGCAGTAGTGCACATTTTAAATGAACTTTTTCCCTCCAAATTTGGTTAATAGCGAGTTTTGTTACTGTTGTTGACAATTGAAGCAGCTACAAGCTAAAAGACTATTTTCTGTATTTTTTGTTTTAATTTTGTGTAAAGTCAGGTAAGAATATGAGGAGTGTTATTTTTCGCGGTAAAGTGGCATCACTAATTAAGCGATGTGGACTATCGATACACTGTCAGTTGCACACTACTTTTGTAATGTTACCTATCAAAAATTATAAACGTGCATCTGAATTTGCTGAAGTTGTTATCGGGAACATTGCTATTTTTCTTCACCTAAAATACAGTAAAAACGGCATATTCGATGACTTTATAATTACATCAGCATTACATAGTGATAAAGCAATGTAAAAAGAAAATTTATTTATGTTTTCATAAAAATGGATTTTTTCGACAAATCATGCCAAAAATTATGCCAAAGATATATCAAAAATATCGTAGACTCTATTTTTATCCAGACACGGTGAATAACTACCAAGGTAAGTGCATTTCCACTTCTACACCATGTCCCAAAATTAGTGGCACCCCTGCAGATAAGTTAGTGTAAAATCGTTAATACCTGACAGATTTTCACAAAATTTGAAACAGTCATTGAGACAATCATTCTGAACTAGTATTTAAAATTGAGCCCAAAGTGGCCACCTTTGGCCTCAATGCAAGCTTCTAGTCTTAAGACGGGTACGCTGCTGCTCGATCCCTTTGTCGATAACAATGCACTGAACATGACCAAAATGTAAACAAACTCTGACGTCATAATGATGTTACACTGAGCACACACGGTAAGGTGCGTAGTCATAATAAGTGTGACCGTAAGTAATGTTAAGATAGTGCAGTGTACGATATTTTGTTGAAATCCATGAACTACAAACTGAATTAGGCATGTTTGAAACAGGGGTGGCACTAATTTTGGGACACGGTGGAGTTAAATTAAATTGAAGGAATAACAGCAACTATCGAACAACAACAAAAGCTACAAAAATACTGCATTAAACAACGAATGTGCGAAAAATATTGTTCTTTCAGTATGCAAGTATGTATAGCCATAATTCTAAGCAAAGTATAAAATAGCAAATAAGCGTCATATCCAAGCTACACAAATAGTATATATCAGCAAGTGCGATGCAAATATGATGACAACTAATAATAATAATAATAAGTATCAAGAAACCTAAAATTATAAGACAAAAATTTTTTATTGATATCCTTCAGGATTTCAGTACATGAAGCCTCTTCATGGGCAATATCTCACATGTGCACATAACTTGTAGTATATTATTTTTCATGAAACAGGATCCTAATACTGCAACACTAACAGTGAAGCTGAGCGAAGAGAAAATATAATATATAAAAAAAATAAACAATCATAAATATGTATACTCAACGTAAACATATTCATTTCCCACATATAAAATATAAGTAACATCGTACATATATCGAGATACAGAATACTAGCAGATGACTAAAGGTTTCAGTAACATGATCTGCTTCTAATAAGCAATATGACATTGTGTCAGTCATAACTGCAACACAGCCAGCGCAATGAGCATATCTTTTCCTAAGTTTTATGCTGCTACATATTATTTGACTTGAATGCCAACGTAATGCACACTGTCAACCCTAAATGCATAGATGTCAGATTCTGCAAAAAACTTTCAGCAAAAATACTTTACTACTGCAAGCTAACGAGAGCCTGCAACTGATATAATGAATATAATAAACATAATAAACATAAAAAACTAGTGAGACATGTCTCCTCAACCTAGACTGCATCAAGATAAACTCGACTTATCAGAGGTCTCATTAGAGAGATCTTTTCAGTAAAATGCATGGATATGATACTGACGAACCTACAACTACCAAAACAAGAAATCTGAGCTAATGCTTATGAGACACACGAGAGCCCATAGCAGTTCCCGTTCGCAGGTAACTTTGGTCTATGTCTATCAATTTTGTCTTGATTCACTATTCTGCAGCTGAAAATCACAAAAATTCACTAAAAACCGACTATTTTGGAGTTGAAAGTCATTCAAGGTCATCAATGTTGACATTCCTAAGAAGCTCGTCACTACTGCTTGTTATGATAAGCAGCATGTCTGTGCTTATCTGCAACCACTTTCACGGCAGATAAGCCAATAGCGGCAAAGTAACGTCTTTTAGGGTGGGTGCCCCTCTTTTGCCTCCTTGTTCATGGGATCCCCTAAACCCAGCAGCATGAAATTTTGTCACAAAATACTAGAGACCCTAAGCTATCATACAGTGAAAACCCGAAATCTCTATCTCATCTGGTCTTGCCACAGTACTGGGACGTGACAGACACCAAGACAGAATTACCGTAGCTAATATTCGCGTAAAACCATAGAACCAAACATCACACAATAAACAACTAAACACCATCACCTCAATAGTGCAGACGCGTAAGAAGCAACAGATATGAATGCATCTATCATGTATGCTATTCATTATTCAACACTGCTATACAAAATGCTGCATAATTACAGAATACAAAATCATGTCTCGATTCATTCAAAAGACAGTGCACACACAGTCAGCAACACATAACAATAAGAAAAAACACTTTGACACAAAAAATACTAACAAACTGTGAACATCAAAAAGAAAAAAAACACAATACTTGTTACTTGTCCCATAGAGTGCAATAGTTCACGATGTATGAGCGGGTGTAAAGTAATAACTGTATGCTGAAGTCCACATTCTGGCGAGAAAGAATTGCATATTCCATGAAATATCACTGTAGTAGATGTTGCTATACACTCAATGTACATGGTGCACTTAAAAACAGTAAAGCCTGTCAGATTAATGTAGATGTATGATCAAAGTCCAAAATATCGTGACGGTGCTTAGAAATCCCGGATCTCAAAGATTAATCAATGTGATGAAAGCGATGCCATCATCTGAAGTCAATCTGTGTCATCGATGATGAAGCCGCAAAGTGCTTGTTTTGAATTACTGTTAGCTTTTCTTGCATTTATATTTCACAAGGTATGCTAGCAACACAGTTAAGATGTGGTGGGATATTTAACAATGACATTATTGCAAACTGTCTATAGTGTAAAAAAGTGAAAAACTTGAAAAATCGGTCAATATTTGGCAAAGATGTTGACAAAACTGAGTTGACACGCTTTTATGGCCCACAGACTATGGGCTCCATAAAATATACTACTGCTGATAATATTACTGTGTTTCCATGTCATCCAATCAGACCACAACATCATTCCTGTGCTACTGTCTGTCTGTTTACAAATCTGTTCCATATGAACTCCTAAATTGAAAAACAAAAAGGCACAGGAAAACAAAGTTTGGTGCTAACATTTGACTGTTGTGCCTATTTTCAGCTTGAAATGTTAAGGACAAGGTTAGCATGATGGCTGTACAATACAGCACTTGTATAACTGGACATATGTATGGGTGAGTGAGTGAGTATGGGGTTTAAGGTCCCGCCAGACAGTATAGGTCATTTATGGGACGACTTTTACAGGCGAAATGCAAGTACACATAATAACGAAACAAAAAGTTTAACCTTTACACAAAGTTTAACCTTTCTGAGACACAAAACCTAAAAACAACCTAAACCTAAAATTGTAAGAACTGCCAATCCAAAGTGTGCACTGCATATGTAACTAACAATAATGGCAGTTCTAATAATCTTCCCTCTTATGCTCCAGACAGTCATCAGTGTGTATAGCCACATAATATGTCAGCCCCAGTCTAAACTATATTTCTAGTTAAATAAAGGAACACAGCACAAGCAAAGGCAACGGCAACAAAAACGGCAGGCAGAGAGACAGGAAAGCATCACACGACATACATGTAGACAGGTACACATCAAGATGGGACTAAACGACCCACCAGTCACAGTTCAGTCAACTAGCACAACCAACAGTGTCCTCGTCACCGATCAGAACACTCAACTATGAGAAGTCAAGATGCTCGTCATGCAATGACAATGCAACAAAGTTGAACCCAGTAAGCGAGTGCATCATTGATCAATAACTGGCGTAATATCATACCTACACAGTACACATACAAACAATGCAAACTAAGTTTCCCCCATCTGCGTGTCCACAGCCAGCAAACTTACAAATAAAACTGTAAAAACGGATAAAAGGTTGCGTCGAGTTCCTATTGACGGAGTATAGTAAGCAGTCAACTATCTGAAATGGCAATGCAAATTCTGACTGCGAGTTTGACCTCTCGATAACTCCCATACCCAAAAGTGAACTGGGGCCCCATCTACTACAATGTTATTTCTGAACAGAAGAGAAGATGACAGTGGATATAAGAATAATTTGTTAATTTTTAACAAAACATGGCATCAAGCAATCATAATGGAATAAGCGAAAGTGGCATAATGATTGACACTCCCACTTACACTTGTATTACTTGTTAATAGCGGTTATACACACAATATCACTAAACACAGAAAATTACTGTTACTCTGCAATATACAATAAGAAAGTATAATTGAAAAAACTGTCTACGAAATATGAAATAATCCTGCCTTTGACGGAAATCTTCATCATTTTCTGAATACTCAGGAACTGGCTGACAAGAGTACTTTGCTAGCAACTTATCACCGATATCATTGATAATATAAAGCGCCTGCATAAACAACGCAAACAAATAATAGATACACAGCGTGAACCTCTTGCTAACATAAAATCTCTGGTGATACAAAACAGTTACCAAAATTAAGAACAGAGGGAGAGTGCCATCTGCTGACAATACGTAACAGAAATTAATTTCCTGCTTTTAACTTACTACACCCCCACCGTCGTGTGCTGCCTTGACGTGGCGGTTGGGCTTACGACTCCGAGGACCCTATGGATTTGTAATCTATAGGCGAGGAGTCAACCAAGAGCACACCATCCAAAAACTCTATGGAAAGTCTTCCATGCCACGGCCCTCAGTACCCGGCACAAGAGGGCGCAGTAATCTCCAGGGACCCTGACCGGAACGTGTCTACACAAAGCGTTCCGACAGCTAATGTTACTTGTGTACGTGAGCAGCAGTTGTCACCGGGACTGCTGCCACGTCAAACGACTGGTGATTCTTCGGCTTCAACGCCGACTCCTTCGGCATCACAGCCGACTACGGCTTCACAGCCGGTTAAGAGATCCACACCAGTTATGGTGGGACCTCCACCTTTGGTCCCTTCGAGACCGACTCCAGCTTCCCTTCGACGAAGGGAAAGAAAGCGGGCCAGGAAGGCTCGATTAGCTCTGGCCGGGCCTTCTCATACTCAGGCTGAGTCTGTTCAGGCTCAGGCTGGGCCTGTTCAGCCTGTACCTTCCACTAGTCAGCAGATGATGGAGGTCTCTGAGGGGGCTTCGGATGCTGGTGAACTTGAGTCGGGGAAGCCTTTGTCCTCAGACTCAGAGAGAACTGAAACTGACTCTGTCAGTGAGGTGACCTCTGAAGAAGAGGGCATGCTGCTTGCTTCGCCTTCTGGGCAGGCAGCAGCGGAGGCGGAACCGACTTCACTGGTCCCAGCAAATGTTGCTTCTAAGGAGACTTCCGGAAAAGCTGCTGGCGGTAAACGTAAGACTGAGGCAGGTCCTACTCCTCCTCAGACTAAACGCAAAAAGGCCAAGAAGGGTCCTCCGTTTGGCTCTACATTTGAACAGGCCGAAAAGGACAACCTTCTTGGGGTGGTGCTCATACGTGACAACCACTATACTGTGCTTACTAAGCCACAGTTAGATTACGTTACAGCGGAGTTGATGAAGCGGTTAGAGGAAACCGTCGACTCTAACGATGGTCAAGTACCTCAGTTTGAGGAACATGGTATACGCTATGGCAGATTTCATCTGTCATGTACTAATTCTCATTTGTTCATGTGGTTGGCGAGATCGATTGCTTCGATCTCTGTCCCCGCTAGCGATGATACTCACTCACTTGAATTAGTGACTTCTTCGGAGGTTCCAAAGCTTCTACGAGCTGAGGTCTTTATTTCTGGACCTCCTCCGGGAGTTCCAAAATTTAAGAAATTGATCCAGGCACAGAATGCTGGATTATATGTTGACCGTTGGGTCCTTCGCCATCAACAACAGACTAGCAATAGTATGTTGATGGTTTGGAATATTGACAAACCTTCTGCTGACGCATTGGAGGCAGTTGACTATAGACCACATTTTGGGTTGGGCCGCGTGACATTTAAAGTGTCTCGCGGATCTGACCCAGGTGGTAAGTGACTATATTGACATATGTCTGCTGGGAGGCATGCATGGGGAACGACTCAGCAGAGTGCCTGCAACCCAGCAGATCCTGTTCCAGACGCTCGGTCTACACGGCGAACTGGAAGGCACAGCGGAACTCCCAGTGCAGTAAGTAAAACTGTTGAATTTATTCAGATAAATTTACAACACAATAAAGCAGCCACTGCTTTATTGAATAAATCCATAGCAGAAAAAGAACGCTGTGTTATATTAGTCGAAGAACCTTGGGTCAATAAGAAAAGAATACTTGGACTTAAATCCAAGGATTCCTTTATACATGTATATCAGGGCTGTAGTAGTTATATACCACGCGCCTGTGTTGTAACCAAAGGTTTACAAGCATACTGTCTCCCACAGTATTGTACTAGAAATCAGACTGTTGTCTGTATTAAATATAAGAGGTTCAATAAGGAACAAACTCTTATAGCGGCATCAGTTTATATGCCAATTGAGGAAAACCTTCCATCTCCTGGATTGGAACGGTTACTGTTTTATAGTAGCAGCAATAACACACCTATTTTATTGGGTTGTGATACAAATCACTTTAGATGGAGTAGTCGAGAATGTAATAATAGAGGGGTTACTCTCAGTGAGTTCCTTGCTTCTACTGACTTAGAAGTTTTGAATCAAGGTAGTCGGCCAACGTTCTGTGTTGGCAATAAACGAACAATTATTGATGTCACTTTTGCAAGCAAACTCATTGCAAGAGAGATACATAACTGGCGAGTTTTGCCGGAAGATTCTTTTTCTGATCACAGGAAGATATACTTTGCGATAAAGCAGGATAAACAACCGACTGTTAGGCGTCGCAGTGTTAAAAATACCAACTGGGATGCATTTGAGGATGAACTGAATGCTAAAGTTGGTCTTTGGATCGGTAGGGTTAATACCCCCACTGAAATTGAAGCATCCTGTCCACTAAGGAAATGTGGACGTAGAGCTAAAGTACCTTGGTGGAACCATGAGTTGAAAAAATTCCGCCAAAAGGCAAACAAGGCATTCCATACTGCCTATAGGAACAGTACCAGTCAGGACTGGGAATCACATCGAGCAGCGAAAAGAGAGTTTAAGAAAGCTCTCCAACGCAGCAAACGAGCATCATGGCTAGACTAGTACATATGAGTCTTCTAGACTCTTTAAGATATTGAGACATTCCCCACTGAATAAGGTGGGGATGCTTCAACTTCCTGATGGTCAATGGACTAATACTCTAGATGAGGCTTACACCCATCTATTGGATACACATTTTCCGGGGAATTCTAAGGTTGACAAACATCGCGTCACCAATATTCCCAGGCGGATGCCTCTGTTTAACAGAGATGCAGTACAATGTATTATTACGGAAGATCATATAAAGTGGACAATAGGAAGTATGGCCCCTTTTAAAACTCCTGGTCTAGACGGTATCTACCCAGTGTTTCTGCAGAAGGGATTACGTTTCTTATCACATCCCATCTGCTGTATTTACAGAGCCTCCTTATCTTCTGGCTATATCCCTAAGATATGGAGAGAAGTTAGTCACATTTGTACCCAAACCGGGTAAAACTACACTACGGCTAAAGCCTTTCGGCCAATTAGCTTAACATCCTTCCTACTAAAGGGTTTGGAAAAGCTTGTAGATCGTTATTTACGAGATGGACCGCTGGCTAATCTGCCAATTCACCGGCAACAACATGCCTTCCAGTCAGGTCGCTCTACTGAAAGTGCATTACATCAATTGGTTGGACGTATTGAGAGAGCTCTTGATGCAGGTCAACATGCTCTTGGTGCTTTCTTTGATATTCAAGGAGCTTTCGACAATACACCTTTATTGTCAGTAAAACAGGCTCTTGCAGAGCGTGATGTAATACTTGCAGTACGTCAGTGGACTAGTGCAATGATTACATAACGTACAGTAAGTGTTGGTGTGGGGCAGCACACTATACAGGTAGATGTTCTCAGTGGTTTACCACAGGGAGGGGGATTATCCCCTACCTTGTGGTCCTTAGTTGCGGATAGTCTCCTTCATTGGTTGACAAAGCAAGGAGTGTTTGCAGTAGGCTTTGCTGATGATGGACTTATCCTCATAGTTGGCAGAGTATTTCACACAATGTGTGAAATCATGCACCGCTTACTACAGGGAGTTGAAAAGTGGTGTACCACCAGAGATTTATCTGTTAACCCCATCAAGACAATACTGATGTTATTCACAAGGAAGTATAAACCTGATGTAATTAGCCCAATATGCTTTTATAATAAGTTATTGGAGCTCAGTACCCTGGTTAAATACCTTGGTGTAATTTTAGATCCAAAATTAAATTGGAGGTTACACATTGAAAATAAATGTGACAAAGCCTTACGGTCTTTCTATCAACTAAGAAGCTCTGTTGGTAAGACATGGGGAGTTACTTCAAAAGTAGCTTATTGGATGTACACTACAGTAATTCAACCCATGATAACTTATGCTGCAGTAGTTTGGTAACCACGTGTCAATAAAATAACTGCAGGTAGAAAACTGGAACATATTCAGCGACTTGCCTGCTTACATATTACTAGTGCTGTTAGAACTACACCAACTGCAGCACTTGAAACTATTATTGGCTTAACTCCTTTGCCAATTTTCGTTAAGCAGGAAGCAATGATAGCT
>Ga0056128_1007408_pt1 | contig 13858 bp, 5 predicted proteins | sample WorMetLIZISLAND2_FD_71113 | JGI IMG/M metagenome (GOLD analysis project Ga0056128, IMG submission 71113) | Marine gutless worms symbiont microbial communities from Max Planck institute for Marine Microbiology, Germany - Olavius geniculatus... ... | reverse complement strand
GTGCTAGAGTATCCCAAGAGGGGAGGAGCGGGGGGGGGGGGTCGCCGGACATAAGTCTTCATGCCGCGACCGAAGCTTGGCTTGCCGTGCCCTTCCGGGGCGTAGGCGGAGTGTTTATCTCCGTTTCTGCGGCCGTGGAGCCAGCAGGTGGATAAACCACTGAGTCCGTGATGCATGACCAGTGCGACACCAGACCTACGGTTAGCTTCCCAGGCTGCGGGGCATCACCGCCCTTTGACAGGGACCAAATTATACTGCTTGGTGAACAGAGGCACGTGTGTGAACAACTTACCCAAAGTTATTACCTGGCAGTGCTCCATGCCCGAGTCGATCCGGGGACTTTTTGGTCACCAGTCTATAGCCTGTTACCATTACACCACCAAGGATGAACGGAAACTAGAAGCACAGGAATTTTTTTAACGCTCAACCAATACATGCAATCCAGAATGTTGTTTAACAAAACAGATAGGCCTAACTACTAACCAACACCAGATAGTAGATTCAAGTACGGTATGTTTGCACGGAGTGTGAAATACACTGATTATTATAGCATCCGTGGGACCATGTACAATAAAAATGCGAGTTTGTAGCAAGAAATCTCACCTTATTCTCTTCAAGATCAATCATTTCCAAGTACTTGTGACCGTGCAGGCCGTCCATGCTTCGAATTTTATTGTTGCTTAATTCAAGCTTCTGCAAAATCCACAAATTACAGCGAAAATAATGTGCAAGTGCAATGTGTCTAGAAATGAGACAGTTTCTACAGTCTTTGCAAGCAGATCTCAACCCTTGCACAATAAGACAAAATTATAATAAAAAATTATGAAACACAAAGACTTCTGAAAAGCCACAATTTGCCAAGAATCAATAATTAATGACACAAGGCAATGTCAACCACAAAAAGACACACTTCATGAGCAACTAAATCCAGATCTGTATGGATGCATACTCACAGTGAAAGAAAGTGCACCGAATGCTACACAATTATGTATGCAATGTTTTGTTATAAGCCCTTGCCTGCAGTAACGTTACAGTTTCCAAGTTTTCAATTTTCTTCAGGTCATTTCCACTCTGAATAAAGTGCAACAAAAACATACATTACAACAGCAGTTTCAAATATACAAAAAAGAAACTATGGCACAAAGAAATAGTGTCACAAACTAGCAAAATTTATATACAGGGTGAGCCAAAAAACTGGCACCATTTTCTGTACATTTTATAATTTAACCAAATGTTAACCAATTTTAAAAATTCTTTTACTGTCAGAATTAGAAGAAAATTTGTAATAACACTGTTACTATAAATCTCAGCACACTTAAAGTGTGTTGTCACTACACTACCTTGTGAAATGTTACTGTCTTGAAGCAACAATTGAAATCAAAACGACTTCTATGACAGCACATTTTAATAAATTAACAACAGGAAACAACGTGTTCAATGTCTCAGTTATTGTCTAAAGTCAACTGTCACATTTTGCAGTTTTTACATTGTTTTACACTGTTGCTGGACGACGTACTCAAGCCAACGACACCACTGACCAATGGCACAATCAGCGAAATGCTTTGACAGTTTGCTCCACTCTTATAATCGCAAAATTCGTTACAAACAAATAAAACATTCAAAAAATACCAACCAAATGCCAATGACGTCAGTGGTGATGTCGCTAGGCATAAGCAAAGGAAAAAGAAAATGTACAACTAAACAACATGTCTTAAAAACAGGTTTTGGCCTTGAAGGCAAAATGCTGTGTCGTGGTGTTTTTATAAGACATAAGGTAGTGTAACGACACATTTGAGGTGTGGTGGGATCTGTAGTAACAGTAATATTACAAATTCTTGGCTGATTCTGATAGTGAAAAAATTTTGGAAATCGGTTAAGATATGGTAAAGTTATAAGGCATACAAAAAATGGTGCCAGTTTTTTTGGCCCACCCTGTATGTTAGGCAGAAAAACTAAGACTATACCCAATAACTTTATTATAACCCATTCTGTTCACTGCTTTATCCAGTATTAGACACCAAATTGCACAGCACAGGCTTAATGCATGCTCTGCTTATGTGCACACAGCCAGTGACTGGTCACTTGTCTGAAATAGAACTAGTCCAAAATTGGCTAAAGCTAAGTCCGCCATCACCAAAGGCCACCACATTCATGATCTGCCAAAGCCAAAGATGCAATTTATCCTTATTCCTAATCCTATCACCAAGCCTAACCCTAACCTAGGTTGGTGGCGTGGCGTAGTTGGTAACGCGTTTCGGCTAAAACAAAGTTACTTTACTCTGGGCCCGGTTAGTACTGCGATGGGTGACTGCCTGCGGGCAGGTAAACCATATCGGTGCGAAGCCTGCCAGCTAGGTCGACTCAGCCTTCTACCCTCCGTGGGACGGTAAAATGAGTAGTAACTCATTTACATGGGTTACAGAAGGAAAAAACCGGGTTTAACCTTGGTACAGCTGACTGGGGTTGCCTAGCCAACCGCTGCACCAGCCTGTGTCTGCAGGCTGCACACGGTGGCCGTGCGGCAGGCGGCTCTGGTTAGTGACCAAAGCGCATTAGAGGCGTGCGCGTGCTCGCGATGATGCGCTATACAAATTGACGACCTTTACTTTTACCTTTACCTTTTAACCCTATCTCTAACCCTCATGCTGTTTGGACCAGTGCCCTTTCGGACTAGTAAACTGATTGCTACACAGTCAAGTTGACTGTGTACATTTTATCACTGTTTCACAGCAGAGTCCCAGCAGGGTCCCTGCACGTTGCATGCACCCAATGCAGCATGAATTGCTGGTTTCATTCACAGCATCATTTCTAAATTGTTCTCCATATCACATACTCACCAAAGAGCACTTCAAATAGGTTTCCTGACATAATTTTTTCACCAATAACAACCTGGCCTATATGAAGCCTGCTGTTATCATGACAAACAACATTATAGACCTATATATTGCTTTATTAACAACAAATGCAACAGAAAGAAAAAGTGAAATAAGAGAGACAGATAAAAGTAAGACAAAAATATATGCTAAGAAAACATTCTGTAAGACTCAAGGAGTAGTAACAGTATAAAGTGTGGTTTACTGTTAGTAAGCAACTAGCACAGACAAATGCAATGAAGGCAGCTGACGAAATGGCCACAATGCAAAAATAGAAATGGTCATTGCACTCGTTGCATTTGTTCCATAACTTACTTTGCACGCATCGAGTTGGATAAAAACCACACTTTAGCCAATAAAATGCAGCTGTATTTACCAAGTTGAGATATCTGAGTGGCAGACAGTCAAGGCCCTGAATACGAGCAATCTTGTTGTTTTTCAAACTGAGATACTCCAGATGTCGGCACTCTGACAGACCTTGAATTTCTGTAATCTCATTGTCTGTTAGTAACAACACACACCAAAAAGCAGCATACAAAGTGACAAAACTTAACTGAAATAAAATAAAATAAAATCATTTCATTTTGTTGCATTTCATTTCATTTCTGTCATTTAGACTGCACGCTGCTAATAATATTTTTTTGACTTTTACAAAATGGCACCCTGCTAGTAAAAATCTACTATGGCAATCTCCATAACTTGTGCCCATAAGCAGAATAAGTCAGATCCGAAAAAACTCTAGAGAAAGAGGCTAGTTAAACAAGAAACAAAAATAATAATAATAATAAGATAATAATAGTAGTAAACTGCAATGAAAAATCATCAAATAGAGATACCACAGTGATACCACAGGTCACGTTTAATCAAACTGTCATAAAAATAATATTACAGGCCCCAGGTTTCTTTGATGTTGATCTTTGTCAGTTCAACACCGACTGGTCATTTTGCTGTCGACTAATAGGGTGTTTACGTGATCCAGCAAACGTACAGCAAACTTCCAGCAAACGTCCAGCATTACATTTGCTGGAAGTTTGTTGGACGTTTGCTGCATCGTGTAAACACCCCATAACTATCTTGCTAGCACTGCCTGTAAGCATAACAACATTCAGCTGCATAGTCTGTCTTTCATCAAATTACACAGAATCTATAAGGCCTAAAGACAAAAAACCTGTGCTTCCAATTGCTGTCTGTCAGAAAAAAGCATGCATCCCTACAATTTTTACTAGACCTTCAAAAAATCAGTGCAATTTTTAGTATGCTTTCAAAGTTTCATCAAATATTACTGTTTGCGTCTAGTCTGAAATGTTGCAATAACTTTGCTTAAGTTCTGTGAGTACTAATTAGTGTGTCAGTTTGTTTTTATGAGTTATTGGGCAATATTACATGACATGTCATGATATAAAAATAAATAATAAAAAAATCTCCTGCGGCCTCTCATCACTATTTTTTTTGTCAGCTGCATTTTTTTCTTTAAGGCTGTCTTCTTCCCACAGTTTAGATTCCAAAATGACAGCATTATGAATACTAACAGTCTGATACTATTGTCGATGCTACTGTTGTCAATAAACACTTTTCGAAGAGACTATCTTAGAATGTGTACATGTGAATATTTCCTTTACCATCTAACTCGAGATGATGCAGACATTGGTGCGCAGACATATCGGCCATTTCTGTGATTTTATTGTGAGACATTTTTACAATTTTCAGACAATTTGGTGGAGTGAAGCCAAGCAGCTTGTCAATGGCATTATATGAAGCATCGAGTTCTAGCAAAGCAGTCATGCCACCAAGTGCCGACAAATCTATTGCAAAAATACACACATATATAAATTATTACACCTGCATTTTATGAAAAAGTGTATGAATAGCATACATGCACTCAACAAGCAGACAAGTGGGTTCACTACAGTGCACTAGTATTCAATATCAATAAAATACTGCAAGTAATTAATTACCACAAAATTATAAGCAACATGTAACTAATACAGTCATAATAATACTTTCATAAATTTCTTATTTGAGCACACAATAATACTAATAATACACACTTTCACACATCTTTGTGTAATAATTTACATCATGCCTAAATATGTGTATTGAACACAGCCAGTTTACCTGAGATGTCATTGTTTGAAATATCAACTTTCTGAACATGGATGTAGTTCTGTAGAATTGATATGTCATGAAGTTCAAGACCCTGAAACAAATTAACACCTTGACAAATCAGAATCTTGCAAAAAACATGCAGTTTATGTGACGATAACAAAACATTAAAATATTCAGTTTGCAAATTATTAAAAGCATAAAAATAGGGCTCTAGAAATTAATGATTTTAATTTTTTAATGGATTAAAATTCGATTACAAGTTTAGTTTAATACATCACTAACATTAACAAATCTGAACATTTCCTGTTGTAAACTACAGCAGACAGCAATCATTTCACACAGAACATGTGACCAAGATTTGTCCTTGTACACTGTTAGTTTAATAACATGCTGCACTTTGCCAGTTAATGTGCTTTATCATCATCGCTTTTGCTTCAGTTCATGAAAGATAACAACAACCAGTTCGGTCTTCTGATCGACTACAAAAATAAATCGAAACTAAACGATTAATTTTGATTAATTTTGGGAGCTCTGCGTAAAAAATAATTTTATAAACAGACACCACTGGTTACTTACTGAACCTCTAAGCCGGCTAGCCGTGAATTTCATGGCCGGCTTTGCATTTTCGCAGCTAAGGTCCCGGCTTAGCCATGATTTTTCCAGCGACGGCGGCTTATCATTTTCGCTACATTCCTGCTGTTTTTACACTGTTGCTACTTTTTGTGTTTTAAACGTTTTTTTCATTTTGGGGACGTTTTCTATATTTAAAAAACATGTACCAAAATTCTACTAAGAACTTCGAGAAGCGCTTCTGAAACCATCCCAGAAACGAATTTATAAGCCACACGGACGTACTGGTTTTGTGGTAGTTTGTTTAGTTAGTCTATTGATAAGACCACACGGTTAAATTGAAATTAAATAAAGTTCTCTCTCTCCTCTCTCTCTTTCTCTAGGCCTATCTCCCCTGTTCCAGCTGTACTGCGCCTACAGCATTACGTATTTGTGTACGTTTTCTATATTTAAAAAAACGTGTGCCGAAAATTCTATCGAGAACTTTGAGAAGTGCTTTTAAAACCATCACAGAAACAAATTTATAAGCCACATGCAGGTTTCGGTTTTGTGGTAGTTTGCTCAGTTAGTCTGGTATGATATGACCACAAGGTTGAATTGAAATTGAATAAAGTTCTCTCTCTCTTCTGAGTCTTCTCTATTTCTCTCTATCGCCAAGTTCCAGTTGTAGGCCTACTGCACCTATAGGCCTACAGCATTACGTAATAGGCAAGAGGTTAAACAAATTAAGGCTAACGTTTTTTATTCAACGATTACGAACAGTTTTCCAGTCACGTTTTAAAGGACTTTTAACGTTTTTACGTGCGAAAGCAGCTACTGCTTTCAGCGCATCTTAGCCATCGTAATTCTGTCCGTCCGACCGTCCGTCCGTCCGTCCGTCCGTCCGTCCGTCCGTCCGTCCGTCCGTCCGTCTGTCTGTCCATCACACGGGTTGATCAGTCAAAAACGGTGCAAGATAAGATCACCAAATCTTCACCGTCGGCTGCCTGGAAGACTCTAGTATCAGGAACCGTAAAGCTTTACCATAAATTTGAAGGGGGTCACCTCGAACGAAGACGATAAATGAGAGGGGGGGTGGGCAAAATTTGTGATTTTTAGTCAATAAGTCGCTGTATCTCAATAACGGTGCGAGATAGGCCTAGGTTACAATTAATCACTAATAAAAAGTCATACACTGGCTCTCGATTGCCACCAAAGTCAATGACCGTCGATGACCTTAAACGCTAAAATAGGGGTTTTTATAGATTTTTTTTTGGCGATTTCGGGCTGCAAGACACATTTCAAGAACAAATTGCGCCGAAACCATTGAAACAGACATGGACAAGCTGCACATGAAATTTTTAAAACTGAACGTAGATTTCGACGGTCCAAGTCTCGACTTTCTAGGTACAAGGAAACCTGCCCACGAGGGCATCAAATAGCACTACCCCCATCAAAGTCGCGACAAAAATGGCTGGATATAGACTGACAGTTTGCGAACAGCAGCTGCTATAGGTTTTTGGCGCGTCTCATGAGCATTAGCTCAAATTTCTTGTTTTATTTACTCTGAAACGTTTTTTACATCTGTGCAATGAATAACCGGCATATTTTGCAGTGCATTATGCAGTGCGTACAGAGTACACAACGCATTGTAAGTTGTAATACTGTGCGACTGATTGTAAAGAAAGTTACGTCATGGGACGTTATTTCTATGGCGCTTTGTGGTTCTTTTAGTGTTCACACCTGATATTAATGAATTTTTCTTGGCTAGCCACGATTTTCGCGGCGGCGGCAGCGGCGGCGGCGGCTTAGCAAAATCACGGTGCGGCGGCGGCTAAGTCGGCGGCTTAGGGGTCTATTACTTACACTTAGCGTGAGATCACAGTAAACTTGTGCTGTTCCATCAGCAGACCAGTTCAAATTAGAAAGACCACGAGCAGTGATTTCTTCTGACAAAACACCAGTAAACTACAACACAAACAAACCATCAGTAAGCTGAGCTTGGTGAAATCTGTGAAGTCAATGGCATTAAGATATACACTGTGGTGGTCCACAGAATACTTGATACGCACCAATATAATATTGTGCTGCAAGTTAATCTCCGTTCTAAAACAAGATAATGTTCATATGAACACAGAATCTGTCCAATGCACTTCGATAGTTTACAGTATATGTCCGTATGAATATAATCAGTGAGCTGTTAAGACTGGTAGAAAAAAATCAAACAGTTTAATTTCAAATTGTACAGCAGCAATGATCCCTTCATCCTTCTCTATTATTTTAACTAAACAATAAACATTGCCAGTCAAGAGACTATTTGATTCATCACCAGGGCTTTACTATAAATGGTCCATCATCACCATGTGTCTATATAGCACCGTTGTGAAGATATAGCGCCTCAAAGAAAATGGGATCACGAACTTGACCTTTTGGGGTGACGTGACGTCATTGGTCACGTGACCATTCGACTCCCGGCGGTCGACTTCCTATAGGTGGTCCGTGGTGGCCATGCGTCCATCTGGCACCGTTACGGAGATATGGTGCCTCAAAGATAATGGGGTCACAAACATGACCTTTTGGGGGTCACGTGACGTCATGGGTCACGTGACCATTCGACCGACTCCCGGCGGTCAACTTCCTATGTATGATCCGTGGTGACAATGTGTCTATCTGGCACCGTTATGGAGATATGGCGTCTCAAATGTTTGACGCACGGACGTGGACACGGAAAGAAAGAAGGAAAAAAAATGAAGGGGGAGAAAAAAGAAAAAGAAAGAAGTGAAAGGGGAAAAGGAAGGGAAAGGGGAAGGTGAGGGGGAAGAGAAGGGGGAAAGAAAGGTAATGGGAATTAGAAGGGAAAAGCAAAGAGGAGGAGGAAAAAAGGGAAAGAAGAAAAAGGAAGGAAAAGAAAAATGGGAAGGAAAAGGAAAAGGAGGAGAGGAAAAAAGGAAAATGGGAAAAAAGGGAAGGGAAAAAGGAAAAGAAGAGTAAGGGAAGGGGAAAGGAAAGTGGAAGGGGAAGTGGAAGAGGAAGGAAATGGGAAATGGGAGAGAGGGGAAAAGGGGGAAGAAAAAAGGGAAGGGGAAAGGAAAGGGGAAAAGAAGAAAAGGGAAAGTGGAAGTTGAAGATTAAGGGGAAGGGGAAGGAAAAAGGACAGGGGAAGGGTAAGGGAAAGAGAAGAGGAAGGTGGAAGGAAGAAAGCTTAAGAAAAGTTAAACGCACGAACGGACGCACGGACGCACGGACACTTAGCTGATTTTATACTCTGTCCAATGCTATGTATTGCATTGGACAGACAATTACACAATACTAGTCCTGGATTGCTATTGCAAACGTTTGAATGGTGAACTTTTTTTATTTTAAGCTAGCACAAAGCCAATATGACCTTATGACAACGTAGTTCAACTACACTAAAAGACTAAATGCAGCTAACCTCAGCATGACTCAATGCCAGTGATCTTTTGGAATCTTTACTTTCACCTGTTTGAGATTGTGTTGAGTCTGGGTTGGAGCACGACCGCGTGCAAGACGATTCGCATTCACACTGGTGTGCTACAATATCCGCAAAATCTGCCTGCATACTGCCAAACAACGAACGACAGTAGTCAAAGTCCTCTAGGGCCCTATTTAATAACTATTTCTATATGATTTCCATCGACACAACATTTTAGCAGTCAACTAGACAGAAATGTAAACAATCTGTATTGTGTAGCGTTGGGCGTCGCTAAGCAACCAGATGGACGTACTTGATTCCAGTAAGTAAGCACTGGCGCGTCGCGGCAACAGCGTTGTCTCTCGTTTATCTTCAAAGTCCAAATCTTTTCAAGTAACCTTTTATTGTTTAATAAAACATTTTTCATACCAGCAGACAACATTTAACCTGCATATGCAAGGCATGTATGATTTTTGGTCGATCATTACTATCGGTCGAGTGGGTCGAGCCTATGTCGCCGGCTTACGTCTGTCGTCTCACTCGTCTATCAGTCGTCTGTGTAACGCATATGTATGGGCAGCCAAAGCCGCCAAAATTCAACTCTGGCTAACTAATCAATCATCTCGCGAAATCAATCAACCAGTTCACACATCCAATCAACCTACTGGCGCAATTAATCAACCTACCTAACAACTAATTAATCATCTCGTTAAATCAATCAACCAGTTCACACTTCCAATCAACCAAGTGGCAAAATTAATTAACCTACCTAACAATTAATTAATCATCTCGTTAAATCAATCAACCAGTTCAGATCGTGCTCATCAACGCCGTTTAGATTTTGTCGCTGTCTTCATCGCTTCCAGAGGTATTTGCGCTCAAACTCGAAAGTTGTCGTAAAACGCACAAATTTTTGCACGTGTTTTGCCCTCCCAAATTTTAAGGGGGGGCGGTGCCCTCAAAAGTTGTACTTGCGTTAACACCCCCACCTAGAGACACGTCAAGTGCCAAAATTTCGTTCAGCTACACAGGTTGATTGGATGTGTGAACTGGTTGATTGATTTCGCGAGATGATTGATTAGTTAGCCAGAGTTGAATTTTGGCGGCTTTGGCTGCCCATACATATGTAATGTAGCTAAACAGTACAACTTACCAAAAACCTGTCTGAACAAGCAAACAGAGTTGTCCGACTGCTATTCCCAGTGATACCGATTCAGATCTTCTATAGTAGGCCTATACGACCCCCATTTTTTCAATGGGGTACATGATGCACCTCCAAATACCTGCAAATTGTGGCCAAACCGCTTCAGCTACCTATTGACAGCTTACAGAAACTTATCAATGCCATATCTAACGTACTATCGCTGACCCCCCTACCGACACCTGTCCTGCCAAAATAGGGGTCCCCATGCAGACCCACACAACCCCAAAATTAGCATGACACATTACGGCCAACGGTTAGCCCACTATAAACAAACACCTACCAATGCCCTGACTAATCTCTCCATTGCCGACCCGCTCCCTCTTCCCCACCAAACGGTGGCAGTGCCTCACATATTGTCAGGCAGTACGGTCGGCCATCCTAGCGACAGCTGGGTTTTTTGTCTTTATTATTTTAACAATATATTCGTACAACGCGCCTCGTTTTGGAGGAGTTTTGGCAAGTGATTATACTTTGGCCGTGATAACTCAATATTCTTTAGCATTAGGAGACAGGGCTTAAATAAACGGGCAGCAAATTAAATTGGGATTCTGCCCACCAGGTAGCAGCACCGTTTTCGGCGAAGGTTTGAGAGCTCCTATCTAGTCACTGTCAGTCAGTTTGTTTATTTGCAACTCTTGCTCGACGCTTAACCATCACTTGAAAAGCGGTACCTGTACCAGTACTAAATATACTAGATAAAAAAACTGTTTATCTTTTTATCATGTATCTTTTATCTCTTTATCTAGTACACTTGGCAGTACCTTGATCAACCCCATGTTACCAAGAATTGGAAAAGGGGTCGGGTCACTGATCAGCAATTTTGGTAAGGGTCATAATCATTGGATCAGGATTCACTTGTGTACGGTATCCTGGGGACTAAACAGATGCACTGCTAGTCCTGTTAAATCAGCAGGTATTTCGATCACTGTATTAGCATTTACCAGCATTCAAACACAGCAGACAGAGCTCGTTAAATTGGTCTTTACTGAATAAGCTTTTCTTTGCTTGAGACTGCGGCAAAATGCTAACTTTTTATGTTTAAATTTCACCGGCTATAAGCACATTCAGGACTACTTATTTCCTTGGAGAAGTCCTGGAAGAAGTGGAATCGATTGTGTAATTGGGCTCAGTTTTTAATAGTGATAGCAACTGTACACAAAACATTGGAAAATAGAAATAGATTTTGTGCGAATTAAAAGTTGACAGAGAACTTTTGGACCGTGTGAAGTCATTAAAACTGGGACTTCATGACTATACTACACGGAAATACGAAAGTCTGGAGAAGCGAATGGTTCAAGGATGTGTACCAGGCTACAGAAATCGTGGTCGACAACGCCGACGTTGAACAGATGACATCATGGACTGGACTGAGATGAAGATCAATGAAGTGGCTGCAGCAGTGGAAGATCGTGATTGTTGGGGAGGGATACTACGCGCCGCCAACCCTTCTTATGGAGGAAAGCACTGAACGACGACAATGATTTCCTTACTAACTTACAAGGTCAAAGGCTTCAACATCAGGTCACAGGATGCATCTCCAAGAAAGAAATTATTATCAAATGGATCAGTGGCATATTTGGCAGCTGCCCCTCACCCTTAGTGACTAAATGCATTTTTACAACCGAGTGAAAATTTTGTATAAAATGCATAAAAAGTGTCCCCACCCCCACATAATTACAGCGCCTCAACCCTATGTCTCGATGCCTTCTGAGTCACCCCCCCCATTCCCAAATTCTAGATCCGCCATTGCAACTGATTACTTGCAAACATTATTAAAACAATATTACTAGAGTAGACGGATAGTGCAAAATAAATGTACTGCAAAATGATTCGTTTATCACTGCAAATTCCAACATGCATAAACCTTCAATATTTTGGCTCTCAAACATCACAGTACTGACAAGAATACAATGTTGATATTACTCATAAAAACTGTAAACAAAAACACATGTCCAAGTACACTGGACATGAAACAAACTTAACAGCAAGTTAAACAATTAAATTAACGAAACACTGTTTCATATGGCAACAAATTTCAAAACCTCAAAAATTAATTAAAAACATGGCCTGTACATTTCACAATCAACGAAGTAATGTAATAGTTTTATTTGAGCCAGAGGCCTGAAAATCAACCAAATATGTAGGACTCAGCAGGCTGACATTCAATCTGATTAATGCTATAGATTAAATGCAGCAATTTAGCTTAAACCACAGTCGTGTTACACATCATACTATCACAAAAATTAAGCTCAGTTAGTGTTTAATTAATTCCATCTGCTCATACAGCAGTGGATATTCGTCAATTTTTGCTAGTTGAAAATTTGAATTTGTAAGAAAAATCAGCAACACACATGCAGCCAGCAAACCACATGTTTGAGACCTCTGACTTTAAAGGCTCCGGCTGCCATTGCCTTTAAAAACAAACATTTAAAACATATGTACAGACATTATTTTAATGGTCATTTTCCACTTTCAGTTCTTCATCAATCATTTCCTGCAACCAAAAGTGTAGTCAAAAGGGATATCGTTCCCCAAATATTTTTGAAAGGCAACGCCTCTCCTTTGGACATATAAAAATAAAAAAATAATACAGCAGACGCGGTTTCTGAAGTGCAAAAAATGCTCTAAAATATGATTGCGACTGGGAGACTCCAGTAGGGAAGCTTAAAATGCTCATCCAGATCCCTGAACTGGATTAAAGGGGCCTACTTGTAAGAAAAAGAGGGGAAGAGAGGAAAGGTGTTCCCCCAAACAGGAATTTCCGACTACTCCTCTGCCTGCGACGTGAACATGTAAACCAGTTATCAATAACATCACAATAAAAGCAAGTCTTCTCTGCCTTTGCTGCAGTCTATCTGTTCTCATGAACCTGACAATGACACTACTTCCGTTTTCTTTCACAGTCCACAGTGAAATTAAACATCAAATTGTATGTACACCTGTCACTCCATCTTTCTACTGCATATGCCATTATACATTCTCTTGTATACAGGGTGCGGCAGAAAAAAGTAGACCCCTAAATTTTTTGGCCGTTTTCTCAGCAAACGTTTGGGATTTTAATATGATATTTTTCAGCTTTATTTACTGAAACCTTCTACATCTAACTGCCAAATAAAATGTGATTCTGTTAAAAAACAACAAAGTTATAGACTTTTTAACATGACCTCCTACCGATTTTTCGACATTCATAAACGTTAATGCTAAAAATGCTATTTAATTTTTTAAAAACTAGAACTACACGTTACTGCCAATGACGTTTTGATAAGCAGCAATTTATATTGTTTATAAATTATCATTAAATTATCCTTCCTTTAAAGCAATCGCCGGCTGCCCACCAGATTTATCTTCCAGCAGGACGGCGCGTCAGCACACACAGCGCGCAACACCGCACAGAACTGGCTGAGGGCCAGCTGTCCAGATATCATCACAAAAGACCAATGGCCTCCAAATTCGTCGAATATAAACTTAATGGACTATCACGTATGGGGTGCAATGTTGGAGGCTTACTGCAAGCTTAAAACAAAGCTGAAAACAAGCACCAAACTCAAAGAAGCGCTTCAGGTTATCTGAGATAACCTGCCACAGGGACCGATCGACAAGGCTGTAAAAGATTTCTCAAATAAGGCGACTGGAGGCTGGTGTTGTTGCTTGGAGCTGGTGGTGAACACTTCGAACATTTGCAGTGACAATGGA
>Ga0056128_1007407_pt1 | contig 13860 bp, 9 predicted proteins | sample WorMetLIZISLAND2_FD_71113 | JGI IMG/M metagenome (GOLD analysis project Ga0056128, IMG submission 71113) | Marine gutless worms symbiont microbial communities from Max Planck institute for Marine Microbiology, Germany - Olavius geniculatus... ... | reverse complement strand
TTCATCATAGTCATCGACTTCGTCATGCACAGAACTATGGACAAGTCGGAATACGGCATCGTCTGGCAGAAGTGGAACCGCTTAACGGATTTGGACTTTGCTGATGACATAGCGATAGTGGCGGACGAAGAGAACGTATGCCAAGAGATGACTACCAAGCTCGACGAACAAAGTGCACAAGTTGGACTGAATATAAGCTGGGAAAAACGAAGGCCATGGAAATCACACAGCGCTCATCACCACAACCAATAGCCGTTGCACAAGGGAACATAGAATATGTCTACAGAGAGATTCACCTACCAGGGAAGTGTAATATCTAGCGATGAAGATGTTGAAGCAGATATCAACACTCAACTGGCAAAAGCAGCAGCAGTCTTCCAACGACTTGACAACGTGTGGCGATCCAGCATGCTTAAGGTGATATCAGACGAACAACAAAGTTGGCCGACTTTTGTGGGCGTGGTTTAGTTGCCCGACAAAATCGGCCGACAAAATTGGTGAACCATGACACACGGCCGATATTTTCGTCTGCTACTTCGTACGATATCAGCTAGCACAACAGCCAAATGCAGATCGAGGTCATCCAACGAAGACGTGGTGGTCTACATTTAAAGAAGACCTGGTGGATTGAGGAGTTGATTGGAACTGTGTCCGGGCTGTGGCTACAAACAGAAACAGATGGCGAACTCTTGCTGCCCATTGTCCTGTCAAGGACTGGAGGATCTAAGTGTTTTAAGTAAGTAAGTGAATTAGTAGTAAATTTTGTTGTATTTAGTCTAAGATTACTGCACACAGTACACAACAGACAGCATTTTGACAGCAATAAGTGATTCTGTGCTTTGTTCTGCAGTTTGTTTGTCTTGGCGTTAATTTTTTATGCCAGTTTTTTTTGTATATTTTCCCTTGGTTGTTAAGAATTTGGTTCTTATTGTGGGTAGATTCTGTTATGAGATTTAACCTCTGAATTCGTGTTATTTGTGTTGAGTGCCATGTTAAACTCTGCTCTCTCACTCACTTATTTACTCACTCATGGATTGTGTGTGTTTGACAGACAGGGACCAATCCGGGCCCCGGCCCACCTGCGAGCCACTGTGCGCTGGGATTATCAACCAGACATCTGTAAAGACTATAAGGAAACTGGATTCTGTGGATTTGGTGGTTTGTTGATGAGCTTTTTGTTTTTGTACTACATGACTGATTGACACCTTAAGTCTTGCCTATTATTGGATTTAACAAGTTACCTACCCATCAGTCATTTGCACTGTATCGCTGTTTTGTTATGTCTGTGCCATAAGTCAGGTGCTCTAGGCTGCGTTCACATAGACACAAGTATGAGTACAAGTACAAGTTCGGGTTTCTGTTTACAGCCAGTAGAAGCTTCACTTGTACGAGAGGAGCGTTTATGGTCACTTGTACAAGCACGCAACTCAACGCATGTCAGCTATATTGAAAATTCGCAGTGAAATCGAATCGAGGAAATGCTTCGCCATTAAAACAACAATATTCTACTACAAAGTTACTATTTTTACTAAATGCACACCTCTAATGATGAACAATTTTACATTGACGTTAGTTCTGACGTCAAATATGCACCACGGTTTTTTATAGATTATATTAGTGCTATTTACGAGTAGTTTACTTTCTACGAGTTGGATAAAAACATGACCTGTGCAGAAACTACTTGTACAAGTGAAATTTACAGGTAATCCGTACTCGTATGTATGTGAACGGCCGCCACTGAAATACACACAAACTCGTGTTTGCCGGAACTTGTATACGGGAACCTGTACAGTGCCGGATTCGTACACGTATTTATGTGAACGCAGCCTTAAGAAGGGTTCAAGTACAGTACATGTATATTGATGTTTTTCGTCGTTGTTTATATAAATTTTTTAAATATATAAATACTACATATAAAATTTCTGTGAGTCCATCTTATGGATACAGTGCACCACCTGCCATGTGGGATCACACAGTGTTATCTGCCACCTGTCGCAGGTGAACGATGAACATGCCCCTTCTTAACACTATCCAAGCAGGCTGATACACATCTTATCTACAATGGAGCGATGGAAGCCTGAGTTGACTGGGCTGGTTGGTTATTTACTGAGATGGTTTACCTGTCCACAGTTGCCCATCAACGTAGAAACCTGACTACAAATTGAACCCATATCTCTGATGCCCTACCATTACTCTATTGGGCCACCCAATGTGACATATGCAGTTGGCATGCATTTGAGATTTGGCTGATTGATTGAATCGTATGTGGACTGTAGACAGTTGCAAGTTTCTGCACGATCGAAGTGACTACAAGCACGGCTGGCAGTTAGAGCGTGAAGCAGAACATGGAAGTCCATCACATGATGAAGGTAGCTACAAGTCTTAAATCGCACTGATTGTACACGGTGGCTCAGAATGCAATGGTACATTTCACTTTCATTTTTTTGTGTAATAACATGTACATCACATGCATGTGGAAACCTAATGTATCACATTGACAGTAGGTGTAATTTCAAAGAGGTAAAGGTGTTTGCTGTTTAACTATGAAATGAATTAACATGACTGTACTTTGCTGCAATGATTGAAGCTAATGATTTGGAAACAGTGATTGAGCAAATGCAAATATCCACATATTCACTTAGCACCACTGTGTACAAAGCACTAGTTACTGATTTGACTATACCTAACATTCTGTTTGTTGGGTTATGTGAAGGCTGTTTGGCCTGTAAAAAGTCCTGCTGTCATGTGATCCAACAGTTAGAAAAATAACACTTTTAGGGAACCTGCCCGACTTAGAGTCACTTCTTAATGTAGGCCTTCTGTCAAAAATTGTGACAAAAATTTTCATCTGTATAGTGATTGCAACGAATGTTTGTCTGTACGTATAGTTTAAGCATTTTACATGTTGCTTTTAAGTCTGCATTGTGTGCATTACACACTATGTGGCTCATGCTGGCATCAGAAGTTGTAGATATATATGCTCAATTATTTTTGGCTCTATGGTGCAAAAGCTGCTTAAAACAGGTTTTTGTTTTGCATTATTATTTAGATTGTATGTGCAGATTTCTGTATCATTATTTTTTATATGTACAGTTTATTGTAATTTTTGTTCGTTTGTTTTAGTTTGGATTTTCTGCTGTTTTTGTTGTCAGTACTGGTGCATGTGATTGCCTGGAAAGACTCACTTCTGACATGTTTCATAGGGTATCAATTGGGACATACATTTTCTGATGTATTAACGGTGGTGTATAGCTTTTAATAGGAAACCCATTACAGAGCCACAGAGCATCACCTGCCATATGAGATCACACAGTGTTAGCTGCCGCCTGACACAGGTGAACATGCCTCACTTTAACTGTAGCCTGACAATTTGTTGTTGATGTGTGTCACAGATTTACAGAAGTATGAAATAGCGAGTGACGATGAGGACCAACTTCCATTTCGCTGCTTTATATGCCGAGAGTCATTTGTAAACCCAGTTGTAACAAAGTATGCTGACAGTTTTTTTGCAGTGGTTGATACTGAAAACTTTGTTTTTTTTGGACTTACATTGATAACAAATTTTGATTTAAGGTTGGTTTGAGGGTAAGAAGATGGCTACAGATTGTAGACGAAGATAGCAACATTTGGTGAACTAAGAAGAGATTTCAACATGCTCAAAATTGTGCTCGGAGCTCAACACACCAAGCGAATGAATCAAAAACGTTGGTGCAGTGTGTTCTACGAATGAATAATGAATGACGATGAACAACGGTGCACAAACCATTTTTCAGTGGCTTCTCATGCATTCTTCATGCATTCACCTGGTGTGGCCGGGTCTTTAACAAGATTACGGTGGCTTGTAATAATGCACCGAGTGTTCTGTGATATTTTGTAATTTGTGACATTGGCGGCATTATAAAACAGTGGCACATAAAATGCTACATGCTGGGATTTTATTAAAATTAGCACCTTATGTAGACAGGCAGACATGCATTTTGGTCTGTGAAGAGTAGGCCAGGGTAACGAATAACTATCGAGCAAGTGTTACTTGCGTGCGAATGCTCGGATGTTGTCTTATTGCACAGTCTAGGCTATTTTTGGTTAGTGCCATAGTGCAACTGATAGGCTTAATCATTGTTTACCATCTGTTGAATAGTGTTACTTTCTAGTCTGCGGTGTTTGTGTAGGTGCACGCATTACTTCTGTGAGGCATGTGCACTGAAGCAGTATAAAAAGTCTGCTCGTTGTTTTGTCTGTGGCCAGCAGACAAGCGGCATTTTCAATCCAGCCAAAGGTGCAAATTATCACTTGATGGTCATTCGCTTGTTGTCAATTCACTCCGTATATGTTTATCTGTCAGCCTAATACGTAGAGTAATATGGATGATATGTTAAGAAGGTTAAAGGTTAAAGGTGGTGATATAGCCCTTTATGGGACGTCCATCTCAAGAGATACAGAGCGTCACCTGCCGTATGAGATCACACCTGCCACTCGACACAGGTGAACGCATCCTGCCTTAACCCCAGCCAGATAGGCTGGTACTTGATTTACCTACTCCAGAGGGATGGAAGGCTGAGTTGACCTAGGCGGCTGGTTACATACCGAGATGGTTTACCCGCCCACAGGCAGTCACCCATCGCAGTACTAACCAGGCCTGGCGTACAGTAACTTCGTTGATCGCATCAAACGTGTTACCACTACACCATGATGTTTGACTACAAGCAAGTAAAAACGTTAAAAATAATGATGTGCACTTTTCATCGGAACCTTGTGAGAACTGTGCAGCTTCGTCTGTCATATGGGGGATTATCACACCGCGAGACCTGTTTGTGTCACCAGAACGTGAACATGTCCTGCCCTGTTTTAACTCTGGCCGTGCAGGCTTGTACTCTGTTTACCAAAATTGCCTACCCCAGAGGGATATAAGGCTAAGTTAACTTAGACAGTTGAATAAATACCATAATTTTTGATCTATCTGCCAGCAGTCAACCATTTACGTAGCTACTACCTACTTTATAGCAATTCCGACCCGACTGGAAGTTGAATACTTGACCGTAACTTGATGCCTTGCTATTACGCCACAAAGCCATAAGATCTTGTGAATAAGTTTTAGTACTGTAGTGTCTAGAAGTTGTGTTGTTGGCTTGCTGTATAAGCCCAAATACCACTAGGCTGACTTTCCTGTGACGTCTGCAACGAGTCCATGACAAGACAAAGAGTAGTGTCCAACCTCACAGACTGCCCCATGTTTTGTTGCAGACATCGTCAACTTCCCCATGACAAGACATGGAGAGGTCAATCTGCGATCTTCTAGTTACAAGTCCGCAATGTGCCAAAGTCCATTTGTTGTGTTGTTTCCAAATTCCTTTAGAATGATGCAAACAGGCTTATTGCGGACTTGTCACAGGCTTTTCAAACTTTCTCGACATGTTGTGATGGTTTGAAACCCCGAAACTTTCCTGTGTCATTGCCGTGACTTTCCTATGACACGTCACCGACTTCCCCATGACGTCCGAATTACATTTGTTTAAGTAATGTCTCGGAGAAGTTGGCATAATGGAATTTGGGCTTTAACGGCTGTTGTAATGTTGTTGTGTTGATGTTGTGTGCAGACCTGATTGCCAAACTTGCAAAGATGAAGAGTGAACGTTCCACTGACAGACGAAGTTCTGATGACGATGATGACGACGATGGTGATGAGCCATGTAAATGATGAGCATCAGCGAATGTTTGACTGTTGCAAAACTGCCGGTGCAGACTGCACGTTTACAGTATAATATCATCTGAAGGGCAGTCCGTGTTCAACACGCTGACAATTACTGAACGTTTTGTCTTTGTAGCAGGGATACTGTGACTACCTACAGCGAGGCCACTGGTGTAGCCAGGATCCATGGGTGTAGATAGGGTGTCCACATCTGACCTCAGAAGGGGTCAGAGCAGGGCATCATGGGTTAAAAAGTAGGTTGGGCAGGAAGTTGCAATTTTTCGACAGACGATGCAAATTGGCCTACAGAATTCTGAGAGACAGCTGTGAATTTCCGTTTTTTGTGTTTTTTGTTGCTAGATAATAACGATTTTTCGTATACTTAACGTATGATTTTTGCGGGGATGCATATGTGCGCTTTTGAATAATTGCGCACTGCCCATATCAAAATAAACCGATCTTGAAAACACCCCGTCTGATGCAAAGATCTTTGATATAATATCTCTTACATAAGCCGAGTTATACCCAATTTTGTCCCAAAATTCGTTCCCATCTGAGAGACAGCTGTGAATTTCCGAAAGAGGAGATTATTAGTGCTCAGAATTTTAATTATGCTCTTAAATTTTTCCAAAATGGGGGTTTTTAGGCCTAAAATTAGGTTATGGGATGAAAATCTTGTGACGAAGATTTTCGGATAACTTAATATTTGGATGGAAGGCATTTGCCTCACTATTGCCATGATTCCACTGGGTCAGCATTTTGTTGATCACACCACTGTTCATTTGTATTGCCAATTCCTTAAGTCGTCATCTAGCAGCAGGGCAGACACGTTGAACATTTGATGTAAAAAAACTGCAGGATGTGACAGTTATTTTAGAGAATACTGTGTCAATGAAAACGTTGTTTCTTGTTCTTAATTTTTACTCCTCGCGCACTACGTTCCTAACGTAGCGAAGAGGAGTATATAAGATCAGTGTAATATTGAGGAACAACCGACTGACCAACGACCGACCTCTGTTCCTGGAAGAGCCTTCCTGGAAGAACTTCAAACGGCCATATCTCTATAACGGTGCTAGATAGACGCATGGTCACTATAGGCCACCCATAGAAAGTCGCTTAAAATTATTGAGAAAATTGGGGTAGCGAGTTCCGCATTAAAGGAACGATAAAGATATAGGCTTTCGCAGATAATACAGTAGTAACGTCGTCCAAGGCCTAACGATGACCTAGCACGAAAAAGTTTTGAGGTAGGTCTAAATTGTGCTACTACCATATCGTATCTGGGCAGTCTTATTACGAGTGACGACAAAAGTGAACACGATATAAAACAAAGAATTCTAATCGCAAAGACAGTCTTTGGCAACAATAAATAAAAGTAAAAAAGCACAAATTTGCATTAAAATATAAGCATGATTAAGTAGCCTATTTTCCAACTTTCTTAAAAATCTGCACAATTTTATTGCCTCTGTTTTTGGCCGACCATTAGGTTGAGCCTTAGGGTACGATATGTCGACTGTCTGTCCATAAAGCATGTAAGCTTATTGGGGGTCGAGCATGGTACCGTGATATGGAGCCACCACGGCGACTTACTATAGCGTGTCAAATAAAGTAACCAGGTTTCTATCTGAAGCGGTTTGGCCGCAATTTTGAATGCAATGTTGCTGCCTGCAGCCATGGCCCACATGCGCCGAATTACCATAGGATCGTATATCCTAGCGTTGACTACATTCGATATAGCAGCGTCACCATTGCGTGTATGGGACTGCAGTCACTCAGGGAAATTGTTTACTTTAAATTCGACGGCGAATATCTCCGGAATGGATAAATATATTTAAAATTGGACAAGTGCTTGATCGACCGCGATTTCTCTGCGTTTGGTAAAAAAAAATTCCGGTGAACGTCAGAGATCTAAAATTGTAATCATACTCACCCAAATCGACTTTTTCGGAAAACCATATTTCGACCGTTACGGGTGCTGCGCACTCAAATTTTTACACACGCTAGAGAATGACTAATCCTTGTTAGCGCACACCCCACTCGGACCAGGGGTCCCCCAACAATTTTTTTTCAAAAAAGATCAAAAATTGGCTTAAAATTCAGCGTATCCGCGCCTATAACTTTGGGGGTAAATGGAGTAGCCTAACGACACAAGTTTTTGCTACGTGATGTGCCTCGAGGTAGGGGTGATAATGTGTGTACTACAACTTTTGGGGGGCACCGTTCCCCAAAAATTTGGGAATGCGAAAAATGTGCAAAAATCGGCGTGATTTCAGTCAATTTTCGACTTTGACCGCAAAAAATAACTGGATCGAAGCAAGGTATCAAAAATTCGATATAACAAGTGATCAACTACAACTGGTGGGCAAAGAAATTAGTGGACTTTGGTCAACAAACAAAAAAGTTTTTTTTCTCATTCTGACCCAACCAAAGTCAACAGTGCGTGTACTGCGTGTATTTCGGTCCCGTTGCTAATTGCCCACTCCCCGATCGGACTTACAGCGCCGGGCGGACTTACGTTGGGTTCTGCCCCAAATTTCTAGTTCATCATGCATCATAAAATGACTGTCAAACAGTGCGTATGATCGGCAAAGTTGTGAGGGATATTAAATCAATGTACGTGATAACCCATGCGTTGCGCACGTGACAATGACTCGACGCTTTACAGCATTACGAAGTGTAGGGCTTACAGTAGGCCTAGCCATTTATATAAAGTGTTTTATCTGGGGCGACCTTAACGTACACCTAGATGACAAAGCTTTTACATATACACCAGAATGCAGCAGAGGTCTGTATATGACTCACGATTGTGCTAGACAACTAGGTCACATACACAATCATCAACTTGATGTAAAATTTGTGATGCACGATGACTGCCAGTCTTTGACTTTGACGATTCAAGTCTAGTGTCCAGCCGTCGCTGATCGTTGTCACGGTCGACACGCGGACGTCAAACGGTCAACCGTCGTCGCTGGGCCGCGTTCTGTCGATGACTTCATCCGCGAGTTGAACCAGTCGCGGCTGACGACCGACCCGCCGTCCGACGTGGACGACCTGTTCGCATGCTATGACCAAACCATCAGAGACGTTCTCGACAAGCTGGCTCCTACTATAGAAGTCAAGCAGAACGCCAGAAGCATGTCACCGTGGTACGACCATGAATGCTACATTATCAAACTTCAGACTCGTCGACTCGAGAAAACATACAGGCGCAATCCGACACCAGCAAAGAGGTTAGCATGGCGATCACAGTTCAGTCGTCAACGCGCGATGTATCAAGCCAAGTTCACCAGCTACTGGTCCCGTAAGATCAACGACAGTGCCGGTAACAGCAGACAGCTGTGGTTACAGTTGAAACGTCTACTGTCGGAACCTGCACATACAGCCACGGTTCACTCAGCCGGTGATTTCGCTAGACATTTCAAAGAAAAGATAGACCATAGGCCTATACGGCAATCAACCTCTACTTTCCCACAGCCGTGTATTACTAGCAGGTGTGTTGACGGACCACTATGCAGCTTCCGACCTGTTACTGTGGACGAAGTGGCGACAATGATAAGAAAGTCACTCGCCAAGCAGTGCCCACTGGACCCAATACCTACATGGCTAGTCAAGAACGTCTGTAATACTGTTGCTCCAATCATTACCATGACGTGCAACGTCTCAATTAAACAAAACAAATTTCCAAACTGCCGCAAATCTGCCATTGTCAAGTCGCTTCTTAAGAAAACAAATTTGGACCCATCAGATCTAAACTCTTACCGGCCAGTGTCAAACTTAAGCTTTGTTTCCAAACTTTTGATACAGAATATTGACTCCAGGATCACTAAGCACGCCAATTTTAGCAATCTGTCTTGTGCTACTTTTACTTGTCGTTACGAAAAGTACTTTTTTAAAAATGTAGTTATCCCATTAACTACTGCAATATAACTGTTAATATTTTTAAAAACTGCAGGATTGATGTCAAGTTGTTTTTTAAACTTTAATTTCGTTGTTTACCTAACCCTGCGCGGTAAATAAGTCATATAGCCTACATTTACTTAAATTTATTAGTTTTTCGTGAAATATGTCTGAAAGTGACAAAAATTATCAATGGCCATAGCTAAAAAATGTTTGAATTAAAGTCAGTAAGCGAAAACGAAAAAAGCTGTAGTTTACATGTACTTGCTGTAGAAGTGTTAACAGAATTCACGCGTTTTCACAATAATTTTAATTGGCGACTGCATCGTCTCAAGACAAGATACGCTCATTGTATAGGCTAACCTTCTCCTACGTAATGCCTATTGGGTATAGAATAAGCGTTTAGGCCTAGTGTATGTGAACAGCGCAGGAAAGCTATGCGCAGTCGGTGCACGTACGCCAAACCAACTAGTAAGAATAGTATAATGTGATAGTCTGCGCAGACTGCTGCGTCTAGATTGTCCGCATACTCGTCTCCAAGTCACAAATGTCGGTATTATTTCCATTATTATTCTTAACAATTAAAATATTAGTGTTGTCGAGACGTTAATTTGTTAACGCAAGCGTTAAGGCGTTAATTAACGCATCTTTGTATTGCTAATATTTCGCGGACTACATCGAGAGGGTGACAGGAATGAAGCCCAAAGAAGTCGTGGCTGTGTCGCAAGACCGTGACACTGGTGATAAAAAGGCAACAACACAATTTCAATTACTTTGATATTATTCGATCGTCAAATAACAACAGTTTAGTGGAATATTGCAACTGTTGTTTCACAGAATTTAGTAAATTTACGTGCGTGCGTTAATTTTTTAACGCACGTTATATTTTTAACGCGCGTTAATTCTTTGACCCGTTATCGCGTTAAGTTAACGCGTTAATTCAACAGTTATATATAACATATTATTAGGCGAAATCTCTAGTGCAATCGATTTTGCCTATAGCTATCTATTTTTTCCGTAACGTGGTCTGTCGTCACATTCAAGCACACTGCTTAAACCATTCGACGGATTAAAAGGCCATTTAGCCAATACACTTGCGAGATCCAATGACACGCGTGATAAATAGAGATCTCTGAACTTCCACCACAGGGAGAAACGATTTGGGAGGTTAAAGTTAAACGACCCAGCAAAACCTTGTACTTGCCTACTTAGGATTCACGAGGAGCAGCGCCGATCGGCAATTTCGCGTGTTACCGAAGTACTTTGGTCAATTGTTAGTGTTTAGCATCAATACGACTTTGCATGCAAACAAATGCACCACCTGCGTAAGATCAAGAGAAATCACGGCAAACGCTGAAATTCACGGCAAACGCCAGAATTCGCGGTTTTTGTAAACTCCGTGAATTCGTGATTTGCGTCTAGCTCTAACAATGAAGATAATGATGATGGTGATGATGATGCAGAACGAAGCGACGCCCGGCAGAGATGCTGACGCTGGTTCGACGTCACTGGTTCAATCGTCTCGTCCGCTCAGTAGCAGTCTCAGACTCCGTCTGTCCACCGTCACTGATCAGGTTAATCAGCCAGTCAAATCAAAATCAACTAATCAAATTAATCAATTAATCAATCAGTCAGTCAGTCAATTAATTTGTCATAATCTGCAATGAAAACTAAATTTACTGGACACAAATTGAATGTTTGGAAAATAGTTAGAAAAAGCATTTCGTAAAAAGATGTGTTGTGAGCTGCTGACAAAATATGGACAACGACTGGGCAGACTTCACGTCGTCTGGCATGTCGTTCCACGTTCGTGGGATGACAACCGGATAAGCCCGATTGGCGCAGCAGAACAGCAAGGTCGGCGGCGAGGCAAGTCGGCGACATAATTGAATGGAAAAAGGTATAGATAGACGCATAGTAGAATTTGAATGCTAGGCTTAACATTTTAAAGATGTAAAATGCGTTTTGTGGAAACGTATGTGAGAAGCGTTTCAATATGTTCAATAAAAGACCCTATTTTTACTTGATTTATTGATTTAATTCGTTGCTTTAAGTTACAGTTGTTTTAAGTTACAGTTTTTTTACGTTAGTGGTGGTTAATCGAAATAATTTTTGTAATCGTGCTTAAGTGAGACAATATAGGCCTAAATATAGAATACGTAACAGTTTTCATCCATAGTACTCCAGTTATAATTATTTTATATTGCCGTCAGTTTTGCACTGGCCGTTTAATGGTTAAAGCAAAAGATGAAAAAGTAAAACGATATTGTTAAAAAGCGCGTGTATTTGTCAAAATGTTTCAGTGACGTGTATTTATAAACGTTTAGTTATTACAACACTGTGCAGATCAGTCTGTGGAGCAGCTTTACTAACGAAATGTCCAGTGCGAGCTCGCAGTACCTTCGCAGTCTCACCGCAGCTGTCAGCGCGTCTTGGTCCCGAGCCGTCTGCTGTCGGCTACGACGACTACGAAACCACACGCAAAACATTCAGACTCGAACTGCCAAAGTTCTACAACTTCGCCTCTGACGTCATCGACCGCTGGGCGCTCGCTGAACAAGTGCGTGATGACGTCATCAATCATTCGATCATCATCAGTGAGACAGTTAGGCCTAACCAATTGGGGTTTGCCACTCCGAGAGGCCGCCATTCCAAAGGGCCGTCAAAAACCTGTTTCATATAAAGACGACATCGTGCTTATTAAACGCTAAACTAACTCGAACACTGGCTTTAACCTAACAATAACCCTTTATATAACCCTATTACTAACCTTATCTCTAACTCTATCCCTAACCGTGGCGGACCTACGGAATGGCGGACCAACACCGGTTAACCACAGGTGCAAATGGTCTAATCGTAACTTTCAGGTTGCAGTTCGAATCTCGCCGCTGGTCATTTGCAAGCAATCTTGAACAATTTGTACAACATGTTATACACAACAGCAAATGCAGAACAAATCGACGTAAGTAAAGTTTGTGTTTTGTTGATTTTCAGACGTCTGATGTACGTGGCGGTCTGCCTGCGTTCTGGTGGGTCAACCATGAAGACGGCTCCGAGCTCAAGTGGAACTTCGCCGAACTCACAGACAAGTCCAGAAGGTTTAACTAATCATTTCACGTTTCGGCAACATTACAACAGTGACATAAGCAGGGTTGCCAAGTTATCATACCCCCAATGCGGGATATAATCCTTTTCTTGCATTCCTGTCCTTACCTTTTTTTCTTACATTTACTCTCTCTCTTTCTTTGTGTTCTTCTCTTTGCTCTCCCTTTTTTCTCTCCTTGTCTTTTCTTTTTTTTCTTTTTTTCATTTTCTTCTTTTTCCTTTTTCCGCAGAAGTAGGATTTCTTAAGCGCTGTGCCTTTGAGGTTCGAGGTTTGAGGTTTGCGCTATACAAATTGACGACCTTTACCTTTACCTTTTTTTACCTTCCGCAGCGAGGTTCGCGGTGAATCGTTGAAACTCATCCAAAATCGAATTCGGTGCATTTTAGCTTCAAATATGACAACTAGTGGTATCAATTTCAATAATTTTCTTCAGAATCCACTAACCAAATATTATTTAGTTTAAACAATGATGGCAAATCGAGACCAAAATGGAAAACATTTATCGTCGACGGGTGATGATGACTTTGTGCGGGTGAGCGGGTGGCGACGTTAAATTGTGATTGTCACCCGCTCAATGCTAATAGTCAAGTAGGCCTACGCTAGTCCTCGAAGCCAAATCGACTTTTTGGTGCAACGTATAGTAATGAATTGAATGGGCACTTGACGTTAGAGTTCCGGGCTACCGAAATGATTTTACCTACTTCTGAAGTTTGTTTTAGCGTTTTATACTCCGCATTTTTATTGCTTTTTATCAAGGATCTATACGTACTCGTATTTATTTGTTTGATGCTTTATTTGGCATAATAAGCTTAATTAACAAAAAATGACAGTAATATTAACAATTTCATAAATAACACGTCTTGCCATTATATCAACGCGCAAAACTTATAGACTCGAGTGATTTCAAATTCTGTACAAATCAGTGAACAAAGCATAAAATTTATACTATTCGATTTAAGGTCGACTACGACGTTTGGCTTGTTAGTTTCGTAAATTTTTAGCTTTTCAACACCGATGAGGGTGCAGAATTTGCCACGAAGCACAAAAATAAACCAAAATACGTTTTTATTATTATTATTATTATGCACGAAAATTATTACCGTGGCATTTAGTCTAAGTAGACTTCAAGGACACGTAACATAATTACACTAAAAGTCGACATGTTCGGCAA
>Ga0056128_1007405_pt1 | contig 13860 bp, 9 predicted proteins | sample WorMetLIZISLAND2_FD_71113 | JGI IMG/M metagenome (GOLD analysis project Ga0056128, IMG submission 71113) | Marine gutless worms symbiont microbial communities from Max Planck institute for Marine Microbiology, Germany - Olavius geniculatus... ... | reverse complement strand
CTTTATTGATCGTTGTCTGTGGCAAGTCGTCCCAGATCTGCTGCAATGCACTTTTTAGCTCTGGAATGGTCTTTGGCTTTAGGTGAATGCGGCATATTACGTCAGAAGTCTGCTGCCAATGCTCGTTGACGACTGCAAATGGTTGCTTCCATTTGGATTCGTGTTTCAGCAAGACGGCGCTCCTGCGCACATGGCACGTCAGACGCAGGACTGGTTGACGGCAAACTGTACCGACTTCATCGCAAAGGACCAATGGCCACCAAATTCACCCGACCTCAACCCACTTGACTACCACGTGTCGGGCGCAATGCTTCAGCCATTTCACTGGTTCATAAAATGTCAATTATTTCTGTTTTAAACCTGTTGTTTATCGTCAGTTAGTAAAACTCGTGATGGACGTGCTGTGAAATGTAAAAATTCGGTGGCTGGTCACGCTTAATACGGCATAACTTTGTCAAAGTTGGAGATAATTGAATAAAATTTTGCAGATTAGCGTAAGTCTGAATGGATAATAGACGTGTAAAATTTTGTTTAAAAATTCTCAGCAGTTTCGGAAAAATTATCAGATAACCTTAGGGGGTAAAATTTTTTGGCGCACCCTGTACATACATAAGTTGACATGCCAGGACAGCTGACTACTGTACCAGGTGCGAGTTGACATAGCGGGTAGTAAAATTTTACCCTCAAAGTAGACCATTCTGTGAAACTACCAACGTGCAGACGTGTCTGACCATTCAGAACTGGTTAATGTCATACCAGAACAGAAGACTTGCTAATGGTGATAATGCAAAAACGTCTATGACACGAGTGCAATGAACCATGGAAATCATGCAGAAACAATCGCCGATTGTTCATTCGCTAAGCGTTCCGTAATGGTGCTAATGACCAGATGCAATGGCGTCGTGGCTAGGAGGATGGGAGGCAATTGCCCTCCCCCCCCAAAAAAATTGGGCAGTTGGAAAATTGTCAGAAAATCTTTTTGTTGCAGGAAAATTTTTGTACGTCAGTGCAAAATTTGGGGCTGAAGAACCCCAATTTGGGGAAATTTATGGGCAAAATTTTAAATTCTGAGCAGTCATAATCTTCTCCGTTGGAAAGCCGCAACTTCCTCCCCCGCCTAATTTTTGTAACCCATGCATGACACCGGTGATCAGGTGTTAAGCTATCAGTGACGAAGCAAAAACCGTAGCAGGCTATCATCCCCGGTGGTCTGACTGTGAGCCCCCCTGTTACTGCGTTGAGAAGACCATTGTAGCAATTTGCTTGCCAGAGCTCCAACTGTCAACTGATTGTCATTCACGTACGCCACCACTGACTCAATCTGATCAGCATAACAAAACAACACAATCTGTTTGTTCGTTTTGCATCGAAATCTCGCATGAAGTACAGAAAAAACACACAAAAGTAATGAAATATGCGAAGTACGTGATGTACAACAAAGCATAAAGCTTAAAGAGTTTGAAACTGTGACCAATTTGCAGTCTGACATAAAATTAAGAGCGTCCATTGCTGCCAAAGTGCTATGTTTCGCTGTTCTGTATCTACACAGCATTGTGTGTCTACAATTTCTAAATGCACAGCAACGTGTGCTTTACTACTATGAGCCTTTCATGCTTTATACCTATTCTGGAACGGTTTTGTGCAGCCCCCTCTATTAGGCGGTGCCAGAAGCTCTATGGCATCCATCAGTCTACAGGTATGTCAGCCCAATCTATAGCTCCAGAAATTCAGCAACTATAAGCAGTCTGCTAAACTTTGATGCAGGAAAATAACGATATTGAAACGACACTTTCGTTATTTCAGTACGCAACAAATGTGCACAAAATAAAAGCACAACTAGAAGGCGCTCGTGAGAGTGCATATCTCTGCCAAGTGAAGCGATGTAAACACAAGAAAAGGGGAAGCAGAAGGAAGAGCCGCTTCGCTACAGGGGAGGGAGGTTAACGTAATAGCTGGCGTTGCTGCTGGCGCTGTTGGTGCAACGATGTCATTGCTATTATTAGTCATCGTGTACACAGACACACACACATGGAACGACGGACACAACGATGAACAGAATGACCAATCTCACAATCTCCTCTAATGTTCACTACGTTCACACTTGGCGGAGATAATAAGTGGAAACTAAAACAGTGAGTACACAGAAACAGAGACTATGATAAAGACCAGCTTGATAACTGACTAATGAGGCAGATTGGCGGACCTGAGATAACTGGGTGCTGTTGTGGACGCACAGTTCAAACCGAGACATGCACGCTACTGATGCTGCAATCCAGTGACTGACAGCAATGAATAGCTGTTCATCACTGCTGGTCACACTGGTTGGCAGGGTGCATGCTACACCATCCTGCACATGTTACACAGTCCAATAAGCTACATGAATTACTGCTTCAACGCAGTGAGTTTATTTGAGAAAATTGCACTGTCCAGCTTAAATGCTATTAATAGAACGTTTTTGAGCTCAACAGTTGCTACAACAATACCCTAACCTTCCCTCATCCTGACCAAGAGTAACTCAAGACAGGTATGGTACCTACTTAGAAACAAACAGAAATAGTACTTAATAAATTTATGCAAAAAAGCTAAAAAATGTCATCAAAACACAACAATATTTCAGAGGTATTTGGTGAAGTGATAACTACAGAAATTGATCATTATCATGCTTGACTGATTTGGCTGACATTTATCATGATGCTAATGGAGTGTTTGATTAAATATAAAACGGGTTCTATATTGGGTTCTACCTATATTGCCACACTGTTCTAAGCAACTAGTTGTTTCACACATCATCTGTCTCCAAATTGTCTCACACAGAACTCACCAGTCGGTGTTGTGAGGACGAGGAGACAGATGTCGACTGAACAGCGAGTGCATCGTCAACAATGGACTGGGCAAACGTCTCAGCAACTGCATGTAAGCTGACTGACTGAGCACCACTGAACACAGCTGATGACATTCTTAACTGATGGTGCACGGCCGTCATAATACAGCCGGTCAGATAATCGGCGTACAGTGAGATGGCATCAGGAACTGCGTTCTGCGGCTGTGAGGTCTTGCGATGACGTCGACGATGACGACGGTGGACGGATTTTGACGACGGTGACACTGACTCCGCGAATGCATCTACCACAAGATTCTGAACATAGTCACTCAGTGCGTCCGACACAGAGTGATCTACCAGTGGTGCAAACCAGCTGCTAATAACCCTGCGACAATCGACTGATGACGACGTCGATGCTAATGTCGGTGGCGATACTGCACGCTGGCCGTGGCTGTTCTTGATGTAGTTTAAGTTTGCAGGTTCGCTGGATCGTCGTTTCTGAGAGCCAGCGGTGTAGGCAAACGTGACGGCCAGAGCAGCGGTCGCTATGTTGCTGTTGATGAGCTTCTGGTCGAAGTCTGACAACACCGCATCTCGGAATCCTGACACGGTCTGCTGGCGCTCGAAGCGGCGTCCATGCTGCGTTGGATGCTGCTCTGTCAATTGCCGCTGAATGGCCGGGTGTCTGGATGGACGGACAAAATCACTGGATCTCCTCTTCTCATTGACCGCAACTTCCTCCAAAGCACCGGTTACAATGTCAGTAGCCAGGATGCTAGCATACTGCTCCAGTAGTGGCGTACACGTCGACCCCCGTTCGACTGAAAAGATGTCACCTCCAGTGCCTGAAGGTCCTTCAGCTACCGTAGAATGCACCACCAAGTACTGTTCAATCTCAGTCTTGGACTGCTGTGCGGCTTCGTTGATGAGGTTATCGACGAAGTGCTCTAGCGAGTTCTGTCCTGTCATTCTCACTACACGTCTGCTGGCCAAAGCAGCACCAGTGGGTTCTGGGTGACTTGGTCCGGCACAGGCATCATGAACCGATGCAAGTTCGGCTGGCGTAGTCTCCTCCTCGATGACGGCCGTCTGGAGGCTGCGGTGCGCCACGTTGTCGAAGTAGTCGTCAAGTTCCGAGCTAAAGTCTCCTGTGGAACTGCGCTTGCTGGATCCGCTGCGCACCGAGACATCACTCAAGCAGGAACTTCGTCGGCGCTCGGATGATGATGTTGATGATGATGATGATGACTCGGTTGTGGACAGCTGTCCATGCAGTGCAGACCCACGCCGGCTACCCGTCCCCTGCAGCAGTCAAAGCGTGCTGGGCATGGTACAAAAATAATGGCAAAATATCGTATCAATAGCTGTATATGGCAAAACGTCGTAATTACAAACTACAAATTTCTTCAAAATGCTACCTCCATATTTATTTAATTACAAGATCAGATGTATCGCACACATCTGTTTGTAATTAATTAACAAACTTTACAAAGACATTCAAAACAAAACACTCAATGTTCTGCCACTTCACCCTCATCCCTCGATACACTTTTTCACTATACTAGATGTCGTATAAAAAGTGGAACGTCATGCTTTGCATAAATGGACCAATCGGGCAGTTTTGAAAACGATTAGCTTCAATCACTGCAGCAAAGTGTGGTCACGTTAAACACTGTGTTCAAGTGGTTAATGTGACTAACACTCATTGCAATGATTAAGGCTATCAGAAAAAGTAAGTTATCTTAAACAGACACAGCCCAATTTCTATTATTCAGCAATCATTTCAATCACTAGTTGTCAACATAACAAGGTAACACAGCTGCTCTGCAAGTTTTCCAAACAGCTTGGCAAATAACGAAATAAGAATAAAATAACATTCAGAATTAAATGTAATATAGGTCATTCGGGAATTACTGTATGTAAAATCTGGACTTGCATCTTCGCCATTGTTTGACAGTATTCAAGCTGATTTTGTATCAGTGGACTTGTTATAGACCAAGCATAGTTTAGGACATTTTATTATTTTCTTTATGTATTTTTTGTATGACTTAATAACAAAATCAATTATATCAACCTGCAGCAGTGAGCCATGCTGACGTCCACCTGACGTTCCCGGCTCATCTACCATCAACGCAGACGATGACGACTCCAGTTCAAACGAAGTGCCGTGTGACAATGAGTGATTGAAGCTACTAGCTGCTGTCAATGAACACTGCTGATGCCAGCTCTTCTTACTTGCAGAAGAACATTTCGGATCGCTTACGGCAGCTGACGATGATGAAGATGAACTGTTTTGTTCTGCTGCTGAATCAGCTACATGGTGCAAATGTCAACATCTAGTTTTATTGATAACTGTCACCAGCCTGCTATCAGTAGAAAATGTCCTTCCTAAGCCACAAGGCCTACAAGGCAGCACTGATCTCCGTTTCCTTAGCCCTCAGCCAGACACCAGTTCACACTGCAAGACCATGGATTGCACAGTACATCTGTTTACATCACAGCTTTCACTGGTACTCATTGTACCTACCTATAGAGGGATGGCCAGGCTGAGTCAACCTGGGTGGCTGGTTAAATAATGACATATATAGTTTACCCGCCTGCAGATGGTTACCCATCCAATACTAACCAAGCCCGGCGTTGATAAACTTCGTCGATTTGTTGATGCAACCAACAATGTTACCAGTTGAAACAAACTGCCACCTTCTGTTATCAAACATTCAGTAGTTAATTTAACTATCATCAAAAGCACTAATTTGCAGCATGAAATGACTTTTAAAACATCTCTCAACACGTCTCAAACTCGTTAATATGCCACCCAATTGCATCTTATTTCAGCAGTGTATAATTTGTACAGTAGCAGTCTAGCAAGCATATACATTATACATTCATTTAGGTGGTATACGAAGTAAACATATTACATACTATTGTGACAAGCAGCCAAATGGGTCTGAAATCTCGTGACTAAAAGTTGTCTAAGTAGAGAAGACAATCGTAGGATGACAGCCTCTGCTGTTTCATTGGACCAAGATGACTGCTGCTCATTGAGAGAGATATGAGGCTGCGGAGGCAAAATGCCATGAGCTAAGCACAAATGAGCTTCAACACTGTGTGCTTCAGTGTCACTGATGTCAGCACTGTGTGGGCAGTGAAGCAGACTCGTACTGTCTACTGTTAGATAGTCTTTGTTGTTGGAACGTCCAATAAGCACGCAGCTCAGAGCCAGTTCGGGGAAATTCACGACGTCCTTCCACACAAACAACCAATAAATGAATCAAAACTCAATGGATCAAACTACACTAGTTTGCAAGCATGGAGATAAAGCCTAAGAAAGATAGAAAAATTGACTATATAAAATGAGAAACAGGAGAGTTCAATCTAACGATGCTCGCTCGAACAGTAGCAGTACCGATACACAGTACAAAAGCATTTCAGGATACAAAGTAATCTTCTCTAAACTGCTGGTGCTCAGTCACAGTACTGCACAACAAATACTAGATTATTCAACGTGTCTACTATTTACATTTGGGGCCATCCATATAGGGCGTCCATAAAATATCAGCCAAAATTGATCCCCTCTCCCTTGTCCGCTTTTGTCCGCATTGGCCCAACCTCCCCCATGTGGACGTCCGCACCTGGACTCGGAGAATTTTGTAGCCGTGCGCCATCTGTTGGCGAGTGCGAAGCTAGTGTTGTGTCATGGCGGAAGAAAATCTTATCTCATTCATCTGCAGTCTCAACGCTGATGGCCATGGTACAGCTGGTGTCAGTTACATCTGTCTGACATGCCCTGTTGCTGGTGCGGGCTGCTGTGAGCTGCCGATGCTCACTCCTTAATAACTAAATCAGATGCCTATGTGTCTAAGTGCGAACGTCCACTTTTGCATGACCCCTTCCCATCCCCCTCAGTGTGGACGTCCTTTGTGGATGACACTTTTGTCACTTGTAAGCCTTTGGTTGGCCAACGGGAAGGGTCATCTGGCCTGCAAAAAGTACTGCCAAAACAGCATTCACTACAGGTCTGTGGTAGGAACGTGTTATCTCTAAATCAGAAATACTGCTACATTCAGTGGAGATGATGTTCAGTTCTGTAGACGATATGCTCCCTGAAAAATGGATGGCAACTCAGATCACAAAACCACCACGGTGCTCCTGACTACATTGGCAGCATGATGGCAGCATTCTCTCCTAGTCAAAAGAACGGGCATATATTATACAGTGCTTTGATGCTGATACTTGCCTGCAGTAATTCTCAAAAGTTAACTTCTGGACACCAGCCTAACCTGGAATAACTGTGAAAAATTGGCCTGCAAACTCAGTGTGCTAATTTATCACTTATCCATAATCCATATGGCAGATTTTGACTGAATGAGCATTAAGAACAATAAATTTGAGCTAATGCTCATGAGATGCACGAAAGCCTATAGCAGTTCCAATTCAGTCGTTTAGCTGAAAACTGAAGTGTTCACGCTAAGTAAATATACAAATACTAAATTCTTTATCTGGATCGCATAATGATAGTTCCATGGCGCCACCTTGTAAATGATATAGACTTGTGTCGCAGCCCGAAATTGCCAAAAAAATCCACAAACCCCCTATTTTGGCGTTCAAGGTCATTCAAGGTCACTGAACTTGGCGCCAATCGAGAACAAGCATATGACTTCCTATTAGTCATTAATAGTAACCTAGGCCCTATCTCGCACCGTTACTGAGATACAGCGACTTATTGGCCAAAAATCGCAAATTTTGCCTACCCCCCTCTAATTTAGCATCCTCTTTTGGGTGAACCCCTTCGAATTTATGGAAAAGCTTTACGGTTCCTGAAACTAGAGTCTTCCAGGCAGCCGATGGTAAAGATTTGGTGATCCTATCTTGCACCGTTTTTGACTGATCCACCCATGTGACAGACAGACAGACAGATGGACAGAATTACGATGGCTAAGATGCGCAGAAAGCAGTAGCTGCTTTCGCGCGTAAAAATGAACAGCTGAGCACGATGCTGCATGTAGAAAACGATAGAACACATATTACGACATTTTGAGGCCATTGATGACAATGAAAGCATTATAAACCTGCATTGGCGAAGCTTCATTTCCAAGCAACAAACCACAGTCAAAAACCTGTCACAATTACACAGAAAAACACACAGAATAAACTACTACAGTACTAAAAATTCACCAACTCGGTTGTTTTGCAACAGAAAAAAAATAGCATTAGAGGCTTCAACAATGGAACAGTCATCTGCAAGTGTCCAATATGACACATCACCAAGACGAGATGCATCAGCATCACTATCGTCATTATTAATCAGTCATCAACCACAATCATTACCAGCGTAAAAATGAATAAATGACTCAATAAATGACTGTCGTCGTGATTAAATAATGTGACTATTACAATTTACAAACCAATCACAGAGGCATTTAGTTAAATAAAAAATTTGACAAAATATATGTCTTCAGTAGTTTTTCAAGTCCACACTGTTTATTTATTACAATAGACAGTGAACTATACTCGTGTATGTTTACAAGTGTTACTCATACCTGCAACAGATGTTTGGCATTGGTCTGCAGTGTTGTACTCTCAGTAGTTGTATGCACATAGCATAGCTGACTGGAGCAATTCAGAAGCTCATCTTTGCTCACACATTCTTTCACAACCTGTGCACACATTGTTTGCCTAGCTCGTGCACATCAAATAAACTCTACCATGAGGATCGCAATACCAGTTCATCACTAAGCCGCTACGACTCAGTCCTTATCAACCATCTTCGAATTGGTCATACAAAACTTACAAACTCATATCTCATAAAGGGAGAGAGTCAACTGGTATGTCAAGCTTGCCATTCTCCGCTCACTGTCATACACATTTTGGTAGACTGCACCCACTATAGTGCAGCATGTCGGCAATATTTTGGAGTGGACACACTGAAGGACGTTTTTGAAAATGTTGCATCTTGCAACATCATCGCTTATGTTAAAGATATTAACTTTTACAATCGTATGTAATGTCGTTTTTACATTAGCTTAATAGCCTTGATCTTAACAAGTATTTTAACTTGCTTTTAATACATATATTAACTGCTTTTAACTTATTTTAACCATGTATGGCACTGAATGGCCAATTTTGTGCTGATGTGCCATTAAGAAACTACTCACTCACTCACTCGCTGCTTGCCTAGTTCAGACATTTCACTAATTATCAACAGAAACGTGCAATATATGGGAAACAAAATACACTTTGACCCTCCTTGAGAGACTCTGTATGTGTATTCTGTATTGCTCACTACATGGTGTTTCATAAAAAAACCCCTTTTTCTTTCTTTCATAATTCACTCAAATGATGATCAATTTACAAGAAATTTTTACAAGTTGTAGCTGAAAAAATACTAATTCCAAATACTTTAACAAAATGTGGCAGTTAATTAAATATTCTTTGCTAGTCGACGTCGTGATGTAACGCTGAAGTCAAAATAGCTGCGTTTTTCATCAGCTAACAAAGCGTGTCTGTTCTACCAGACTCGGCCCCTATTGCCTTATTTGGACGCTCATTATTCAACTAGGTTAACCACTAACGCGATCTGCCTACCAAGATAAAACTGTGGTCATAGTCGTTTTACGGTAGTCTCATGACTCCGTGGTGGGCATGTCTGTTGTTGTTTTAGTTTTTATCATTGAAATAGGCCTAAATATTATATAATAATTACATATAATACTTAGTTCAATGGTTTTTATCGTCTGTAACATTGAACTGGATTAAAATATTGAATTATACCTGTGCGTTAGACCAAGTTCGTTTTTCGTGAATATGTAAATGAACATGACGTCAGCAGCAAACAGCCCCGCCCCATTAGCTGATGAAAAACGCAGCTAATGTGTCACGGGTACAAACATGCTAGACCCAACTGGTGCTGTCACTTGCTAGTTGCTACCCTGTTCTGATGGTGAAAAATCTGGTTTCTTCATGACAAATTCTTAAAGTTTTACAGATGATGCCACAAAAACATGCAAAACAATCACATATACGTGTCTGTGGGGATAGTTAGACTTTCACATGTTCGAGCAAGACAGTGCACTAGCACACCAGGCTTGCAAAATGGTTGCGTTTTTGAATCATAAGATGCCTGATTTCGTGATCCCATGTTGCTTAGTGCTGACACAATAAACACTCCTCATCAGCGAACCAGATTAAGTTCACCATTGAACCAGGGTAGCAACTGACAGCACCAGTTGAGACTAGCAAGTTTGTACCTGTGATACAGTATGACGTCAGCATTACATCATGACTAGCAAAGAATATTTAATCAACTGCCATATTTTGTTTAAATATTTTGAACTAGTATCTCTTCAGCTACAACTGGTAAAAATTTTGTGTAAATTGATCATCATTTAAGTAAATTATGAAAAAACAAAAAAGGGTCCTTTTTTATGAAACACTGTGTAGATTTTCCTGACCCGTAGTTTCAGATATATCTGTTGCACGCTATATGCATGCCTACTGTGCCTTATGAAAATGTTAGATGTGTTATAAAATATACATGTCACTATATTTCACTAAATCACATGTCTGAAAGTACAAAGAAATGACATAAATATGTTGAAAAGTAATACGTATTTTAACCTTAAACACAGACCAACTGCTAACATGTAGAAATCATTTCATCCACTAGTTCTCAACTCAATTAAGGTAACGTATTTGTTATGCAAATTTTTCAGACCGTTTGGCAAAATCGTACAAAAAATACCACTAACCTGGCGAGAAAAAGTCATATACCCATTGGGCCCAGAACCACATGTCAAAAGCCAATCAAAATATTTAATCTTTGTCTTGAGCCAGCAAAGTTGGAGATGGCTGTAAAGTAGCACAAAACACAACAGCTATACATATATGTTAAAATGACTGAATCACATCACAGGTATGCACAATTCCACATACGTAATAAGAAAATAGAAACGTAAAATAACTAAAATTAGTTAAATACATTTTTACAAGCCTGCTGCTAATAATTACAGCTAATAACACAATGACAATGTGATAGAATTAAACGTACAGCCTTTGAGTTCTATCAACTATGTACATTATGACACAGACCTTGATACATTACCAGGGTTAGAACGATACCAAAAAAGCTACCCAATACCCAATACTATTGGGTCCTGCCGATACCAATACCCAATACCAATACCGATACCAGTGCCCTGCCCATTGCCCAGTGAAGCACTGTATTAATGTATTAATGTATTGATTTTTCTACAAACTCTGGCCTATGTGAATGCTATGGCTAGTAAAAACAGTCAATGTTTGATGCATTAAATGGTGTTTTTAAAGGTTTAATATGCAAATAATTTACGATTAGGATTAAGTTATTGTATATACATTGCAGTTTAAATGTTCAGTTTCAAAACATTGAGTTTTCAATGTTCAGTGTACAGGTAATCTATGACTTACGTCTTCAGAATATTTTATTTACAGTTAAACATATTTCAGATTAAGCTTAAGGAAGAGCAGTTTTTCGGAAATACAAAAAAATAAAATTTTAAAATAGTTTTCTGCCAGTTTTTACTAATGAAGATTTTTGTGCATTACACTGCACAATGGCTATTTAGAACTAACATTCGCTAACTTGAAAAGTCTGATATTTTCTTAATGCCTAAGAGTTTGACCATATTCCAATAAACATACTACCTATCCATATTAGTAAATGCTTCATCAAAGTTAGCAGGAAAGTTGGCAGATCTTGAAAAAAGACCAAGAAAACAGCAGGCAATAACTGATGCAGCCAACTGACGTGAGATAAGACATTCTCCTTCTAAAATAAACCAACATATTCAGGCATATATTAGTTTCTCAGCTGAGACTAACAAATGCAAAAAATGCAAACGTGCACTCAGTGGCTAAAATCACTGCCATGACACACATAGTGTAAAATAAATATGTTTAGTAAGTTCAATAATTTGAGGTTTAGTAAGTGAAATTATAAACCACTGACACTATTAATGTCCATTTTCTATTTCCGTTTACCTGGCCCATTTTTAGCACAGTAAATGTAAATGTTATTCCAGGTTAAGCTCACAAATAATCTTTTGGAACTGCCAAAGCTACTATGAAAGTAACTGAACGTTTGGTACTCACAAACCTTTTGTTTCCGGGAACAAAATTTCCATAGGTAAAACTTTCCTTCCCTAGAATTTTTGCTCCAGAGAAAGTCAAGCAAAGCACACTTGTATGGAAATGTGCACCTCGCTCCCCATGCCACCAAGTATTGTGATGCTGACAGACTATATGTACATGGCTAAAATCCTAAACAATCATAATTTATGTTGAATGTTAGAGACCAAAAGTTTTGTAACTTTTCACCTCCTGGGAGTAAAAGTTCCATGTAAATTTCACTCTTGGGAGTGAAAGTTCCAGGAAATGAATGTTCCAACAAACAAAAGTAAAAAAAGAAAGTTCAAGTAAAAAAAAGAAAGTTCCAGTAAAAAAAGAAAGTTCCAGTAAAAAAAAAGTTCCAGTAAAAAAAAAGTTCCAGTAAAAAAGAAAGTTCCAGTAAAAAAGAAAGTTCCAGTAAAAAAGAAAGTTCCAGTAAAAAAGAAAGTTCCAGTAAAAAGAAAGTTCCAGTAAAAAAAGAAAGTTCCAGTAAAAAAAGAAAGTTCCAGTAAAAAAAGAAAGTTCCAGTAAAAAAAGAAAGTTCCAGTAAAAAAGAAAGTTCCAGTAAAAAAGAAAGTTCCAGTAAAAAAGAAAGTTCCAGTAAAAAACTTCATTCTCAAAAATAAACGTTTACAAGTATAAAAGTTCCATAATTCACCATAAAACTATTAAACCGCAAGCATGTTTCTTTATTTTTAAGCTGCATGTATGTTTGTTTCCACTTAAATAAGAAAAAAAAGAAATTAAAAAAAAACTCACAACCCACAAGTAGACTCTGAATTAATTCTCCTGTACAGTACATTAAGCTCCAATATACTACAGTAAAATATTAACTGAACATTATTCTAATTAACATGCAACAATGACAATAGATGGCAATAGGTCACAACTCCATGGACGATGTCCATAGCATACCTCTGTTGTCTCTGCAAGCCAAAATGTCTCCAGAAGGTTGATGCGTTTCTAAAGCAATTGCTCTATCAACAGCATGCAACAATATTTTAGTCAGATACTGATCACGCTCTTGAACAGCAATCTTGTCATCCAAACAGTGCTTCAAGTCAGCAAAAATATTCCATGTTTTTGGTCTAGCTCCAACGCAATCGTGCACTCTGGATGCTGTGGTTGCAGATGCTGAAACTTTCTGCAAGTAAGTAATTAATTCGCGTAAAGAAGAACCAGCAACGTTCCTAGCCTCAATCAATTTCTGCTTCACGTCAACCCACTCAGCTGTGTCGCAGGGAAACACAATAGATTCCGACATCATCACCATGCAATAAACTCTAAACAACGACTTCTCGATAACACCGCCACCATCACTAAAAACGAATTAAAAATATAAAAATCACAAAAATGCTGCCGTATAACTGTAACGATTCAAAACTCCTATTTTAAATATGCAAAATAAACATTATGCATCAAACAACTTCCGTTGTCGACTTGTGTGTAAAGTAAGAATAACGAAAAAACTCAAGTGGGTAATAAAGTAAGTAACGATAACGCCTGAGTGCGACGTACGACGCAGAGATTTCTCTTTTATGCAAGAGTGCTCAGAACACCATTAATAAACAAAAATATATGACATTTAAAAAAGAGAACAGTGTTCAGCTTGCGTTTTTTACAGTTTCGTACCGTTTACTGTATAGCCTACTTTCGTACTTCGAAGTTTCAACATGTACAAAACGCGGCAGCGGCGGCACAAATAATGCACGAGCTAAGTTTTTCGCTGACCCTACTTGCGTTACGGTCGAGCTTATAGAACGGTTGTCGTCTGTCCCTCGTCGTCCGTCATGGATGTACTGTGGCTAAGCGGTGCGAGATAGGACTTAGATTGCTATTGATGACTAACAGAAAGTCGCATATATATATATATATATATATATATATATATATAT